>Ga0169931_10003967_pt1 | contig 23246 bp, 22 predicted proteins | sample Kivu_15m_20L_FD_129675 | JGI IMG/M metagenome (GOLD analysis project Ga0169931, IMG submission 129675) | Freshwater microbial communities from Lake Kivu, Western Province, Rwanda to study Microbial Dark Matter (Phase II) - Kivu_15m_20L... | ecosystem: Environmental > Aquatic > Freshwater > Lake...
AAGAATCTCTACCAGGATACGGTTTCACATCTATCTCTGGCTTGAAAGTACTTTCCAGGTGTTCCTCAATTAAATCCAAAGTTGGCTTAGCAATTCCAACACTAGTTCTGATTGTCACAAGACCAGTCTGTACACGTAAAATTGCGGGCGCAATTCGTGCACTAGATACTAAGAAAATCGATATCACAGCTACGGCTCGATTTGCTGGTTGAGTAGCAAATTGGGTTGCCCCAATTGCTAAACCTCCTACAACCATCGTAATCTCCATAACATATTTACTCAGCACCTTCATAACTGCAAGATTTGCGCCAGCTTCCGATATCGCAAGTCGAGTGTCGCCGATTTCCTTTGCATAAAAGTCTCGTCTATTTTTTACAAGCAATTCTCTATAGCAAGAAATAACTTCAGCGATCTTCTCATTACTCTTTATTTCTAACGAAGTTGCAATTTCCCCAAGAGACTCAGCCCTTTTATGTAAGTACCAATATAAGAAGATACCAATTGTCGAAAACAGTATAAAACTGGATAGGGCAACAAGAGTATCTATGAAAAAAAGGCTGACACTAAAAGCTAGAATCAAGAAAATATCGGCAGCTAACAAGAGAAAAGCTCCAAGAATATTTACATTGACCGCTTGTACTCCCGAAGTCAGAGCAAAAATCGTTTCTTGTATCGTTCGGCTTCGAACCTTGATAATCTCCTGTCCTAGGAGCCGAATCAACAAAGTTCGAGAAATTACCGCCGATCTTCTACTCAAAAAGAACAGAGTTCTCTTGGAAAGATATAGAGAAGCTATAGATTTGAAAGTTAAGGCGCAGGCTGCCAATAGACCAAGGATCGCAACCTGATTTTGAAGAGAAGTTTCTAGTATTCCTAGGAAGTCTAGAATTGCGGATACTCTGTCGCCCGGACGATTAGAAGATATTCCACTGACAGAAAGAGACCCAACTAACCCTAGAATAAAAACGGCAACAATATCCATGAGCCCCAGCAACGCATAGATTAGAACTACATAAACAACTCTTCTTCTATCTGAAGGAGTCAGAATCAGTATCGCACGGCGAATCATTAATACTGTTGAACTCAATGATTCAAATTTCTTTGCTTCTTTCGGCATACGTGTTACCTAAACTATCCAAAATGTACAAACACGGCCCAGATAATCGTTCAAAACTAATACACTCCGATTCCGTACTGTAGTAAACTTGCTATGAGTATCTCATATGAATCTACTTATCCTCAATTATTCCATGAACCCTATGAGTTCTGTGTTTTCCCACCAACGAGAAGTTGCAGTCCTTCTTTCTCGCAATTTTCGAAATACTTTTGTGATAACAGCTGAAGAAATAGGTGCCGAGTTAAGTGAAACTCTATCGCTTAGCTCTATTGTCTGGAAGCGTCGTGAAACCCTAAGAAATATTATGAATTTTTATAGTTTGGCTGTCCCGATACTCTTCCGCAAACGTAAAAGCCTGGTTGTTTTCTCTCATATGACAGAAGTTCAATCATTCCTAATTGCTCCAATTTGCTGGCTCCTAGGCATACCTCACTATCTGTGGTACGCCCATAAATCAAAATCGCCATTCTTGTTCCTAAGTTACCCCTTCTTAACTGGCGTAATCACATCAACACCTGGTTCTTGCCCGATTAGAGGTCATAAAGTTCATGCTATCGGACAAGCTATAGATCACCAGGTCTTCTCTGCCGTTAAATCAATACCCAAAAATCCACCATTGTGTTGGTATCACGTTGGACGATTTGATGAGTCAAAACAAATACATTTGATAATTGAAGTCTTTCGAGAATTGAGAAGTATGGGTTGGAAAGTCACTTTAGATCTTTACGGAGAGCCATCTGCCGGTTCTTCAAATCAATACTATATTGACACGCTAAGCTCCGTAAGCTTATTCGCAGATTCAAATTGGTTTAAATACCACGGTGCTATTACGCGAACACAACTTCCTAAAATCGCAGAGCTCCATGATGGGTTTGTTCACGCCTTCCAGGGTTCACTTGATAAGGCTGTGTTAGAAGGAGTCATGAGCAAGCGCGTAGTTGTTTCAATTAATGATGAATTTCTTGCTGAATTTGGTATACAAACTGAATCTTATAGAACTCTTTCAGAAAAACTGCTTTCTCAAATGCTGCAAGCTTTGAATCAATCTAATGAATTTCAAGTTAAACAAATAGAGGCTCGATGGAAAATTGCATTTATGAAGCATTCGCTAGAAAATTGGATCGAAAAGTTAACAAAGATTGTATTGAAATAATGGAAAGATTAAAGGTTATTCATTTAATTACTACTATTGATCGAGGTGGCGCTGAATTAGCCATCCTGGAACTTGCTCGGGTCCAAGTTGAAAATGGCTATGACATAACGGCAATCCCATTAAAGGGTAGTTTAGAACTTCTGAACGAATTCCATTCAGCCGGAGTTGAAGTTGATACATCAATTGTCTCTTTTTCATTCTTAAAGCAATTACGTTATCTTAGGACCAATTACTTGGATGGGTGGGTTCTTCACGCCCATCTTCCTCGCGCGGAGATGCTTGCTCGATTAAGTTTGAGGTCACGAAATTTCTATTTGACAAGGCATAATCAAGAGCAGTTCTTTCCAAGCGGTACAAAGACAATCTCTCGCCTCTTATCCAGGTTCGTTACGAAGCGGGCGAAAGGTGTCGTGTCTATTTCCAAAGCGGTTGAATCATTCCTTCTTTCATCACGGGAAATCTCGCCTAAGCATCCGCATCAAGTCATTTATTATGGTTACAAACCACACTTAGATAAAAGGGTAATGCAAGAAAATGTCCTCTCGTCAAAGAAAAGGCTTTTGAGAATTTGCACAATTGGAAGATTGACTTCACAAAAGAATTTCTCTTTCCTATTAGACTTTGCAAGTCTGCTACAAAAAAGAAATATAGATTTTAGAATTCAAATAGTCGGCGATGGGCCTGACCGTGAGAAACTAACGAGACAAGTATTAAGGGAAAACTTAAGTAATCAAGTGGGGTTTTTGGGTAGACTCAAGGATGTAAACACTTTCTTGAAATCTCAAGACTTGTTCTTGTTCACTTCTAGATACGAAGGCTTTGGCCTTGTATTACTCGAAGCGATGGATGTTGGGCTACCGATTATTGCACCTAGAATTTCCGCTATACCTGAGGTTGTTGGAGAAAACCATCCTGGTCTTTACAAAAGTGAAGACCTTGAATCTCTTTTTATGGTGCTGCAAGAATTTCTAAACTCAGATTCAGCTGTGTCAAACGCCTTGAAGACACAGGAGTATCAAATCAAACAATTTGACATGACGAGCTATTTCGAAAAGCATAATGTGCTTTACCGACTTTAATTTTATTGTTGAACTTTGCCATTACCACCGCACAAATCAATCAACCTCCTCCTTACTTCTTCGTTATAGATAGAAAAATACCTTGTTACGGTCAACGAATTATTTTTGTCAAAATTAGCGGCAATTCTCTGACCGGCTATCGACATAATCAGGCGATCTTCCTTTGCCGCACTGGAACAAACTATTGAAACCGGTTTAAAAGAACTCTTCGGTGCAATGATGTGCGAAGTATTGTCATAGCTTATCGGGCTGAATTCATTCAATATTGTGTTTGAAGAAATAGTAGTCAACACAAACAACATAATTAGCATCATTTGTAACTGTTTGAAACTTTGAAAGTTTAATGAGAATCTAAATCTGATAAAGAGAAATAGTGGTAAGAGAAACTCAACCAGAGAGACAGCCGGCGTCCACACGCCCGCGTCAAATAGAGGAATGAGCAAGTAAGCTGAGGTGACATACGCGGCAAGGTAAGGTCTAAGTTTTGATGGACTCAAAATGACGAGAATTGCTATAGGAAGAATTGATAAACTAAATGGCCACATTAGTTTGGCTGCGCCCCTGTAGACACAAATCAGCAACCATGCAGGTATCAAAGCCATCAATATCACAAATAAATATCTTAAACGGCGAGAAGCCTCGTAAAAGAAATTTTTTAGAGCTTCTTTTTTGAACCACGTAATCTTAATTGATAAAAATAACAAGATACACCACCAGACAATCCCAAAAAATATTGAGAAATTACTCATCTCTTGAAGTTGTTGCTGAATTCCATCCATTCCTTCAAAAGCACCACTGAATAAAGAAGTAGAATTGAATAAGGTCAGAATTGACGTTGTAGATGACATGCTTGTTTGCCAGTCTGGACTAGTGAACAAGTAATACGGAGTCCAAAAGGCTCGATACAAAAAATCATATAAAGCCCGAGTTGGCGAACTGAAATTGGACGGTGATTCTCCCAAGAAAACAGTCGAACTAATTGAACCAGCTAGCACTAGAATACAAATTAGTTTAGGAAAGAAAGTCTTTGCATTCTTGAATCTGAAATTTCTATGCCTTGATTCCTGAAGAACCAAAAAGATTAAGATAGACAAACCTGGAACGATTAGACGAGAAGCTGTTAGACATAATGATAGTGAACTGAAGCAAGCTAAAAAGATCTTACGTTTCCATATTGAAGAGAAAAGTAGCAATATAAAAAATACGCTGGTGAAATTAGTTGTATTAAGTGACCATTTCGTTGCTGCATCAAAAGCGTGCAAGTAAACCAAAGATATAAGAGCTATTAAAAATGACTTCCTGCGCCAACTTCCTCCGATTAGCTCAAGACCAACACCAACAAAAACCGCTAAAATAAGCGACTTTGCAACCAAAAAGCCTGCTAAATCTTGGTGTGACATAAAAACCATGGGAATTGAAAGAAGTGAGGAATTGAAGAAGTGGTACTTAGACCATTCAGATGGATAGTTGTCCATCACTCTTAGACGAGACGCGTAATCATTTCGGTTTATTTCTACCGGAATACCAAGATAGTAAGCTTCATGAGCATTTAGTACCACGCCGTTTTCGGTAGAAAGCTTCAACCTTACAATGGACGCGAAAAGAAAAACTATAAAAAAAATGAGAACGATAACTAAATCAAAATTAAATGAAAAGAATAGTTTTGTTTTATTCCTAAAGAAAAAGATACCTCTCCACATAACTCCCAAGAACACTGACAATAGTATGACGCGGTGGCCAAGTTGAGCATTAAAACCGACAAGAGCACTCACTAGACTTGCTACGAGACTGGCTCCCATGATGATTCTTGTGAAGATTCCAAAACCACGAGATATTATTGAACCTAGGAAACCAATTGTAACTAGAGTGAACAAACCCAAAATCGAATCTACTAGCAGATCATGATATTCCATAGAGAGATAGGAAAAAAGACTCATACCGATGAAGGGTATCAGTGGATTGCCGGTTTCATAATAGACTTATGAAGTGAAGACCTTAAAAGCTATTCTTTCATCTTTTACGTTGGGTTTGCTTCGCGAAGGTAGTAGATAGTTGCTGAGGACATTACATATCAGCCCAAAGATTCGGATTCATTGCTGGGGTGGTCTCGGCTCTCAAGTTTTTGCATTTATTTTCCTACGTCAAATTCAAGATAGGTTCCCAAATAGAAAAGTCCAAATCGTATTTCACAATTCAGGTGTAACAAAGAGAGAGCTAGAACTGCCATTATCGTTGCTACGAAATATTGAATATACTCAAGTAAATGATTTTTCTATAAGCCAAAAAAACATCAAAAAAATATTGTCTGAGTTTGAGCCTAGAAATCTCCTTCGAACTATTGTAAAGGTAGTTTCTGTAAAATTTGGTATTCTTTTCAACGATGATGAAAAGCTTTTTCCCATTCGTATTAAGCCTTGGACTGTCTCAATTAGGTGTTCATATAACAATTTGACTCTGCGAACGAAAGATTTAGTTATTGTTTCAGAAATATTTGGTCTAGAGACTGGTCCATTAACCACGGCAAGTCCCTGTATTGCAATACATTTTAGGCTTGGGGACTTGAAGAACCTAGCAACAAAAACTCATATAGACCCGAATTCACTTAACGCGGTCTTGAGGGAGATTCAAGAGCCCCAACTCCCATTGCGTATCTTTTCTGACAGCTCGCCTTCTGAAGTTTCCGAAGTCTTCTCTCCTTCTCTAAACTCCTCGTTACAAGAAAGCCACAGTCTTAATCCGATTCAAACCGTGCAAGAGTGTGTGAAGGCTAGAGTTTTTGTTGGAACTAATTCCAAAATTTCACTATGGATAGCCGTGCTTCGATGTGCATTATTAGTAGACGGTGATTCCTATCTACCACTACAGCTTGCACATACCGTTAAGCAACTCGTTCAGGATCTCAAGTGCAGTTCACTACTGACAGCTTACTACACCAGTAATGACAATTCTCAATTAACAAAAATTGAAAATTTCGCTATTGGTTCACGCTCATGAAAAAAACAAAGATTTTGAGACTTCGGCGAACGGGTGTTTTACACATTAGAGGTGGTTTAGGCAACCAACTATTTCAATTGTCGGCTTTGTCTTACTACTCAAAATACCTAAAATTTCAACCAATTATTTATGATTTCGATTTAACTCTCTCTCAACGTGATAGGTACTTTCCGCAGTATCAAAATTTCAATTTCAAGAATTTCTTTGACGCTTCCTGCCCACCAATTATCATGACAAAATTCCAGGGATTCTTATTTAGACAGTTTTTGAAATTGCCCATCCAAGGACTAATTCTAGATATACAAGATATGGACGACTTACTTGTTAATGGTAAAAAGCCACCATACTTCTTCATCTTGCGAGGCTCTTTTGAAGAAGATCGTTTCCCATTAGAAATTGGAGCCTTTGAAATCTCAAGGGCACTTTCTACAAATGTGCAACTCCCCACTAAGGAACTTTCCGAAGTTGCCATCCATATCAGAGTCAGCGGTTACGGGGAATTAAGTGTTTCGGAGAGAAGGGCTTTATACAGAGTTTCTGAAAGATTAATCTATCTAGGCCATAAAAGAATAGACATTTATAGTGACGATGTTCCAACTCTTGTCGGGAAAGTCCCGTTGAAGGAAGGGCTCATAGCTAATTGGCCAGAAGAACACTCACAATTAAGTCCGCCAGAATTACTAAGAGCCCTTGCGCGTTACAACATTCTTGTCTCGAATGGCAGTTCTATTTCACGGTGGGCCAACTACCTTGCCTCTGCTTCAAAAAATCAGATCTTCATTAATATAAAAAAGTTTGATACTTCTGAAATGCCTTTTTAATATGCTTTTTGAACGTGTACGCTTCTCGCATTCCATTTAACAAAAAGGGGTTGAGATTAGAAGCACAATTTTCGCTCCGATAGCTTGGTGGGAACGCCACTGGTCATATACGATTGAAATAGCTCACCGAGAAGCTGAAGCTAACCGTGAGGTTTTGTTCATTCAATGTAAAGGCGCTCTTGCAACCTGTGCAGCAAACCCCGAACACTTAAAATGGAAATGTCAACAGTGCATATACCAATCAAATTTCAGCATTAAAGAGCACTTCCCGACAGGAACTTCAGTTTTACAACTTCGGCAGAAGCAAATACAAACTTTCGAAAGAAAGTTTCTCAATCCACAAATCAAGAACATGGATCAACTCCGAGAATTTGAGTATAAGAATTTTCCATTTGGAAGGCACGTGTTGAGTCATTTGGTTTCATTAAAGAGAGATCGCTTTGTACCTGATCGAATTGTTCAAACACTCGGACTGCGTTTTTTGATTAACTCAATATCAACTTATGAAGAAATTATGGAACTCATTCCAGATGGAAGTGATTTTGTTTATATTTGGGGAGGAAGAAGATCCTCAGAAGCGCCAATGAAATTTGCCGCACAATCGTGGAATTCAAAAATATATTTTTTCGAAGAGGGGAGCGCTTTAGATAAGATTTACATCACTGAAAATGATCCAATCGGTTTTGAACAATCCTATCTAGATATTGTGGCGTGGGAAAAGGAACGTAGATCGAATTCACAAGTAGATGTCATGCTGCAGTCTGGTCAACAATATTTTCGCGAGCGAAAATTAGGTACGAGTAAGGAGCCCAATTTCAGATGGTTTCTACGTAACTCGGTACCTGTAGAAGTACATAAGTCGCACGGGCGTCCAATTCTCTCAATTTTTACGTCATCAGATTGGGAATTTGCAGAGTACGACTCTTTTAAGAATCCTGGTGGTAGGAGTGAATTCCATAATCAATACGAAACTTTGAACAGGATTATCAATGACCCTGAGATACTTAATAGATTTCAATTAATCGTAAGGTGGCATCCAAACCATAAAGTTGCTGGAGAGCATGAAAAGCAAAAGATTATGAATTTGATTTCTTCTAATCCTCAGTTGACTCATTATGAATTCAACAATCCCGTAAACTCATACGACTTGGTTCAAAAATCCGATATTGTCTTAGTATTTGGCTCAACTATTGGAATTGAGGCGGCAGCCGCCAATATTCCAACCATTCTTTTAGGTGATGCAAATTATTCAGGCCTAGGAGCTGTCTATGAACCCAAGAGCTATGAGTCATTAAAGCTGATCCTCAACAGCAAAATTGCTGAGTTACCAAATTATTGGTCGTTTGTTTGGGCAGACTGGCTAAACAATCGAGGTAGCCAGTTAAAATTTGTCAAATTAAAGGAAAATTATTTTTTCAGCGGCGTCAAACGAATTGCTCGCATTAAGTACTCGATAAGGCTTCGCTATCGGCTTTCTAAACTTCTTTCAATTTTTCGATTAAAAGTCGTTTAGCCGTTCCTTGTCAAACGAATGACTGGATTCAAAATCCTTCAAAGTCAACAACGCGCGTACTCTAGAGGTATCATGAGAAGCATGAGATTCCCTCTAGTGATCACCTACGATGACAAGAAGATGCAAGACGGTTTTGGCGCCCAAGCGATTAGGTTGGTCGGTATTTACTCTGTTTGTTCGTATTTTAGAATTAACTATTTGCATAGTCCGATTTCGGTAATTGGCAACAGGTGGGAGTTGACAGGGCGAGATATCTCGGAAGAGAACTATTTAAGATGGCTGAATTTAGTACGACAAATGACACAATTGAGTGACTCTTCAATGGTTGCATCAAGGAAGCAGAAGACTGTTTATGAGCATAATATCGGTTTTAAGAAACTTATACTACTTTTATTTCTTTCTATTATCTACAAAGCTATTGGAAAACAACTAATTCTGAGACTTACTCTACCCTTTGGAATCATGGATAGGTTGCCTAAGCTTTGGGAAATAGGTGCGCTCGCAATAAGAGATAACTTTTCTGTATTTGAGAATCATGATAAGGCCAACTTGGTAATTCATTATAGAACCGGTTTGAACAGCCCGAGTCAATCTAGGCCACAACTTTCTTCCACTTATTACAAAGATACTTTAGGTTTGATGGTCTCGTCAGGGTATGTTGAATTAGATTCAGTCATTATTCACACTGACCTTTATGAGGAAGATGTAATCAATCAACTTTCTTCCGAGAGAGTAAAGGATTTCTTGGAATTTATTAACTTTTGCAACAAGACGTTTAAAAAAGTAAATATAGGTTATTCGTCAACAATTCTTGATACCGTTAGTGATATGGTAATGGCGGACAATTTGGTAGTGAGCCGTTCCGCTCTGAGTTACTTTGCAGGAATAGTAAATTCAAACCGGGTCATTTACCCTCCATCCCATGGTCATTCTAAACTTCCTCGATGGATTTCGGGATGCAATACTCCAGGATCTCTTAAGACGTTTTCTTGACTTGTTTTATGTAAGTGGGGGCCATCCATCGAATTCTTTTACAGCGGATAGGAAGTAATCTATGGTTTCGTCTAACCCTTGAGATATAGATGTAAATTCAAAACTTGGAAAAGTACTATTTATAAGATTACTTTTAGCTACCTTTCTAGAATATGCTGTTTCGTCGCTTGAAAATAAAATATTCCCTTCAAAATTCATTTTCTCGGCAATTAAACTCACCAATTCTCCTATGGTTATCTCATAACCCGAGCTGATAATTATCGGCTCCAAAATCTCATCTCGGTAAATGATTTCTTTAATAAGCCAGGCTGCATCTTTGACATAAGTCAACGACCTTACATCCTTCCCATTTCCGAATAGTCGTACAGGAGTACCTTGCTTTTCCCCTTCCCACACTTTATATATTAGATTTCCCACAACTGTTGCTTCGTGACCAAAAATCATTTCAGGACCAAATATGTTACCTAAGTGCACCATTTTGTATTTACGACCAAAGTCCAATTGATAGGTTTTAACAAGGCTCGGGATTATTCTCTTTGACATGTTGTAACCATAATTTGCGACACTAACTTCTCCATTGAAGAATTCATCCTCAGTAATAACTCCATTAACATTCTCCGGAAATCCAGAAATAGATCCGACAAGTAGTACATTCTCAATATCTGAATCATGGCATTCTCTCAATAAATTAATTGACATCAATACATTATTCTGTAGATACATTGTGTGTTCGGTAGCCATTTGTGAATAGGATCCGTGTTCCGCCGCACAATTAATGACAGATTCGACTTCATGGTTTTCTAAGAATGCTCTTATATCGAGAGGTAATAACAAATCACATTCGGCACGTCCGGGTTTAAAGTCTGCGACTATGTTCTTACCAAGAAATCCTCGACCTCCAAACACACAAAGCTTAGATAACATCAAATACCCAAAAAGAATGCTTGGTTACTATCGTAAGATTCCTGCTACTTTGGTTTAGACTCATGTTCCAAATATAACAATCGGAATGCCATACTTATCGCTCACATGTTTACATTGAACATAAGAATCTCTAGGCTGGCTTAATGATGGGCGGCGAGATGTTCAAATGGGCCACGGACTTGTATCCACTAAATCGCTCTCTTAGTGGGGAGGGAAACCGCCAAACACTTAGGTACCTGAAGGGATTAGTACCCGATTTGAATATCAGAGATTTTAAGTCAGGAGAAGTTGCTTTCGATTGGGTAATACCCGATGAATGGAATGTGAATGAAGCATATATTGAAAATATGTCAGGGGTTCGTTTGGTGGACTTTAGTGTTAGCAATTTGCACCTTGTCGGTTACAGCCAACCTATAGATAGAGTAATCGAAAAGGAAGAGCTCTTGGAGCACCTCCACTTCGTTCCAGAATTGCCAGATGCAATTCCTTACGTCACGTCCTATTACGCCCGAAACTGGGGTTTCTGCCTCTCCAAGAACCAACTTGACGAGCTGGGCGATGGTCCATTTAGAGTTTTCATAGACTCAGCTTTTAAGTCGGGTGCTCAGGGCGGTTCCTTAAATTATGGTGAAATATTTTTGCCGGGGAATTCAAAACAAGAAATTCTATTTTCAACTTACATATGTCATCCGTCAATGGCGAACAATGAACTCAGTGGCCCAGTTATCGCAACTGCACTTGCAAAGCTATTAAGGACTCGAAATCACCACTTCTCTTATCGCTTTCTTTTCCTGCCAGAGACTATTGGCGCCATCAGTTACATAAGTAAGAATCTGCAATCTCTCCAGGAATCGGTGGTTGCCGGATGGGTTCTTACATGTCTTGGAGATGCAGGAGAATTTTCGTATATTCCAAGTAGGACAGGTGATAACTTTGCTGACCGAATTACAAGGAGCGTACTTCAGCAGACTCATCCAAGTTACTTGACTTATTCCTGGTTGAATCGTGGCTCAGATGAACGCCAATACTGTGCGCCCGGCGTGGATTTACCTATCTGTAGCGTGACACGTAGCAAGTATGCTACTTATTCAGGCTATCACACGAGCTTGGATGACTTGAATTTTATTTCCGAAAATTCGTTAAGTGAATCTTTATCAATGTTTCTGCGCATTATTGACAAAATGGAGAGTTGCCGGCTCCCAAAAATTAGAGTTTTGTGCGAACCCCAGTTAGGGAAAAGAGGTCTTTATTCAAATATTTCAACAAGAGAGTCCTATTTGCATTCCACTCAAAATTTAAATAATGTAATCTCTTTCTTGGACGGAAATCACAGTATTGAAGAAATTGCCCATAAGTGCCATATCTCAGTAGCCGACACAGTTCTAATTGTAGATGAATTAATCACGCAAGGACTAGTTTACCTATGAGTTTGAGAATCTTTAGTCTGAAGAACAAATAGAGTCGGAAATTAATTCAATTAATCATCTTTAGTTGAAACACAAACGAACCATTTATATGAGAGCCCAAACCAGTCCCCCGTCATTTCTCCCACTTCATGGCGTGAAAATCCATAATGTTTAAGAAGTGATGTGAAAGAATCCGGGCTATCAAATGACGCAAGCGTAATCCCATTTCTTTGCCCAAAGTAATCATTTATCCGTCTGTACTTTACTCCATTATAATCCCTCAATAAAGTTGAATTGTTGTAGATAAAGTTGTCGTCGTATGGGATGCAAGAAATTAATACCCCTGCAGGCTTAGTCACTCGGCTTATCTCTGCTACATTTTCCTCTACATTGCCATTGGTATCGGTAGCTAAGTAATATAGAGACTGCCAGGAGACAACAATGTCAAAAAAACTATCTTCGAAAGGTATCTTGTTGTTTGTTCCTACCCTAAATTCAACTCCGGGAACTCGCTCTTTCAATGTCTGTACGATTTTTTGGTCAATTTCAAAACCGTACACTTCGTATTCCAATTTCCGAAGTAACCTGCAATGCCTTCCCTCGCCGCATCCGGCGTCCAAAACTCGACCTTTCGTTGGAACCGCAGGAAGCCGAGGATACTTACCTTTCAAGCATCGAACTAGCCCTTCTGCAGGATAAAAGTCAAAAGCGCTTTCGATTATATCTTTTGCATAGCGCGAATGTTGGGCCATTGATGAATCATCCTCACCCTCTTCTTTTCAAACACACTACTATATGAGTATGCAGTTACTTGAATGCACATTACGAGATGGATCTTACGCCATTGATTTTCAATTTACAGACAAGTTTACGGAAACATTCTGTGTCAGTTTAGAGCTTCTTGGTTTCCCCTTAATAGAAATAGGTCACGGAATGGGGATTGGGGCCAGCAAAAATAGGCCTGCAGCTTCTACAGATCTCGAATATGCGATTGCCGCTTCAAAAGTTCTGAAAAAGAGTCATTGGGGAATGTTTGCACAGCCAGGTCTCTCTAGCCTATCGGATATTAGAAACTTGACCGAGACAGGAATGAGGTTCATTCGTATTGGCGTTGATATCGATGATATTACGGTTGGATTAGATTTAGCTTTAGCTTGTCACGAGTTAGGGCTAGATGTCTATATAAACTTAATGAAGTCATACCGCAGTTCGCCAAGTGAATTGGCCGACAAATTACATATCGTCAAAGGATGTACATGGTTAGCTGGATTTTATCTTGTGGATTCGGCGGGCGGCATGCTCTCTTCTGAGATCTCACAATTTGCTGAGGTTCTCAAAGAGACCCTGGGACAAAACATGTCACTGGGATTTCATGGACACGATAATTTGGGACTTGCATTATCGCACAGCGTTGATTTGATTCATCGTGGATTCGACTTGATAGATTGCACGATGCAGGGTCTAGGAAGAAGTTCCGGGAACACTAATGCCGAAAGATTGGTCGCAATTCTGTCACGAAGTGGCATAGATGTTGGTATTGACCCGATTGAAGTTATGAAGATTAGCGAAAGCGCAGTTCGGCCGCTATTGCCTGTCGCTGGGCATTCAGGTCTGGACACTATGGCAGGTTTCGCGCTTTTTCACACAGCATATATGGATCAGTTAATTGAAATTGCTCGTTATGAACGCCTCGATCCTTACCACTTAATGCGAGAGATTGGTACAGCATCTCCAAAGGAGGCGAATCTGGAGTCAATAATCCAAAAGTTAAGAAATGAGAATAAATTCCTAACCAGTGCTCTGCCAAAAGACCGCTATATTGGAAACGAGCAAAAGTAGAATTGATGTGAGTAGTCTGTCTTTTTCTAATCTTCCCATTCATGATTTAACTCAGTCTCATACAAGTGCGGATGTGTTACCCCAGACTTTTACTGAGTGGATTTCCCACGACGGTAAAGCGCGGAGTCAAGTTCCTAGAATTCTTGAATTGTGCCTAAATAACGAAACTAATATACTTTTTGGGAAATTTGTAGATGAGAACTTAAAATTGGATTTGTTGAAGCAACTTAATAAACTACATTTTGGCGAATCTGGATTGGTGGGTTTCTTTACAAGTGGTTCTACTGGAAAGCGAAAATTGGTAGTTCACAAAATGAGCAACTTGGTTGAGTCTGCTTGTTCACTTGTAGAAAGTTACCCTGAAGTCAGGGGCCGTGTTACTTATTCAGCATTCCCTACATCTTATATGGCAGGAATACTAAATAACTTCATTGTTCCCTTAGTCGCAAACAGTCCAATAGTTCTAGATAAGGAATTTGATTTTTCAACACGATTCAGAATTACACAGACGTTTAAAGATTTTGATGTTGAATGGGCTTGGATGAGCCCTGGTATGTTGCAAGCGTTAACAAATCAAAGAAATAATCATTTTAAATTAGAACCACTAAAACTAATTCTTAGTGCAACAGGTCCATTAAGTGATACATCTCGAATTGAGTCTTCCCATTTGCTGGAAGTACCCATTTTGAATACATACGGCTTAACTGAGGTTCTCTTTGTATCCGGCGAAAAAGACATGAAGTCAAGAGTTTATCTCGGACAAGCTTTCTATGGAGTTCGAATGATCCTCTCGAAAGAAAATCTCCTAGAGATAACCACTAAGACTATTCCTCATTCCCTATATCAATTAGACGGAGATACTCTTCGACCTATATCCGCTTTCGATAATTGCAATAGCTTCTTGACGAGCGACATTGCGAAATACGAGGATGGTGAATTGCGGCTTCTTGGTCGAATAGATGACGTAGTCGTGCTCCGTGGAGTAAATGTCTCTCTATCTGAAATTGAGTTAGCAACTCATGGTTTGAAAGGAGTTCTCGCTTCTTGCGCTCGTAAAGTGGTTACATCGCATGGAGAAGACATTGAGCTCTTGATAGAGCTGGCTGACGATGTTAAGCTTTCTGTAATTGATATTCGAAGACAGTTATTGAAATTTTTACCACCCGATTGTGTGCCTGGAAGAGTCTCTATCGTGAAGCTTCCTCGTTTAGACTCCGGGAAAGTTGATCGTCCTAAAATTCGTGGCTCTATTTAGCCCTATGAGAATACTAGGGTTTGCTCACATCACTATTTCTCTGCCAACAAGACAAAAGGATTTAGTAGACAAACTATTTGACAAAGAACTTTCCTACGAGACTATTGAGAATAACTCAAAGAAACTTGAGTTAATGGAGTTTAAGGACAAGTTACATCATATTTCTTTAGAAATGAATGGGATTGAGATTTGTTTATATGATAGCGCTTCTTCAACTTCTTATTCTAAAATGCGCGAAGTTTTGAATGCAATTAGCTCCAATGGTGTTAGCAGTGTACATTTTAATTTCTGGCTCGATGCCAGGTTAATAACATTCCTAGGCCTACATGGTAAAATGTATGACGATGAAATGGTTTTTAGGCTAGAATCATTTCCGCTTATGAAAAGTGCGAGTTTCAGCAAACGAACCGACAGTGTCGCTTGTCTTATAACAAATAGATTTCTTGACACTCCAGGAATAGCATCTCTAGCATTTTATACTGATTCAATTCTTTCGAAGGTGGATTGTGAGAGAGAGCAGATAGATTACTTGGAGCCGTTTAAAGTGTGCTTTCCAAACCGCTATTTTCTAGTCCAGATTCTGAAGATTGGAGGTACGAATGTTGAACTCATTTCCAGATATGGAAATCATTGATTGCTCACATGCGATTGACGAACACTTGACAACTTTTCCCCGCCCGTGGCACAAAAGAGTGACCGTTGAAACTTTGGGAAAACTAGAGGAAGTTGGAAGAAGAAGTTCTCATGTTGCTATGGGAACGCACTCAGGTACACACATTGATGCACCTTCCCATTTCATTGAGGCGGGCAATTCTATTGATGAGGTATCACTGACGCGGCTGTTTGGGATAGGCGTTGTTGTTAATATTGACTTCGGTAAACCTTGCGCAGCCCTAAATCCAAACTTGCTAAGTTCGAAACTGAAGCAAAACTTTGAAAATAAGGCCATATTCTTAAACTTCAATTGGGGTCATACTTTTCATCGCGGAATGCAATACTATGACCAACAGCCTTGGTTTGACATTGAGACTGCGGAACTAATTAATTCTCTCAACCCTAAATTGGTAGGTTATGACTTAGCAATGCTTGACAACCCCAAAGAGGGATTTGGTTGCACAGTTGATAGTCCAATTCATAAATTGTTTCTAAGTAGAGGAATCCCGTTGCTGGAAAATGCAATTTTCCCAAAGAATTTTGAAGGTGAGGTCTCGTTTGCTGCATTTCCATTGAGGCTTCGAGGGTTGGATGGAAGCCCTGTTAGGTTTATATTATGGCGATAGACAAAAATTCACTTGACAGCCAACTAGTTGCTTGGGTTTCCAATTGGACAAATCTGAAGGTTGAAGTTGACCTAGATCTATTCTTTGATTTGGGTCTAGATAGTCTTCATTACGCTGAACTTATTTCTAAAGTTGAAGCTGACTTGGGGACGTTACTGGATTTTTCTTCACTAAGTGACTGGGAATCAGTCAGAACCATTGGTGGAATTACGGAGTTTATTGTTAGTAATCTAGGCGGAGACCATAATTAGATGTGGTTCTTGGAGGAATTACACGAAATTCTATGTGACCTTCCCTTACACAGATATTCTAATCTATTGATACATGCAAATCTGGGATTATCAGGAGTCTGCGGAACAGATCCCTTAAATCCTCATGGCGTCTTCCTAGATGCTTTGCAAAACAAAGTAGGAAACTGTTCAAATTTTTTTATACCCGCTTTTACATATTCCTTTGCCAACAGGGAAACTTTTCGACCATATTCGGATTCTGGCCTGAAGGCAATGGGTCTAGTCTCCCAAGAGGCATGGGCGAGAGGTTACAGTCGAACTTTTGATCCTATGTTTAGTTTACTTGGATTTGGAGAAACAATTCATGAATTTATCTCTAAACCCGCGGTGAACTCTTCACATGGAGATGGTTCGACCTTTGCCAAATTAGTTGACGCTAACACCGGTTTGATTCTAGTAAATGTTGGATGCGCAACGACTCTTATTCACGAATTTGAATATCGCTTCTCTGTAAGTTACAGATTTTTAAAGGAATTTGTGGGGTTCTGTCAGGAAAAACCCGAAGAATCAGCACAATTTATGAGATGGAAGGCTTTCGTGAATAATCGTAATATCCCAAATAGTGAAGCAGATTTTTCTGTCCTAAACAGAGATTTATTTTCTGAACCAAATACCAAGAGAATAAAGTTAGGAAGAGGGTATTTAGTTCATTTAGATACAGATTTTTTGCAAGCATATCTGAAGACGAAGCTGGAAAATAATCCCTGGTACTTGACTAGGCGTGGTCAACTAAGCGGTAGCTGGGAGAATGATTAGTATGATCGGTATTGGAATTGATGCATCCAGCTCTAAACGACTTCAGCTGATAACCGAGGGCGACGAGCACTTTAGAAACTCTCTCTTAGGATGTTTAGACAATTCGTCTCCTGAAGCGCTGATTCTAAGCAATTATTCAATTATTGAAGCTCTCTTCAAGGCTTTAAATTGTCCAACGCTTTTTCATCCATCTGAAATATCTATATCTAGAGAAGAAAGCGGCCACCCAACAATATCTTTAGCAGGAAGAATGCAGGAACGATGGAGAGATTGTAATTTTTCCGTAAGCGTTACCCATCAAGAAGATTTGATAATTGCCGTTGTGGTTGTTTATTCTAATCTAGATAGTAAGTCATTAAATTAGTTGATCTCCTAAGTTGAGGAATATAGCCTTTTTGGCTCAAAGTGGAATAACTTGCCCATTTTTCTTTTGAACGATAACTGTTTCTGAATCTTCTAAAGCTAATGCGTCACCACAGTCATTCTGAGTCTTTGCCCAATTTTGCACCCACTACTTGGGGTATGAAAAAAAACTTCATCCTGAATAGCCTGGAGTTGAATAGTTATAGCGTAATGTTGTAACTCAACCTTTATTTCCTTCAGGTACTGCCGATAAATATTGGTCCAGACTCGAAAAGCTCTTTTAGGAACCTTGTATCGGTTAAATCCCGAAAAAATCAAATCTTTAGTAATACGAATTCCATGAAAGTGGAAACAAATCAATTTACTGTCTTCTATAAATACAACATTTGAAATTGATTTAATTTTTCTTTTCTCTTGGAAATAATACACACCGTTGTTAACTCCCGGATCAGAGATTGACTTCACTCCAGGCAAGTCTAAATAGTCATTAAGATAAAGTTGATCGCCATACTTTCCTTCTTCAAGGCGCAGGAAACACCACTGTTTACATTTTTTCGCCCAATCTGTTACTACAGCTATTGTTTCACTTTTGTTGCGCATGAGAATAAATCCTGCATTGACAATTCCGTACTTAACGCTACTAGATAACTGTGAAGGGAAAAGGTGCCGGGTTAGAAGGAGATTTGCACCTCCTAGCTCTGTAATCATGGTGTTTAGGGATTCATAGAAGAATAGATCCGCATCGAAATATACCAAGGGTTCTTCTCTTGGTAAGTCTTTAAGAGTTTCAAGAATTAGAATTGGCTTGAGTGCTAGCAACACCTCGATAGGATTTCGATCAAGGCTCATCATCTCTCTAGCTTCTTCGATACTAGGAATTTCAGAGATATTCCGGATTTTGACACGCAAACCTCTAAATCTCTCTTTCAAGATCTTAGTAGTCAAGGTGTTTGTACAGTAGATAACTCCAGATGCACTTTCATTTTGCTTGAGAAATGAGGCGACTGCAACAGTTCCTTGAATCAGAAATCTTGAATCAAAAAACGTAACAAATTTCAATCCTGTCCTAGTCATGGTCTGTTGATCTCACGAAGAGAAAATCACAATTGTCTCTATGAATTGGTTCGTAACCCGCTCTTCTAATTAGTCTAAAGAGTTGTTCTGCACGCAACTTACTCTTTAAACAGGGGAAGTGCAATTCATCTACTTCAACCAAAAGTTGATTTGGGAAGATTTTCGACTGGAAGCAAGCTACAAGCGTATCCAGTGCCGCCCCCTCCACATCTAACTTAATGATGTCCACGAATGATATAGCATGCTTTCGAACTAAGTTGGAAATTGTTGTCGTGTAAACCTTTATTGATGATGTACTTTTCTCGTAAAAGGTGTCTATTGAATCTATGGAAAAACTACCATCGCGTGAAAGGTCAGTGGGCTGAAAGAAAGAAACCATTGTTTCTTCTGACCACACCGCTTTGGCGACGTAAGAGATTTTGTCAAAGTCCACCTTCTCTAGTGAGTAACTCTCTGGTTTTTGCACGTTAGTTTCAGAATATGGAGTTTCTCTCAATCTGCCACTCCTGCCTTGGATAGCTTGAAAGTGAAGTATTGCGGAAGGAGTGGGATCTACAAGAATTACCTGAGCATCGTACAAAACCTGAAATTCCAGGTCAAAACTCACATCTTCTCCTACTCCTGCTGAAATTAAAACTGGATTAAGACTTGATATGAGTTCCTTTGCAAAAGTCTTTCGACCGTACTTAGAACCGAGTGTTATAAGTTCAAATTCTGTTGATTCAATCTGAGGTATAAAAGGACTAAGGAGTCGCCATCGGAGTGAGGTTCGAATTCTCTGATACATCGTTAATCCTCCGCACTATCCGAACGGTATAAATTCTAATTTCGCTAGCATTCTGTATACATTGCTTCTATAATTAAACCATAAGTTTTTCGGTTCAGCAGTCTGGTTCTCTTAGTGGTAGGAGTTTAATACGGGGAATAGAAACCGCTCCCCGCAATGCTTCAGTTTGAAAGCTTGGACAAGAGCATCTCTGATAGACCAGTCCAATTAAATGATTTTTTTGGGGCATGCTCACTACGAAGGATTACCGAATTTCTTACGCCTCCAAGGTCGTCAATTAAGAGGCGACCAGGTGAGGTAACGTCAAATAAATTAAGGATTTGTCGAATTGATAGTGTTTCTCCTCCATCTATGTTTATCGTTTGTGGGTTTTGTAAAGAGTTTTGGCAAACAACAAATTCATCCGAGATATACTTGGCGAAGTCCAAATGCGTACCATACTGTCGAGTAGATTCCGGATCGACCGTAATCTCAATCCTCTTATTCAAATTTAGATTCCTCCAAGCTGTGTCGATAAACCCAAGATTTTCTGCCGTATAGTCAAGGGAATAAGCATTTGGGAGTCTCAATATCAAGATTTGCTCGAAAACGGAACCAAAACAACTCTTAATGTATTCTTCACATCTGAATTTTAATAAACCATGAGTACCAACAGGTCTAACCGGGCTTGATTCATAAACTTCTCCAGGATTGACCCCGTACATCATGCCCCCCGTGGATAGATAAATGAATTTATTCAAGCCTCTGCCAAATTGACTAACCTTTTCAAAAAAACGGACTAGCATTCCAAGTTCATCACTTTGAATTGATGCACGACTATTTCCAGCACCTATACACCAAAGAATCGTAGTTATTTCCTCAAAGTTATCTTTGGCTGAATCAAATCCATTATTTTTCAATTCTTCATAACCGATTTTTCTTACTGAAATAGAATTAGACAAAACCGAGTTAAATGACTTTGCAAACCGACCATTTGAGCCTACAATCAAAACTGACAAATCTAATCCTAATCTCTTGGGTTCGCTAATTGCCCTTTGATTCGCGGAAATGCTACCAATTATGTTGAAAACTAACATATCCACTTAGCTCTTTTTAGATTGTTCGTGACTTGGACTCTCACTTGCATTGCAATGTACTAACCATAACTTCGTTATCTTTCATTTATTAAACTGAGCCGCCCGCGGGAATCGAACCCGCGACCTTCGCTTTACGAGAGCGACGCTCTACCGACTGAGCTAGGGCGGCGGAGGGAAATACCGCTGCTTAGTCTAGAACGACATCTCCATTTGGGGTTGAGATGGTGACTGAAATTATTCCGGTTTCACCTTCGAAATTAGAGGCATCTAAGTAATTCACTTCGACATCTTTGAAAGCTCCTTTTGGGTTGGAGCCCAACCAAGTTTCAATAGTTTTCTCGTCACCAGAGATATCGATCCGTTTAATTTCCGCGGTTGCCTTACCGTCAAGTGATGGATGATCTTGAGAGAGCCATTCGATGAAGAATGGGAGTTGGGAATCTTTGATAGTTCCGAGGACTCCTAATTGTTTCCATTTCAATTCAGTTCCATCAGGACGCTTACGGGAGCCCTCGACAGATCCTCTGCCGAGTCGTTCTTCCACTGGAGAAATGTCATTCGTTGCAACTACCCAACTCATCCAACCTCCCCCTTCACTTGCACGATTCGTAACTGCCTTACCGAATGCTGATTCCTCGGCAGCGGGATGGTCGAGTGGACAGACAACTTCAAGGTAGTGACCGTTCTTCAGCGGAAGTGTAAAATTTCGAGTTCCGAATCTTGGATGAATTCCGCCATCTATAAATGCAGAGCCGATTCTTGATCCGAGTCTTTGAACTACATCTACAAGTTGATCATGGGAAGTCGCGTAAGAAATGTGGTCTAGGCGGAAAGGCATAGTGGAATTCTGCCCTACGGAATAGGGTGCTAGTTACCACTCTTGCCCTGCACACAGGATAGAAACAGAGTCTCTAAAATTAGAGATTGGGATGCGTTCGTGGCCAGCTTTGCGCGGGAATTGGATATGAGGGTTAGAAGTTGTGATAGGTCATTGTCACTCTTTTTTGATTGGAAAGTTTTGATTTGTTCTGATAAGTCTGCGTTTATCCACGGGCCGTTCACTAGTAGACAGTCTCGTATGAAACTCATGTAATCAAGGAGATAACTATCGATTTCATCTTTTGTTGCTCTGGTTGTCTTGAGTTTCTGATCGCGCTCCAACTCTTTTAGTGCTTTGGAGCCGCCCGATATCAGTCCTCTGGTGGTGCCTTGGTAGATGTTCTTTGCTTCTTCTATCTCTTTTTCTATTCCTTCTGTTAGTCTCGCCGCCACTCGTTCTTCAGCCAAATCAACAATTTTTGAGGCAGCAGAAATAGCTTTAGATTCAGTTGTTGCATGAAGCAGAATTTCAAAAATTAGTCGTCGTGAGTCTCTCAGGCTCTTATCTTTTATAAAAGCGCGTGCTTTGCCGATATGGCCTTGTGAAATCCTTGCAGCTTGCTCAGCCTCTTCAGGTGCTGAGTTGAGGGTCGAAATTAGGAATTCCTTGATCTCAGTTGTGGTTGGAATTCTTAGTTGGATTTGGCGACATCTCGATCGAATCGTTGGCAAGACATCGTCAGGTGATGGTGCTGATAAGAGCCAAACTGTGGAGCTACCAGCTTCTTCTAAAGACTTAAGCAGTGCATTTGCCGCAGATTCAGTCATGCGATCGCCATCTTCGACCACAATTACGCGCCAATTTGAAGTTGAAGTTGTCCAGTTAGCGCGCGAAACAATTTCCCTTATCTCGTCAACTTTGATTGTTAGTCCGTCAATCTTCATGATTTCTACATCTTGATGAGTGCCCGCTAGCGCTGATAAGCAATCATTGCAATCTCCGCATCCCCTCTTCTTGCAAACAAGAGCAGCGGCGAATGAGAGGGCTATCACGGAGCGACCTGATCCGGGCGGGCCAGTAAAGAGCCAGGCATGGGTCATTTCGTTGCCAGTCTCGTTTGAGGTTAGAGCGCGTTCAAGTTGGGCTATTGCGGCTTCTTGTCCCACTAGGGAGCTGAAAACGGGAGAGCTCACTTGTTGAGGAATTCCTTCACTTTATTGACGATATCGAGATGAATCTCCTCAATTGGCTTTCGCGCATCAACTACGAGATATCTCTCTGGGTCGAAGGAGGCGAGTTGTAAGTATTCCTGTCTGACTCGATTATGAAAGTCGATTGACTCGCTTTCTAGCCGGTCCGCGTTTTTCTTTCGGTTAAGACCGATGTCTGCCGGCTGATCAAGAATTATTGTTAACGTTGGATAGAGCGATTCGGTAGCCCATCTGCTGATTCTTGCGACTTCATTTGTAGCTAGCGTTCTTCCAGCTCCCTGATATGCAATAGATGAATCAAAATATCTATCGGTTATAACTACTTCGCCGCGCTCGAGGGCTGGGCGGACTACAGAAAAGACATGATGTGCTCGGTCGGCGGCATATAGAAGAGTTTCCGCTCTTGGGGAGATTATGCCAGTCTCATTGGCAAGAAGTATTTCTCTTAAGTTTGAACCAAGATTTGAGCCGCCTGGTTCACGGGTGAGGGTTACT
>Ga0169931_10003968_pt1 | contig 23243 bp, 9 predicted proteins | sample Kivu_15m_20L_FD_129675 | JGI IMG/M metagenome (GOLD analysis project Ga0169931, IMG submission 129675) | Freshwater microbial communities from Lake Kivu, Western Province, Rwanda to study Microbial Dark Matter (Phase II) - Kivu_15m_20L... | ecosystem: Environmental > Aquatic > Freshwater > Lake ...
ATTTAAAATCGACATGTAAAGGCTTTTTTGTTTTCAATCACTCACAAGCAAATACTGCCGCTAAAATAAGAATATAGAAGATATGCGATAAGAGGAGGAGTAAATTTCGGGTTTGGCAGAGGTGATTTACTTATTTCGGATTAGTGTCATAAGGGTAATATAAGTTGGGCAGAAATTGGTAGAGCGTATAAAGAACCTACGAATATTAAAGTGCCTTTGAATTAGTGGCTTGCAGGGACATCGTTTTTTAGAGTTATAGAGTATTAGATATACGCAGTTTAAAGCTAAAGATAAAAATGATAAAAGAATCTTCATCTTTAATGACTCACTTGACTTATTTGACTTTAACTATTTGAGTAATATCTTTTGTATTAATGAAAACAGTAAATCATATAAAATTAATTAATATTTAATGTCTGTTTATAATATTTATCAATATATCATAACGAACTTCATGAACAAAAATAAGTATAGTTACTTCAACCATCCAGAAAATATAACTCTGGAACTCAAAGGAAACTCCAAGCATAAAACCAAACCTTTGAATAAAGACGACTACAACGTTCCGAAAGAACATCTTAGTGTATAAAGCAGATCTTTATTGCTCAAAAAACTACAAAAAAATCCTCAAGGATTTACGGCCTAAACATCAGTTATTCCACAAAATGGCAAGGTATGTATATAGATATTTAGAAATAACAAACAAGAAAACATTCGATCAAAACATTCAAAGAATTGGAGAAATAAAATTTAGGTTCAGGAATCGATTATCTTATGCAAAAGACTTAAAATTTAGCTAGTTTTTGTCATAAGTAAAAAGCTCATATTTTTGAACAAGCTCCGTGTAATCCTCAGCCCAAAGGAAAAAAGCATTTTGGATTGTAAAATCAGCAATCACACTAATAAGCAGCACTTGCAAAAGCTCATAAAAATACAGTCGAAGCGAGACTAGTCAACGATGTATATTCAAACGTTTTCCGGACTTAAAACCATAAATAAGCAGCAATCAACATAAATTCAAACAACTTGTTCAAAAAAGGTGAATAGCTTGGAATGTAATACCGCCGATCTAAGAAAATAAGCGATAACAAGATGACTGAGTTGATGGGATGTGAGCACAATAGATCGAATAAAGAAGGTGGATTGAAATAAAAAAGACAAGATTGGAGGATAAGTAATATAAACTTCGTTTGATTTTATATCAACTATTCTTATATTAATTATCGCCAAAAAACTAATCATAGCCTCAATGCCTAAAATAAGTATAAAAAGTAATTACTCAGGTTGGAACGATTTATAAGATTCGGATAGTTCAGCTTCAAGTGACTGCTAGCCTGCGCAATAACCTGTAGCAATTATTAAAAAAATGTCAGCTCCCCCTTCTACTTCTAATAGTCGACTAAAACAAGCATGTAATCAGCTAATAATATAGGTGACAACATGAGTCTGACAAAAATACAAAACCATGAAAAAAAGTAAGTATGGTTGTACATTCCTAACAGTTTTGGTGATAATGTATAAGATATAGATCGCGCTTTGAGATCAAAAAAGTAGTTAATAAAAATTAAGAAAATGAATAATGTAGGATGGAATGTTTTAGTTAGCAAATAGACGGCTATTGAACTTATAGTAAATGGGGCCAATCATTAAGGAAAAAATATTAGATTCATTTATTCGAATAGAAATTAAGAGTCAAGATAGCAAAAGTTACAAAAGAAGGTTAGTTATGTACAAAAAAGTAACAAAGAAGAATATTCTTCAAAATAAAAGCCTACGTTAGTTAAGAATATAAGTTTTTATGATTTGAGGGAAATAGAAAGCTAACAATATGATCTTAGTGATAAAAAGAAGGTAAAATATGTTCAGAAAGATAGTAATAATCAAGTAGAAATAAAACCTTCTTTTCATTCAATGACTCAACTGAAATCTCCTCCGAAAAGTATTAAAAATAATTACTAGACAAAGACTCCTGGACGTCGTTATATGCCTAAGAATTCAGACTTTTCACCTGCCTAGCAAGACAATATAAAATAATAAATTTTAGAAAAAGATACTAAAAACAAATACTAACCTTCCAATAAATAAAAGAAATAGATGACATCTGATTTTATCAAATAGTAAGATTAAACAGTAATAAATCGAAAATGTTCGATCGAATAAAACTAAAAGGTTTAACAAAAAAATACTGCTCAAAGATAGATAAAGATGTAAGATGAAGGCAACTCTTCTTCAAGCTAGAGTTTGTAGTAGCTGATGAAAAAACGAAAAAAGAAAAACAAGAAGAATAAGACAAAAATCAGAGGCCAGAACTCGACTGGAAGTGACAATAACAATCCATTTAGCTCCCTGATAAATTGATTAAATCTTACATTCTATAAATATCTAATACTTAATATTCCTCTGAATAAAATGCAAATAATCATTAGCTTTCTTATTTTCTTTTATTATTTTTAACCCAAAGCTTTAATCTCGTATTATTTTATTTAATTTTAATAAAGTTTTATCTAAAACTTGATAAAAAAGTGCCGAATTTTTATTTCTATTAAGCTTCTGTTTTGAGATACTATTCCATTTATTTTCGTTTACGAATGCACTCGAATATCTAATCTTATTGTCTTTTATGTTACACCTACTGAGCTTGTTACATTTCTTAGAGCTAAGATTTAAGTTGATTTCTAATAGCTATGTTAGATTCAAATAATTTTAGATCATCTTCAAGATTATTGATATCTAAAATTAATTGTTGCTATTTTATTCTTTACTGTTCTAGAAGTTAATCGATATTTGGCTAAAGTTTATCGATTTATGACAGTTGAACTCTCAATCCTTAAGTTTATTTTCTTACTGATTATATTTCTTCGTCTTTGAAAAGTAATTTATTTTCTTATCTTACTGATTGCAAAAAGGAATCTTTCGAAGAGATATTGTTGACTGTCTAGGTAACTTATTAAAGCTATTTATTTTATTTTTTCAAATTATTCTCAAGTTCACTTATCTCCATCATCAATCGCATGACTTCTTCCATAACTTTATTTTAAGTCCGATTCAGAGTGTCTTCTTAGCTTTAAAATTTGCCAAGATGTCTACCTGTTTGATCTTACAGAGAATATTGAGCTAATCTATTTGCATTTGTTTATTCGATACCTTGAAATCTGCTACCGAATAGTGTGTTTCTGACGTTAGTTAGATAGTTATAGAATTGTTAATCTGTTTATTCGTGCTGGGTTAGATATTTGTTTAGATCTTTTATATTCATTACTGTGCGTTAGTATCAAAGTTATTTAAAATTATTACAAAAATCAAAAGCTTTAAAATGAAGTTTTCAAATACAAAGCTCAATATTATTATTTTTTCATTTAGTTTTGGTTTTATAAACGTGTAATTAATAACTATCTATGACAACAAAAAACAAACGTATGTCTAAAATAACACAGAAATAGCTTTTAAAAATCCTTTCGATTTGATGTAAGAGTAAGAAGAACCTATGAGCACACCAACAGCTCCAATTAATCGTTACTAACCTCCAAAAAGAAACGTACATGCACCTCTTCCTTTCGACCCTTATGAAATATCCCAATAAGCAACTAAAAAAACTGTGGTCAAATAAATGGTTGCACCATCTCAGCCATCAGTACCTGTTGTTGTTTCTCAAAAAGCACCGTCTCACAAAGGGCCAGATTCTTTTGCTTCACCTTTCGGAAATTAAGATAATTCAAGTCCTACTTTAAATACAAGCGGGTCACGGGCTTAGTAATAAATTCCTAAATAATATGTTTTAGACGAGAACGGCGATATTCCTTTATTGGATGGTATTTTAGTTGATATTTAGATATCGGAATTGAGCCTTAAAAGATAAAATAAAGAATCAGATTAGTTCTGAAACTTGGTACTCCATCTTATGAAATAATCCATGATCCTGATGTCGGAGGTCCAGCTGCAATTGCTGGTAGTTTCTGTCTATTTCTTCTTCTCGCAGGTAAATTGTACTTCGGATAAGTATACGGAACATTCATCACTGGTACTATTCTTCTGTATATTTTGCTCAACTACATGTCTCAGTCATAATTCGTTCCTCTTTTCAATATCATGAGTATTCTTGGATATTGTCTGCTACCGATGCTTATTCTAGGCCTTTTAGGAGTGTTTCTAAGATTGAATAGTCCTATAGGAGTAATAGTTGCTATACTTACTGCAGTTTGGGGCTCTGTTGCTGCGGGAAATTTCATGGATGTGCTCATCCGAGACACTAAAAATAGAAAGCCTCTTATCGTATTTCCCGTGTTTTTGTTCTATATGTCGTTTACATTGATTGTTATCTTCTGATTATACCTCAATATCTTTATATATATTTACTATGTATACATGATTTATTAGTCAAATTAGTCGGATACAAAATTTTAGCTAGCCAATGAAGCAAAAAAAGTCAACGATGATATCTACTACTGCTTCATATCAAAAAACTCCCTCAAGACAACCTGAATACTAATCAGCCCTTGAAACAAACAATTTCGAGACTAAACCTAAGAAGACGACTGGAACACAAGATACACAGATATCTAAACCATATCAAATAAACTTAGATGAGATGGATTAGTATATAGAAGAAGACAGAGATCAAATATTTATCAGTTCTGAAGAACAATCTAAAATACAAGCCATTTTGCAGATTGCAAACAAAGGTGTAAAAAGATGTCTTATATAGAAAATTAGTCTGATGAATGCTTTTCAACTGCCTATATTTTTGATGAAAACGGGGTATAGTGGCATTCAAAGTGCATAATTTTGGAAATTTTCATCGGATTTACTTGCAGCTTCAATGCAGGTCTACGATAAAAGGATCGATAATTTGTTTGTGGCTAGCAACACCATGATCGGTACTCTGAGACTAAGTCAATGCAATTAGTAACTTATATAAAAGGCCTCGAAAGTATCAAAAGAATCAAAAAGCAGTCAAAAAATCAATAATTTCACCCAATAATAAATAGACTTGAATGACATTTTGATCTAAAATTACGATTGGCTGGCCGCGCATTGCGATTAGGGTCAAAAAATAACTTTCAAATAAGGAGGATCTCAATTTTTAAACGATCCTATGATGGGAAGACGACTGAAATTGTTCGATGGTGGAAGTCTGTAAAGCCTGTTTCTAAACGTGCTGTAAGTAAGACGTTTATTATATAGTGTACGAAAACACAAGAGCTCAATTTCTTCAAAAAATAGATACATAATTAATAACTAGTGCCTTTATCAGGATAGAAAATGGCTAAAGATAATTAATTCAGACTTAAATAAGGGTTGCTTTAATACATATAAGCAAAAATCGCAAGGATAAAAGCTCCTATAAACTTTTCACAATATTCTTCATTTCTCTTAAACAGGCAAGCTGACTAATAATAAGGAAAATTATATACCGACTAATTGTTAATAAATTTTCAAAGAGCACTAGATCACGGTCTATAAAAACTAGATCACGATTAATGGTAAACCGATGTCTAGCAAATAGAATAATTCAACTAATATTTAAACGTAGATCAATCTATATTAGATTTCAAATTTGTAACTCAAGAAAACATATAAACCGATCCTTATCAAACTCCTTCCAATCGTTTTAGTAAATATTTGAGATAATATGATACATGTATTCTGAACTAAGATTAGATATTTACGTAGACCAAGGATTATATGACACCTAAAGATCTTTAGCTGAAGGGGTATAGTTTAATTAAATAAAAAAGACGGCTTTTGGTGTAAAAAAAGCAATCTGTTAGAAAAGTTGCAATTAAATTATAAGGTTAGATTAATTTTGATCCAGAGTAAAAGTTAGAAAGAAGGAATGTTTTCAATAATCATAAGTTTTATCAATTTGATTATTAAAAGGCATCACAGTCTAAATCTACTAAGTCATCTAAGGCATCTGAGAAGAAAGAAAAAAATAATACTATTGGTGACCCTCACTTAAGATTTTTGCGAAACGCCCGATAAAAAATAACAACATCCTTACGATTCAGATCTAGTAGACAATATACTTATAATCAACTACTTTACAATAGCAATTCTCAAGAATAAAACATTTTTAATGATTAAACTTATGGTTCAAATTATCCCTAGGCAGATGGATAGAATCAAATCATATCACCTTAAGACTACATTATCGGACAAAATATCACAGATTTGAGTTTTTAAAATTTAGTAACGTTTGGTATGAGAAATATTGCTTAATCTAAAGAATATTTGACTGAGTTAGTGCAGTAAAGAGATTAGCTGATGATTTCTGAAATCATGTAGTTTCCTTTGTCGTTGGCAAGTTCTTTTATTGTGTGTCTTCATTTGGTCAATTAGAAAAAAATATTGATGAGTGGCGTCTAAAACGAGGATGATATTCGGCTATGTTCTATACGAAATGACTGATTTTTATGATTTTATTTCATTTAAAATTTAAAATATAGTACTTATTAGATTAATTGTTTGATCATAAATTATTCTTTATCATTTTGACATTTTACTCAAGCAAAGACACTTTGGCGTTCATATTGTTGAACCAAGAAACCACGTTGCCTTGAAAAGCATTGAACTTCGATACTAAGTCACTTTGAGTATTGCTGATCGTCGATAGCATCATCACAAGCTAATTGTATTACTCTTTTGTCACATACTAGCTTGTCTATACAGCTTCATTTTTGAGGATATCTGGTCTTAACTCTTGAGCTCTATTGTTCGATTGACCGCGGGTGTTAGATTGTGCAATATTTTTAGGCACTACGTTTTTGTTGTTATTCCTCGTATCATAATGAGATGGAAGCTACTATTAATCCTATAGAAATTGATTTTGCATAGCTTTTGGAAACACATTAGGTTTATTCCTGTACATGCTTATTGTTTATTTTTCTCTTTACCTAAAACCCTTTTCTTACAGATTGTTACTTTTTGTCTAAATTTATTAAATTTTCATCCTGCCGAAAGAGTTAGAAACATGTTCAACATGGCATGAAGTTGGTTGTATTGTAATTTCTCTCACTTGTAACTAATCATCTTCCTATTAGTTTTCTTATTAATCAAAGACGGTTTAATCTTTAAACTTTTGAAAAGCTTCAAAAACTGAATTTTTAGGCTCTTTATTAGAAAACTTAGGCACAGTTCGTTTTTTGGCATTTGTTTCCCATTCATATATCTTCTAACAAAGTTCGACAAGGTACTAAAGCTTCTTTTAAGTCCACTTATTGGCTTGTAGAAACTGTTACGCAGTGATTTTGGGCACTATAGAAAACTAGCTACGACTGATATTAATCGTAGATTAGACAAACTTCAGATCAGGTAGAGTTTTAATATTCGGCACTACCTCAAGGATAACTTATTTGTAAAGCGAAGGACTATAATCGACTACGACATAATGCAGTATTCTGAGATAGAATTACACTGGTTGGCTTTTAATTTATTTCTAATCGAGAGCTTGACGACTCCAGTTTATATTGGTAAGAATCGACATTTGTTTACAACAGTTTGATAGTCTTCTGAGGCTGTTTTTAAGTTATCCAAACGATGCCATAATTTGAATTATTGCTTACTATCAGACTTGTATAACCTAATCATCAGACATATTTGACTGATTTGAAGCAATATAATTGAAAAATACTATTGATGAATATCGAAAAAAAGTAAGAAGTGCAATAAGCTATCAACAAACAGAGAGAAAACTATGTGAGTAAGAAGAAAGAAGATAAAGGTTTTAAAATGGAAAGCTCGGATTTTATGAACTATTTTGAAACAAATCAAGGCAAAATGAAAAAGTTTTATCCTCATATAAGGATTAATTAATGTGCGGCTCGTTTGTGGGAGTAGTTTTTGAAGGAGAGATCGAATAGAAAATAGAGCTAAATAATATGAAAGTATCGAAATTTTGACAAAAATCAGACATGATTTTAACCTAACTTTATAGAAGTATATAGTTAAAAAGGGTCTTAAAAAGAATAAAAATGCTTTAAATAGGATAAGATATATGATCATTCAGGTTATATTTCTTCCCGCATTCCAGCTCTTCTTTTTTTATTCTGTCCTTTTCTCATAACCTTAATCACTTCTATATTTGAGTGTCTTTTAGGACGATTTTTGAGTTTTTCATAAATTTTCAATATAGTGTCATCTTAACTTTTATTAAAAAAATATGTTTGTTTTTTATTTTCAGCTGTTTTTTGAATTTCTTCCATCTATTATTTATAACTATCTCTTGTTCTGATTCTTATGTTTTTTTATAATCTTTTCATTCGCTAACACATACTTGATCTCATTAATGTTTATGTCGTTTGTGTAGGTCTAGAGTGTTTTAAAATATCAGCTGAACGATTTTAATATCGATTGTCAAAAAATATTTGCTAATTGCTTATTCGTTTTTTGTTATATATTTTACCAGAAGTATCACCATGAAACTCAGAATATCTTTTAGTGTTTCTGATTTTTTCTATCTAAAAACTGTTCATAATACTTACATCAGGCATTTTCGTTATGCCACTATGATTCTCTTAGAAAAAATCAAGAGCTTCATATTATTCTAATCGATTTTTATCTTGAAAATTTTGATAAAAATAATTTTTACGCGTAAACATTTCTATCATTTTTTACTGAACAAGTATATTATTTGATAGTTTTTCTAGCTATTAATCTAATTAGCTAATCTTAAATCTTTGTTTAATAATCAAATTACTTCTATTTGATAAATTTACGAGTTTTTATTATAACTATCTAACCATTTACTATTTCATTTTTGATACCATGTGAATCAATTAAGAATATTCTTAGTAAATTGTTTAATTTTTTTAGTTTCTTTATTTAGTTTAGTTTATTTAATCGATCTATATTGTGAAATTATCGCATTTAGAGTCTATTACATACATTTAATTCTTCAAAGAGTTTAAAAAATTTCTAATCTTTTTCTGTTGCTAGTTTTGAATATCGGATATGCTTAGTTCATTGCTTATGTCATTCTCTAAAACTTTTTTTGCTTTAACTAAGCTCTAAATTTTACTATTTTTGTTAACCTATGACTCAATTTGTTTGCGAAGCCTACTTACATCTAACTTTCTTTTTCCGATACAAAATTTTAAGTACTAAATCTAATCGTTAGGCGCATTCATTCTCATAATTTTTTAGCATTCAGTAAGAAGTCCTTTGCATTCATCAATTATTTTTTATTGTTAATTCACATACATTAATTATAACATCATTCAAGCTTTTCACCTATTATACCCATATTTTTGTTAATAAAAAAGTTTAAGTCTGTCGTAGAAAGAAAGCACGGCAGCTCCAGTCAGCCCTCCTACTATATTAGCAGCACCACCTCGGAAAAAAGATCGCCATCCTCCTTCTCCATATATTCTTTTTATGCATTACAATGTATTGAATTTTGCTTATTATCCGGAAGTCATCATCATTCTACGTCTGACTGTGTCTAGGGGATAAGATACAGCTCCAGAAAGAATAGTCGCAAAGTATCCCAAACTGAAAGTTACTAACATATTTTTTTAGTATTTATTAGAAACAAAGGGTCTGAGTGAATCATATATTCCGAAATAAAGGCCTCGATAAATAACCATGCAGATACATGAAATAGTAAACCCTCGGTAAAGACCGATAACTCCGTCGCTTTATTTTGTTTTGATTAGACAGTCTATTAGCCCGTTAAAATGTAGGCTTTTCGATGATTATTTTCCTTTGATTTGATTTGCTAATCTAGTTCTGGCATAGTCTAAAGGATATGTTATAAGTTGGGTCGAAGCACCAGCAGCTCCTCCAGCCGCTATGTTTTGTACAAAAGTTAGTTCCTATTTGTTTTTATGTGTCATTTATCCCAGAATATTTCTAAATAGATCTCTAAAGGAAAAGTTGAGTGCTTGTGTTAAGAAAAAGCGTAAGGCGTTTGTTGCGTTGCCGTAGAAAAAAGTTCTAACTCCATTTTATTTATAAAGCCTTTCGAAGCAATCTGAGATGCCTTCATAACGATGTGTTAGCATTCCTTTTTATATTAAAGCATATTGAACTTGGAGTCTAAGTTTGATTACCTATATTGGAGAAGCAATTGTTTTGGAGATAAACGCTGCGGTTCCTCCAAACGTGAATTCAAGTACAAAACTCTTTCCTTTGTTTTATGAAATCAAAGACATATATATAATATTAAAGAAATTCTAAAGATACTAAACTCACTATGTATTTTTATAATTTTCTGATATATATTGTAAAGAATAGTAAAGTTCGATAGTATTTAAAAAGAATCAAATACTTATTTTTAAGAAATAACCATAAAAATAAAGAAAAATCAGCTTTTTAAAATTGTATTAAATCTAACTTTGTTTCTAGTTACTCTATTATTTTTTGAGTTTATTTAAGGCTAATTATCGTCGTTAGTAAAAAACTAAGCAAAAAGTTTTCTATTTATTCGAACTAATTTTTTAGACTAAGTAGGAGTTTAAAAATGATGAATACTTTAGATTGTATTTTTAGACGCCGTCATAGTTTTATTTAAATCTTTGACTGTTTTCATAGTAGTGCAGTACATCATACTTGTTATTTTTTACTACTTTTTAAACTCTTGAAAAGCTTTCATCGTAACTTGTATCGGATTTTTATTGGAGCTGCTGATGTCTAGTAACTTTCTTTTAATACTTTTTTCAGTCGATATTTATCTGCTCTTATCTTTCGAATAGTTACCCTCTTTTGTAGTACTTTTAATGTTATCTGTTAACTAATGTTTGCGTGTATATTTATTGCCTCGAAAATTAACACCAGCTTATAAATGTATAGTGCTTGCGATGCTTTTTTGGAAGAAAGGAGATTATGCCTTCAAGCTATCTGATCTATTAGACTTATCAATACTATTCTAAATTGGCCTATATTTATTTTTGTTTAAACGTTTGCCTTTGCTAGTTTTAGTACCTTTTTAGCCAAATTATCTCTGAATTTTATCATTTTAGTTATTTCTGATGCCTATTTTCATCTACACATAGTGCTAGGGTCTTTTTATTTTTTAATATGTAGTATTAAACTTAGTTACAGAAATCCCATGTGATTGAGTTGCCTTTGCATTTTACTTACGATTCATCAAAGACATGACTTTTATATTTTATTTTAATCTCTTTGTGTGTCTGCAAAGCTCGATTTCTTAATCTGTCTTACTAATATCTGAAATAGTATTATTTAAAGATATCGGAATACTTTTGACAAAGATAGATTGATTTTATTTTTTATATAAATTGCTGTGCTAAAATTATTCCTACGATTAAGCATCTGCAGGTTTGTTGAGTAGTGGTGCGGTAGTTTTATTTTTTCGAAAAGTAATCGGGACGAAAGCACTTAGCTATATTTTTGGAGAAGGGACCACTTAGTCTTAGACAAGTTAAGTTTGCACTGCATCTCTCAAGTGATAGTTCGTTTTGAAAATTTAATCAGCTTTGTGAAAAATAAGATTATGAAAATATTCATGCAGAAATCCATGTGCTGTTTTTCGGAATAAAATAATCTGATAAAACGCATGTCTTATCAATATTTTTTAAAGTCTATTCTCTAATCTTCTTATCTTCTATTTCTATTCTTCCGTTGCCTCCATTAACTATGATTTCTATAAATATTAATTCTATTCTACCTATTTAAGATAAATAGAATACAAGTTATAGCATCTAATATTTAGAATCAATAAAGAATAATCTCTTATTTACATTAAAAAATATATATTTATTTTTTCAAAAAACTTTGATGATAAAACCTCATCTTTAAAGTCTGCAAGAATAGCAAATTGAAGAATTCGTGCAACTTTGTGCAGAATCTAACTAAGTCAATAACCCTGTGATTACACAAGGCACTCTAAAGATGGATAAGTTTTCCTAACATACGCGCATGTTTGCTTAATAATGCTTTTCAGCTGCAAAAATAGTCAACGAATCGCTCTCTTCTAATGTTATCTTCAACACTGTAATTTTTCCATGACTTAGTTTTTAAGAATGGATGGAGTGATGGTCTTCGGATATTTCAACTGCTAGCTGCATTGTTTTCTAGAACGAGGACTTAAACGCGTACTTAAACAAGTACCGACCTCTCCATTAAAGTAAATATTAAATTTAGATCTAAGCTAGTACAAGAAAGGCACGGCAGTCATCGGTCTGCGGGCTTTTACTCATCGGGATCATTTTCGTAGAGGGATATTCAAGTGGTCGATAATATAGCAGTCTAAGCATCTTGTTTAAAATGGATATACATGGTAATTTATAGGCATCACAAATCCCTTATCGTTTGAAGCATTTAAAAAATTTGGAGCAGAGGTGATAAGCACAACTAAATACGGAACCGATAATTTCTACATAGCCCGAAGAGATTTGCGCATCGCAGCTAATATGAATGCAATCATAAAACAAAAAGAATGATAAGAAATGGCTTATCTTTATTCAATAAGGAATCATAGAGGCATCTTTTTTCATGGATTATTATACTCTATGAGAATAAAGCGTTTCTGAATTATCATCTTTCCATGCTTAATTGAGAGAGCGATATCTATATTTTTTTACTTAAGGTAGATACAATGCTGGATCAAATTATTAATAGTGTTTAAATTTGAATAAATTTATAGTCTAAAATATGAAAAGATGCATATTTAACAGACCTATGACTTTTGTTTTGTATGGTAAATTTAATTATAAACTCATACTGATCAATCAGCACCAGCATTTTTTTTCTTTTTATTTATTCTTTTTCAAGTTACTTACTGTAATAGTGTGAGATTCGTCTTTGACATTTTTTGGCGCTAGTTATCTTTTTTATTTAAGTTATCTAGCTAGCGCCTCAAAACATTCATGTACATTGTAGGAAGTTTTTGAACTTACCTAGAAAAATTGCATCGAATGCTTATCCGCTAACTATTTACCTTTTTAGTAACTAACTTATCTTTCTTAGTTAAGGTCGTATTTTGAACCTACTAGCATCTTGGTTACACCTTAAGTTGAGTTGACCTCGATCTGTTTTATCCAATTTGATAGGTTATCAAATGTTCTGGCTTCAGAGATGGAATAAACTAAAATAATTCCTTAAGCTCCTTTGTAATACGTCTGAGTAAGATTTCTGAATCTTTACTGTCCTGCTGTATCCCATATTTGCAATTTAACTTTCTTGTGGTCAACGCTCATCATTTTTATCTTAAAATCTACTCCAATCGTAGCCACATAATTTTACTTGAATACTCCTTCACAAAAAAAAGTAAGTAGATTTGTTTTGCCTACACCTGTATCTCCGATGATTATGAGTTTAAAATGAGTATCGTATGGTTAATTTTTCCTTGCAGTGATCATCTGATGTTTTCTAAGCGCTTAGATGAACTATAGCAATTTAAATATACATCAATAGCATTTAGCAAGCTGTTTTGGAAAAATGGAGCATGCTTAGAGAATCAACTCGATCGAAAATAAATCAAATACTAAATACAACTTGCCATCACTACCTAAAAATAGTCGACTCTCTAAAGTCACCTCAAGGCCATCTTTCTCTAAAGATGCAATACAAAAACAAACCAATGGTCCAAATAAATAAATTTTTAAAAGTACATATACAAAAGCTTTATAGCTTATTGAGCAGAAAGATTAAGAAAATATGTTAGTAGCGTTCCAGATGCTTTATGGGTTATGTGATTAGATAAGAAAACTTCCTATGAAGCACAATCTTGATAATAAGATGTTAGAAAGCGTGGTCATAAATTGCTGGAATATTCAAAATACGCATAAAAACACTCATTTTTATGGTCAGCAGTCTCATTAATTTATCAAAAACTTCACATTATTTTTTGAAGAATATTATCTAAAATACCCGACTCACAAAAATGGACTTTCTCTTCTTTTTCTCATCCAGGCAAACGAGTAATATTAGTAACAAATGTTTTCATAATCACTGAAAAGTTGCTAACAATCGATAAAATACAGTATAGGACCAAAAAATCAATCGCATCTGATCAAAGTAGAATTCTTAAAAACTAAAATTTACGCAGCCATGAATAACAACTAATAATAAATGCAAGCTATTAGAAAATGTTTGTATTTTGCTAATAATTTAAATACCAGTCTTTCTGACTAAGGATCTAAATAGTACATCAGAAAAATTAAGAAGAATTTGTAGCAAAGAAAATAGTTTTTAAGAGGCAAATAGAACGAATCAACCAAATTCAAAAGAAAATTGTCTTTGAATAACATTAAAAATAGATCCGTTTCATTGAAAAAATAAGGTAGTCAAAAAAACATAAAGTTTAAATAATAAAAGAAAGAAGATAATTTTTAAAGATAGCCTAAAATATCATCGAATAATCACAACAAAACTCTTCAAGTTAGATCAGCCAGTCATTCCAAGCATGGACCCAACAAACATACATCTAGCTACTCAAAATTTACTTCCATAGGTCAAACAACAAAATAGTTGTTTCCTATAGATACTAAAAAAATTCATAAACCGACTAAACTCAAAAAGAAACCTTTAAAGCTCTAGCCTTAGCAATATTTTTTATAGCATCAACAAGATTTAATGGAATAGATTTAATTTATAACTCCACAACCTATAAATCACAATGATCTTCTCTTGGCTCGTCCTAAGATTAAAATTTAGCCAAAACAGAATGATGTTCATTCAAAAAAAACGATTGTTGATCGTTAGGAATAATTTATTTTTTAACAAAAGGAAGTAAAATTGCCGAAATATGAAGCTGAAAATGTTATAGATCAGGTATAGCCTGTAACTCATAAACAGTAGCTTCAGACTAGTTACGATTAATAAAAAATCAACTACAATGATTTAGTATACGAATGTTCTAAAAAAGCCTAACTTAATCTTTTAAAAACTATTCTGAAGCTCAAAAATATACGCCAAAATATATAAATCAACTAATAATTCAATTATCTCTCTTTAAACTAAATAAATTAATAGCTATCATACCGATAAATAGACATTAATTTTTCTTAAAGAAGTGGACCTAATCAAACTAATGACTAGATATATTAGTAAAAAATCTATCATAATGAAGATATAGATATAGATGAAAACGATTCTGTTAGTTTTTATGGGGGAGTATTGAGTCGATTTAATTTTTAGATTAAAATTTAAAAAACGAAGTATCAGGATTAGTAGGATCGGATATATAAAATCATTTCGTTTGGGTTTTCGTGTATAATAAATTAAAATATTTCATGTGCTACTAAACTTGTTTTTTCTTTTTACAATATTTACGAGCCAGACATCAGTTATATTATAAGTTAGATTTGCTGTAAAATTTAACATCCAAAACATTTTAAATAGTTAACTTCTAAACAAAAAATGTTGACGATAATCGCTCATAATGTTTTATTGTCAAAAAATAAGTATGGAGCAACTTTGGTTCAGAAAAAGTCATAGATTTGTTTACAGAATTCAGTAGATAATTACAAATGCAAATTAATAAATCGTTTCATAATCTACGAATTGAATACAATTACTAACAAAATAAAGCTACAATCTCATATATAAGAATAGCGCCAATAATGTTTAGATTTCGCATGTTTAAATAAAAAATCATCTCCTTAGATAATTTTACAAAATCATAATAAACATTAAAAACAGCTAAAACGTAAGTAAACCAAGTAATTCAAAGAGTAACTACCTGTTTCTGCAGTTTCTATGAAAAGATTGAAAACTTAAAAATTCAAAAAAGATACTATTTTTAGTTGTCTTAGTACTATTAAGACTCACTCGGATAGTAATACTAATCAGATGATTTCGTAAACAAGTAGTATCAGTTTGGCTATCTTACCTAGTAATTTTGCTACGAAAATAACTGATTATTTTGAACCTATGGGCGAAGTAGCAACAACTTCTGTTCCTGAGTTTTATTATTGTATGAAATTTTTATTAATTAAACCTTCGGCTTCGCTTAAAAATGGAACTATTGCTACCTTCTACGACATACTATAAATCCAACAACTACATAAAATTTATCATCATAATGTTAAAATCAGAATGACTGCGTATCGTATGAAAGCTCTTTACAAAAAATCATCAGAAATATTTTTCAAATTCGATATTTAATTTAAGTAACAGAAAATGAAGTCAATGAAATTCATAGCAACAACATAAGATTTAAAATTTCTCAACAAACAAAGATAAAACAAGACTAAATAAACTGCTTAAAAAACTGGAAGAAGTGCCCGAAGCGCTAAGAAAAATAGAGTCGGTTTTATAAAAGATTAAGATTAGATAGTTTTCACTCATGCATGGCTATCAAAATTACTTTTTGATACAGCTTCAAAAATATTTATCAAAAAAAACTACATCTATCAAATCATTGGTTTCTAGACTAAATATGAATATTTTTCTTTGATAAATAAATTCAGATTAGAAGGCAAGACGATGCATTCTAAAAATTTTATGATTCCGCATCTTAAGCATCTTCATATTATGCTTCAAAAAGCTATAAAAATAAAATGTGAATTATTTAAACAGTTTGCAGTTCTTACCATACAACATTTTGAATGGAGTCAGCAGTTTAGTCTTATTTTCTATATGCCGAAATTAAAACGTAATTTTAGTGTCAATCTTAATAAAAAACTATTAGCTTATATTCCTACTCAAAATGTATAGACAATGATCAAAAATGTGTCTATTTAGGCTTCATTGCTTCAACATTATTTTTTCTATCCATTTACTACATAAAAATAAAAAAGAATTCAAAGTTATTTATGGAATACATTCTTAAGTTTTTTCAGGTTTTAAGTGTAATTTTATGGATAAAACACTTATCTGGTATTAAAAATTGGAAATTTTTCTGCTTTTTTAAAAGATCTTTCTTTTAGTGAATATCTTTAGCTTAACAGAAAAATTTTTCATTTGTAAATTTCACTTTCTAAGCACAACAAAATCATTTCTGAGGAATCTACAAAATTACAGCCAAAAGTCCATTTAGTAAAGCGTAAATCATCATCTAGTAAATAGATTCTAAGAAACTCAATGATGAGTTCAGGCACTAATCGAAACAAAAATCAATAAAAAATAAAAAAGAAAGATCAATAGAGTCAGTAGCCTTTGTTCAATCGCTTGCAACTTTTTTAAAAATTGGATCAAATTTTCTAGACAAAAACAAACAAATATCTAATATATCTATCAATAACTCAGTTGCATGATTTTTAAAACTAAGACAGTTCGGAATAGAAGAAAATAAATTTTTCTTTTTATTTGTCCGATTTAATAAACTTGCTTCATTTTACAAAAGGATAAATCCAAAAGAAACGATAGTAAGAAAGCAAAACTTTTAATTAATAAACTTTTTCTTTTGCAGTTCTAATGCGAGCGATGACAGCGATTAAATATAAATTAATAGACCAATTAAAAAAAGTCAAGATATAGTAGTTATATCAAGGAGATAACATCATTATAAACCAAAAAATATTTAAAAATAATCTCATCAATGCATTCGGAGCTACTAATCATTTTGGCTACAGTTTGAATACTACAAAAGGAATCAACAACCAACAGCAAAACAGTTATCTGCTTAACAAGAATATAATAAACTTGAAGAAAAGTTTAGTAGTATCTACTTTTCTTTAAGAAAAAGATAGAAAAATAACTTTTATTGTGTCTAATAATAGTGATCTGACGAATCGAATGAGGACTATCAATATAGACCAAATGTATCTTTCTTGGATTGAATTTTATTCAAAAGAGCACTTTTTTACAATAAATAATCTGATCTATAAGTATTACAAAAATATTCTTTTGCTAGTGTGATTTCAATTTTAACTTTATTAAATAATTTTTTGTAATAAAATTTATAAATAATCTATCATAAAATATTTCAAGTTGAAAGCTAATATTAATTGTATCTTCGAGAGATAATTCATAATAATTCTGTCAAATTTAACTAGCATATATACTATGAGATTTAGATAATTAATTATATGCAAAGCACAGCTTAAATTCCACACTGTCCAGTACTCTACCCAACTGAATAATAATTCAGTGATTTCTATGCTTATGTTCACTACCTTGATCAAACCTACAAGAAAGATCATGGCATGGTAAAGGTATTTTTTCATATATTCAGGTAGTTCCTCCGCCATCATGGTCGCCTTGTTCAAAAACTCGCTAAATCGATATGAATAGCTTTATGGTCAAGCATGCTATCGAACAGAACGTACAAGGTCGAGGTGGATACTTTTAGTCAAAAAACATAGTACAGTAAAAAATGAATTTCAAGGCATACAAACGTTATGCGATTAGTCAGAGCGCAGGTGTGAAGGGCAAAACAGTATAGGAAAAATAGCAATTGGTATTTGTAAATATAAATAGTTTTGGAAAACTCTTACTTATTCGCCTCCGATATATGGGGCTGATTGTACCGGAACACTCATGGATTAAAATGCTAAGGCATGGAATATGAACTGTCTAGATTCGATTTTAAAGTATTCTTTTACTGAAAATGTCAAAGGAGTCAATACTCCTTTTTGTTACATCGGTACCTGGAAAGCTTTTTTTAGCTGGCATAAGTAAGATTTTGATTTAGCGGCTATTAACTACATTCATTAAGGTTAATCTAAGGTATGGTATTCGATTGCTCTTTGTGATTGTCATATTCTTTAAGAATAGGCACGAATTCAGTTTAAATCTCGTGCTCAAGAATGCTCTTAGTTTTTAAGGCATAAAACGTATTTGATAAATCCTTATGTTCTTCTCAAAAAATATCCAAATTTAAAAATAACCAAAAATGTTCAAAACGAAAGATAATTTACTTTGGTTTTTGGTGGAGCATACCATCAAGGATTCAATTGTGGATTTAACGTTGCTTAAGCAGTCAACTATGCGACTGTCGATTGGCTGACTCAGATGATTCCTAGCAAGAGCTGCACTTGTATCAAAAGAAGCGCTAAAGTTGATAAAGAATCAGTTCTTTACAACTTGTAAAATAGTAATTTTGTTTTAAATTTAGGTTAAATATTTCAGTAGCTGCTTTAAACTGCAGAATTCAAAGTGTTACGCAATACTGTTCTTCTTTAGCAGTAGTTTTAATAGGATCAAAAAAAGATTATTTAGTAAAATAAAAAAGGGTAAGAACAAAAAATTGAAAAGATAAATGAAGAAAAATAAGAGTAAAAAATTGTTTTAGAACATATTTGTGATAATCATAAGCACCTTAAGCCTGAAGCACTGGCCGAAGAGGAAGATTCTTAATACTAGATTCGATTTGATAAACCTTTTAAAGAAAAACCGATTTATAAAAGCAAATCAAAAGAACCAGCAGTTGCTAAGGCGAAGGATCATCACAAAAACAAAAAGAAGCTCTTAAATTAAGAGCAAACGATAATAGATGTTGAGCATCTAGGTTGATGTTACTGATGCATGATGCAAATCATAATTAGATTATCTACGATAATCATAAGGTATAAATATATATAACAAAATATTAATTAGCTAAGTTTTATGTATTGAAGAAAATGAAGAGATCAAACATTGAGTGTTTTGAATCGACTTTAAGTTTTTTACAAGTTGACACCTGAGCTGAAACCAAAGTATCGAGTTTTCGTGCTTGTAGGTTTGAAAGTATTTTTTTGTTTCTGCAAATTTAATATTCTTTAATTCAATTTTTGTGAAGTTTCTGTCTTGCTTCTACCTCCATGATACAAAAGTTCTTCGGCTTCAGCTTCTACTGTACGTAAATGATCTTGGAATTTCTTAGAATAGGCTTTCATTTGAACTTTAGGGAACTATCTTGATTACAAATCAAAACGATATGGTTTGCATTCTTATTAGTAAATCAAATACCTTTAGCTGAGGTGTAACTTCTTTCCGCCATGTAAATTTTTACTTGCTACCACTCGTTTAATATTTTAGTTTTCATAGCCGGTACTTTTGTGAACTCTAAATTGCAGAATCCAGGATCTTCTTTACTATATAGATACCTTTCCATTTTTTTTTTAGCTGTTTTTTTAACTAATCTCTGTCGATTATTGGTTCACCGCGTTGCTTCTTGAAGGGGGCGGTAGGATTATCTAGAAGGCTTACGAGCTATGATATTTTTTTGGAACTTGGTCGAGTTTTGAGCATATAGAATAATTATAATGTAGGATAGTTATATAAGCAATAGTAAATAAATCAATATGAACTTAAAATCTAAAATTTTTGATAAAATCAGTGATGATAGTAATTTTTTTAAAAATCGAACGATTCAATATTGAAATATTATTTCAGATATGTGATCAAATGTTCTATAGGGCTTTAGGGCTGATGAAAAGAACTCTCGAGTATACATCGAGAATCAAATATTTTTCTTCTTTGAACACGTTTTCGAACGGTTCTATAAATTTAAGATCGTAGCTATCGAGTTAAAGCATCAATTCTGAATGAAACATCGTCTACCCTCTAAAGCCTCGCTATGAGTCTAGCATTGCTTGTATCGTTCTTAAATCTTCTCTAAAATCATGTTTATTTCTTTATCCTTCATTCCTTTCACCTATCTCAATTGCTTTGTTTTGAAATAGTATCGTGAATAAACTCTTTATTTTTGATCAACTGCATGAATATGACCATAAAGTTGACCATCGCGGAACTCGCCTTAATATCTATCCATAGTATCAAGTAGTTAAAGCTTACCTGTTCCATATAATAGTCCTCCTTTGATGTTACCATTATATCTAAATTTATTTGAAGTAAAAGTGGCATTTGTTATATCATCTTCATCGAAATATCCCTATACAGTTGATCCATTTTTAAAAGTAAGCATGCCACATCCACTTATTTTTCCAGCTTTGAATCCTCCCTTATATTGAGAATAAGTCTTGTGATTTCTCCATATAAAAAGACAATCGGTTCCATTTTTCTATCCATACTAAAAATTGCCTATATACATATCACCATCTTTGAATCTTTATATACCTTCTCCATGTGGTACCCCATCTTGCCAGTTGCCCTAATACTAAATATTTTCATTAAAATAAATCCCTTTGCCAGTAATTATATTTTTGAATATGTTGCCCTTGTAGTAGCTTCCATCTTTGAAAATAAAGTAGCATTCTTTTCCTTTACAGAAGTTTTTGATAAAATATCCGACAAGTAAAGATCCATCTGGAAAAATACATCTACCTTTTCCGTTCGGTACTGAGTTGTTCCACTAGCCACTATAGTAGCCATCGTATTATGTAAGCTTTTTGAATCCAGTATTAAGTTCGTTTGGTTATGTGTTGGTTGCTTATTATTATGACTATACGCGTAGATAGTCGTCGAAGTTTAGTTGTTATTTCAAATTGTTGTAAGTGGCTTAGGCTTCAGGAGTTAGAGTGTATTGGGATTCTGATTTTGATTTTTATCGCTGTGGGCTGGTAGGAAACTAATTTGATTGATGACCTGAACCTACTTGACGTTTAGAATTTGGAGATTGGTTTTGATCAGGTAAGGTGTGTTGATGTCGAACTTACTAGATTAAATCTGAATTTTCGTTTGGTCTGTCTTTGCACCAAGATCCTTGGTTTCCCATTTAAAAAAAACAGCTCGGAATAATTATATTTAATCAGGAGAATTTAAATAGAACTTAAACACGACATAAAAGACAATAATTTTAATCATACTAATTTTAAAGATATTTGGGCACTATTTTTATTAATTATCATGACTAATTGATTAAAATTGAGTGCTGAAAAATTTATAAAATATTCAATATTGCATTCTATGATTCCAAAAAAACAAACAACGGTCAAAACCCCAATCTAACTTTAACTATAAAAGCTCAATGTTTCCGTGCTTCTTCCACAGCAAAATATATAAGTGCACTACCATCTATTAAGGATTATAAGTGAGGTTACCCTACATCATCCGTAGATAGTCGCTACACCTATCTTTCTATCTATTTTCAACTACCTCCTAAATGATGAGGCAGTTTAATCTATCAAGACATTGCCTCTTTTTTAGTTGTTTACCTACCGACTTTGGAATAACTAAAATTATTCGTTTGAGATCAGGTAAAAAACTTCGTTCTATAAAATAGTCTCAAATTGGATTATTAATTTCTAGCTCAAGAGTGGTAATCTTGATAAGCTTGCGAATCAGTTTGAACTTATCAAATCTTTTATGATTAAATAAACCAAAACTGCACTTTAGAGGATAGTGTTGATGCAGTAAACTTTTGAAGATCTCAAGGAACTCATCAATTAAGATTTTTGGGAATAGGAAGAGTAAGTAAACGAATCGAAACTTAGGCAGTTCAAGAAAAATGAGTTGTAAAACAAAAATAATAGTAAATCTGATCCAAATGATAAATAATAATGTTCTTCATAAACGCTTAACGCGATCTATAAGATCTTCGAAGTGCTTTAGACACTAATAAACCCTATTTTTTGCAGAATAAGTGGTAAAAAATAACTATATAAAAACTCAACCTATGCCAATCTAAGTTTCTAAAACACTCAACAATTCATCAAAAAGTCAATTTATTTTATCCTGAAGCAACCAAATATCCCAACCTATGTTCAAACTTAGCTGACAAAGTGCGCACTTATCTATCTGCAATCTTTACCACCTACTTAATCTAATCAAATAATCACACTGATAAAGCATCTGATGCTATGTACTAGTAAACCTGTTCGTTTTGCACTTGTTGTATAATATGTCGAGTATTATGATTTTTTGTAGTAGATGGGGTATTAAGATGTTATCTAAGAATTAGAAAATATGGTGTACTTCCGATAGCTAATTATCAATCGTAAAATTGTATAAGATAACTTGATGGAAATAGGAAACAGTCTTAACTCGTTAAACCTGAGTTACCACTAAGTTTACGTTAAAGCAGGTACATCTAGAAAGGTATATTTTTAGAACGATTCTTGTCCATAACTCATCTTAAAGCTAGATTTGCTTTTGTAAGAAAACGACATCAACATCAAACTTGTCCATTTTGATACTATTAATGTCCCTAAGAAAGACCCTTAGAACCCTAATAAAGCTGTTTTTTTGACAATAGCTGAACTCAATCAGTACTAAGCTACTAAAATTCACCCTGAGAAAATATACTGGCAGTAAGAGAAAAGTACTAGCAAAAAACTATAGATAAAATTGCAATACATGGGTCTTTATTATATTTAATTCGATAATAGTTACTCTTGGGTGATTCCAAAGAACATCAAATACAGATTATAATTTTTTGAGCCCCTAAAATGATTAATTTATCTATATCTATAATGTGAATATTATTTTTTTTATAGATTCAACAACTCATACGAAAT
>Ga0169931_10003969_pt1 | contig 23240 bp, 18 predicted proteins | sample Kivu_15m_20L_FD_129675 | JGI IMG/M metagenome (GOLD analysis project Ga0169931, IMG submission 129675) | Freshwater microbial communities from Lake Kivu, Western Province, Rwanda to study Microbial Dark Matter (Phase II) - Kivu_15m_20L... | ecosystem: Environmental > Aquatic > Freshwater > Lake...
ATTCTACCTACGCAACCGCGTCCAGTGACCGACGCGCCGCCGACACTGTGTGCGCAATATCGTCATCGCTGTGCACGCTCGAGAAAAAGAACGCTTCAACCGGCGAGGGCGGCAGATAAACGCCTTCTGCCAGCATCAGGTGGTAAAAGCGCTTGAAGCGCTCGAGATCCTGCTGCTGGGCCTCCGAAAAACTGGCGGGCGGGGTTGCCCGGAAATAAAGACCCGCCATGCCGCCCTGATGCTGCGCGCTGAAGGGCACGCCCGCTTCGCGGCCTGCAGCATTCAACCCATCGACCAGCTGCGCGCAGCTACGATGCAGGGCGTCGAAGAATCCTGGGCCCGAAATCAGATCAAGCGTGGCGAGCCCCGCGGCCATCGCAATGGGGTTGCCCGACAAGGTGCCCGCCTGATACACCGGCCCAAGCGGAGCCATCATTTCCATGATGGCGGCGGGCCCGCCAATGGCGCCTACCGGCATGCCGCCGCCAATCACCTTGCCAAACGCGCTCATGTCGGGCTGGATGCCAACGACTTCCTGCGCGCCACCCAGCGCCACCCGAAAACCGCTCATCACCTCATCAAAGATCAGCAGCGCACCATGGCGGGTGCAGAGCTCGCGCAGGCCTTCCAGAAAGCCCGCCGCAGGGCGAATCAGGTTCATGTTGCCGGGCATGGGCTCGACCATCACGCAGGCAACACTATCGGGATGCGCGGCAAAGAGCGCTTCAACGCTTGCCAGATCATTGAACTGCGCCACCAGCGTGTGCTGCGCAAGATCCGCGGGCACGCCTGCCGAGCTGGGTGTGCCAAAAGCAAGTGCGCCCGACCCTGCTTTGACCAGCAGGCTGTCGGCAGTGCCGTGATAGCAGCCCTCAAATTTGATGATCCGGTCGCGCTTGGTATAGCCGCGGGCAAGACGAATGGCCGACATCGCCGCCTCGGTGCCGGAACTGGTGAACCGGACACGCTCGACCTGCGGAAAGATCGCGCAGAGCCGCTCGGCAAGTTCGCTTTCCATCACATTGGGAGCGCCGTAGGAGAGCCCGCGAACCGCGGCCTGCTGCACGGCCTGAATGACGTGCGGATGCGAGTGGCCCGCGATCATCGGCCCCCAGGAGCCCAGGTAGTCGATGTAACGTTTACCTTCGACATCCCACATGTAGGCGCCCTCGGCGCGGGCGATGAAGCGTGGCGTGCCACCGACTGCGCGAAACGCCCGTACCGCCGAATTGACGCCACCCACCAGCACCTTTCGAGCGCGAGAAAATTCCTGTTCGTTGCTTGTCGTCATGCCAATTTTCCCCTTTGCGACAGGCTGTCCATATCGGGCGACAGTCTAGCCGAACACCTGCGCTGACAATGCAATGCGACACCGGGAATCAGTACGCACGCCCTGCCGCCATGATCGCCCCCAGTACTTCGCGTAGGACTGCGCCGCGGCCGCTGGAGGTTCAGCTTGACCGAGGGGCGCGCTCCACCTGCACTGCGCAGTATTTCAGCTCAGGGATTTTGGCGGCTGGATCGAGCGCGGCATTGGTGAGCGCATTGGCCGCGGCCTCCGCGTAGGCAAACGGAATGAACACGTCGCCCTGCGCGAGGCCACTGTCGGCGCGAACCTTCAGCGTGATCGCCCCGCGCCGCGAGCGTACGACAGCCCGATCCGCCGGTGCGAGCCCCAGACGCTCGAGCGCCTTCGGATGCATCGATGCCGTGGGCTCGGGCGCGATCGCATCGAGCGCCTGAGCGCGACGCGTCATGGACCCCGTGTGCCAGTGCTCGAGTTCGCGACCGGTGATCAGTACAAACGGGTATTCGGTATCGGGCAGCTCATCTGCGAACCGAAGCGACACCGGTACAAAGCGCGCCCGGCCGTCGTCGGTCGGAAAATGGTCCTTGAACACCACGGCCTCGCCTGGGTCGTCATCACCTGTGCAGGGGTACACGACCGCGCCCTCCCGCTCGAGCCGGTCCCAGCTGATGCCCGCGATCGATGGCATGCAGCCGCGCATTTCTTCGAAGACGTCGCGGGCATGCGCATAGCGCCAGTCGAGTCCCAGGCGTTTGGCGAGGTCAACGATGATTGCGAGATCCTGCCGGGCCTGACCGGGCGGCAAGAGCGCTGCACGCCCGATCTGCACCAGCCGGTCGGTATTGGTGAAGGTGCCCGTTTTTTCAGTGTGCGCGGAGGCCGGCAGAATCACGTCAGCCAGCCAGACGGTTTCAGTTGGAAAAATATCCTGCACCACCAGAAATTCAAGCGACGCGAGCGCCGCTCGCGCGTGCGACAGATCGGGATCCGACATTGCCGGGTTCTCGCCCACTATGTACATCCCCCGAACACGTCCAGCTTGAGCGGCTTTGATGATTTCAACCACGGTGAGCCCTGGTGCACGCGAAAGCGGCTGCGCCCAAAACTGCTCAAACATGCGCAGCACGCGCTCATGGCTTGTGCGCTGGTAATCGGGAAGCATCATGGGAATGAGGCCAGCATCCGAGGCGCCCTGCACATTGTTCTGACCGCGAAGCGGATGAAGGCCTGTGCCGGGCCGTCCGATCTGGCCGGTGGCAAGCGCCAGCGCAATCAGGCAGCGCGCGTTATCGGTGCCATGCGTGTGCTGCGAAACGCCCATTCCCCACAGAATCATCGAGGCACGGCTTGTCGCATACACCCTGGCCACTTCGCGAATGGTCTGCGCGTCAATACCGCAGATCGGGGCCATCGCCTCGGGCGAGGTGTGTTGCACCGCCTTGCGCAATTCATCGAATCCCGCGGTGCGAGCCGATACAAAGGACTGGTCAACCAGCCCCTCTTCGATGACGACATGCAGCATCGCATTGAGCAGCGCCACATCGGTATCGGCACGGAACTGAAGCATGTGGGTTGCAAACCGGGCGAGGCCGTTGCGGCGGGGGTCGGCGACAATGAGCTTGGCGCCTTGCTTGACTGCGTTCTTGATCCAGGTGGCCGCCACCGGGTGATTGACCGTGGGATTGGCACCGATCACGACGATTACTTCGGCCTGCGCCACGTCAGCCACCTGATTCGAGACCGCGCCCGAGCCGATTCCCTCAAGCAGCGCCACCACGCTCGAGGCATGACATAGCCGCGTGCAATGGTCGACGTTATGCGTGCCGAACCCTGTTCGGATCAGCTTCTGAAAGAGGTAGGCCTCCTCGTTTGAACCCTTGGCTGATCCAAAACCGGCCAGCGCATCGGCTCCATGACGATCGCGAATCCCGGTAATGTTTGCCGCGACCAGACTGAGCGCTTCGTCCCAGCTGGCCTCGCGAAATGAGGCACGCCAATCGGCAGGAACGCGATCGGTATCCAGGCGCTTGGGCGCGTCGGCGCGCCGAATCAGCGGCACGTTAAGCCGGTCGGCGCTGCTCACATAATCAAAGCCAAACCGACCCTTGACGCACAGGCGTGACTGATTGGCTGGTCCCGGACGTCCTTCAACATGAATGATCTGGTTACCGGTGACATGGTAGGTCAGCTGACATCCAACCCCGCAATACGGACAGACCGAGTCAACCGATGTTTCGGTACGCCGGGGAGCGATCGCGGAGGCCGCCAGAAAAGCGTCGTCCGCCACACGCGATGCAGCCGCTCCCAACAGCTTGGGCATCAGCGCACCGGTGGGGCAGGCCTGAACGCATTCGCCGCACCCAACGCAGGTCGAGGCGCCCAAGGGGTCATCCAGGTCGAACACGATCTGCGCAGCGTCGCCGCGCCAGGCATAGCCAATCACATCATTGACCTGCTCTTCACGGCAGGCCCGCGCGCATCGACCACATTGAATGCACGCATCGAGATTGACCGCAATCGCCGGGTGACTGACATCCGACACCGGCTGCTGGCGTGACGGAAAGCGCGGGACACCCACACCCAGCCGCCCGGCCCACGCGTTAAGCTCGGAGTCTTCGCGGTGCACAGTGTCGGGCATATCGGAGAGCAGCAGCTCGAGCACCATTTTCTGGGCAGCGCGGGCGCGATCACTGCTCGTTCTTACTTTTGCCCCAGGGGACGGCATCCGGCAGCAGGAAGGCGCAAGCGTGCGCTCGCCTTCGATTTCAACCACGCACGCGCGGCAGTTACCGTCGGCGCGCAGGCCATCGCGATAGCACAGATGCGGAATGGCGATCTGATGACGCTGGGCGACCTGCAGCAGAGTTTCTCCCGCCTGTGCTTCGACCTTGCGGCCGTCGAGTTCGAAAGCAATGACGGCAGATGGCGCTTTAAGTGAAGGGACCCTGGCGTTCATCAGCGGACCACCTCTGGAAAGTAGCGGAACAGCGACAGCACGGGGTTGGGCGCGGCTTGTCCGAGGCCACAGATCGACGCATCAACCATCGTTTGAGACAGCTCGCGAAGGAGCGGCTCGTCCCAGCTTGGCGCATCCATCAGCATCACGGCCTTGACCGTACCCACCCGGCACGGCGTGCATTGGCCGCACGATTCCAGCCGGAAAAACCGCATCAGGTTCTGTGCCGCCCGGCACAGATCGTCCTCTTGCGACAACACAATGACAGCAGCCGATCCGATGAAGGCACCGTGCGGCTGCAAGGTATCGAAATCGAGCGGCTCATCGGCCAGCGCGGCCGGCAGTATCCCGCCAGAGGCTCCACCGGGAAGAAACGCAGCGAGCACGTGCCCATCGGCCAGTCCACCGCAGTACTCGGCAACCAGTTCGTTGAGGCTGATGCCGGCCGGTGCGATCTTGACGCCAGGTTCGCGCACCCTGCCCGACACCGAGAATGAACGCAGCCCCTTGCGCCCGCGACGCCCCTGCTCGGCAAACCACTGCGCGCCCTGCTGCAGAACAACAGGTACCCACGCCAGTGTTTCAACGTTGTGAGCAAGGGTTGGACGACCATGCAATCCCACCTCAGCGACATAGGGCGGTCGCAGCCGTGGCATGCCGCGCTTACCTTCGATTGACTCGATCAGCGCGCTTTCTTCGCCGCACACGTACGCACCTGCGCCCCGGCGCAACTCGATTCGAGGCAGTGGCCAGCCTGCCGGCGGCTGCGCCTTCAGCGCAGCGATTTCGCGCTCAAGGAGCGCTCGCACGCCTGGATACTCATCGCGAAGGTAGATGACGCAGGCCTCGCACTCAACCGCCCATGCAGCGATCAGCATGCCCTCCAGAAAGCGGGGGGCTTCGCATTCCAGCCAGAAGCGGTCCTTGAACGTGCCAGGTTCTCCCTCGTCGGCGTTGACGACCAGCATCCGGGGGCCTTTGAAGCCCGAGACGATGCGCCACTTGCGCCCCGCTGGAAAACCGGCGCCGCCCATCCCGCGCAGAGCCGACGACTCCAGCTGCGAAATGACCTCCGCCGGCTGTGCCGCGCCGTTGATCAGCGACTGCAATACCGGCCAGCGCCCGGGCAGCGGCGGCGGAAGTGCCTCGACCCGGTCGAAAACCGCCGGTCGACCATCGGGCAGTGAACACTCATGATCGCGGGCCTGCACGTGTGCGCAGACAGCGCTTACGCTCGCGTACGGCACCGGGTGTCGGGCCACCACTGCCACCGGCGCCTGGGCGCAGCGCCCAACGCAGGGCACCGGCTGCACACGCACCTCGCGGCCCAGCAGCGCGGGCAGGCGCTCGATCAACTGCGCCGCGCCAGCCAGTTCACACGACAGCGAATCGCAGACCCGAACGGTGAGTGCAGGCGGCCGCTGGTCGTCATCGCCCACGATATCGAAGTGGTGGTAGAAACTTGCGACCTCGAACACTTCAACCTGCGAGAGCCTCATTGCCTGCGCGAGAGCAGACAGCAGGGCGTTCGGAAGGCATCCCTCGGCATCCTGGATCTGATGCAGGTATTCAATCAGCCGATCGCGCTTTAGCGGTGATTCGGTGATCAGTTCGGCAAGTCGCGCCTCGCTCGCCGCGCTGACCTGTCGGCTCTTACCCTGACCGGCAGGCCTGCGGAAAGTGACAGTTTTCATAGTGAGCGAAGGTACCTCAAGGCGGCGCTGGACGCCATGAGGTGATCGGGCATGAATGCTTCCGCGAAACCGCTTTAGCCGCCACCCAATATCGGCAACGCGGTTACCCGGTTGAAATCGCGATCATGCGTGACGAGCGCCGCTGCGCCAGTTTCCAGTGCGCATGCAAGCTGCAGCGCATCAGGAAGCCGCAGCCGATGCTGCGCGCGCAGCTGTGCCGCCAGCGCCGCGACGGCTGCCGTGATGGGCACCACTTCGTACTGGCAAAGCGCCCGCTCGTAGCGTTTGGCAAGCGCGGTCAGACCCGCATTGGCCGGGCCGGTGAGCACCTCTGCGATGGTGATGGTGGACAGCGCGATAGTGAGTTCACCTTTAGCGGCCGCTTCAAATAGACCGGCGAATCGATTAGCCAGCACCGGATGCGATTCAAGGATATAGATGAACGGTGCGGTATCAACCAGTACGCGACTGCCTAGAGGCAACCCAGCCCAGGGTGTCTTCGATGCATGCTCTGCACCGGCTGAAGACCGACGACGGCTCGCCATGTGATCCTGGCCTTGCCCGGCCTAGCCAACCGACTGGGCTGACTCCCATTCATGTCGGAGCGCGCCAACCGCGGCTGAAGAATCAGGCCCCCAAAGCCCCCGCCCTGTTCCGCGCAGGGCAAGCACCCCTGCGGAACGGTGCTTTTGGGCTGTCAGTTGATTCAATGTGCCAACGGGGACAACAGCCGCGCAGGGCTTGCCATGGCGCGTAATGATGGAGGACGTTCCCGCGGCAGCCTCTGAGACCAACAGTGGAAGCTGAGCGCGAGCCTGTTCCAGCCCATACTGAACACCGGTTTTCATTGCCTTACCCCCATCAAACCTGTACAGACTGTACAGAAAGAGTTGAGCTCGCGCAAGCGGGAGTCAGGCCGCCTCTCACCGGAAGCCTAGGGCTGGAAAAACTCCTTGACCCGATCCATCCAGGAGCGCGTTTTCGGATTGTGTTTAGGGTCGGTGAGCGAGGCTTCAAATTGCCGCAGCAGATCTTTCTGCGCGTCAGTCAGTCGTACCGGCGTCTCCAGCACCAGGTGCGCGTACAAATCGCCCGGATAGCTCGACCGAATACCCTTGATGCCCTTGCCCCGCAGGCGGAACTGCTTGCCGGACTGGGTGCCTTCAGGCACGTCAATTTCGGCCTTGCCGCCCAGCGTGGGAATCTGAACCTTGCCGCCCAGCGCCGCGGTCACCAGGCTGATGGGCACCTCACAGTGGAGGTCATCGCCGTCCCGCTTGAATACTTCGTGTTCGCGCACACGAATTTCAACGTACAGATCGCCGGGTGGCCCGCCGTTGATACCCGGCTCGCCATTACCCGCCGAACGGATACGCATGCCATCGTCGATGCCCGCAGGAATCTTGACCTCAAGCGTCTTGTTGCGCTTGACGCGTCCAACGCCATCGCAGGCGCGGCAGGGATCAGGAATCGTTTTGCCCTGGCCACGGCAGGTGGGACAGGTTTGCTGAATGGAGAAGAACCCCTGCTGCATCCGTACCGCGCCCTGCCCGTTGCAGGTGCGGCAGGTTTCTGGGCGGGTACCTGGCTTGGCGCCAGTACCTTTACACGTGTCGCATGATTCCCAGCTTGGCACACGGATTTCGGTTGCATGCCCGCTCGCCGCCTGTTCGAGCGATATCTCCATGGCGTAGCGGAGATCGGCGCCGCGATAGACGCTGTTACGCCCGCCGCCACCCCCACCACCACCGCCGCGGGCACCACCAAAAATATCGCCAAAGATATCGCCAAACACATCAGCGAATCCGCCCATGCCGCCCTGACCTCCCATCCCAGCGGCGTTCGGGTCAACACCGGCATGACCAAAGCGGTCGTAAGCCTCGCGCTTTTTCGCGTCAGTGAGAATCTCGTAGGCCTCTTTGACCTCTTTGAATTTCTCCTCAGCGGTTTTATCACCCGGATTACGGTCCGGGTGATACTTCATCGCGAGCTTGCGATAGGCCTTCTTGAGGTCATCGTCCGAGGCGTTTTTTGCCACGCCCAGCACTTCATAGAAATCACGTTTTGCCATTCAGCCCAGCCTTCGCCCGCTCATCTGCCGATCGATCGCGTGTGCAGTTCGCCGATCAGCGTTTGACTTCCTTGAAATCGGCGTCGACGACGTCGTCATCCTTGGGCCGTTTCGCCTCGGATGCGCCCCCCGGGGCCGCGCCTGCTGCCCCGGCCGCGCCAGCCGCTCCTGCGGCGGCATCGGCCGCACCCGTCTGAGCGTACATCAGTTCGCCAAGTTTCTGCGAAGCGGTGGCAAGCGCCTGGCTGGCCGCGTCGATCTTGTCTTTGTCATCGGTCTTCAACGCCTCTTCGGCATCCTTGATCGCCGCTTCGATGGCGCCCTTCTCGTCGGCGCTGATCTTGTCGCCGTGCTCGCCAAGCGATTTTTTAACCGAGTGCACCAGCCCGTCGGTCTGGTTGCGTGCGTTGGTCAGTTCAACCCGCTTGCGATCGTCTTCGGCATTCGCCTCCGCATCCTTCACCATCTTTTGAATCTCGGCATCCGACAGACCGGAATTCGCCTTGATGGTGACCTTGTTTTCTTTACCGGTGGCTTTGTCTCGCGCCGAAACATGCAAGATGCCGTTCGCATCGATGTCGAAGGTGACTTCGATCTGCGGCGTACCACGCGCTGAGGGCGGAATGCCTTCGAGATTGAATTCGCCAAGCAGCTTGTTTCCGGAAGCAATCTCACGCTCACCCTGGAACACCTTGATGGTGACCGCCGGCTGATTGTCGTCGGCCGTTGAAAACACCTGCGAGAACTTGGTGGGGATCGTGGTGTTCTTCTGGATCATCTTGGTCATGACGCCGCCAAGTGTTTCGATACCCAGCGACAGCGGCGTGACATCGAGCAGCAGGACGTCTTTGCGTTCACCCGACAGCACCGACCCCTGAACCGCGGCACCCACCGCCACCGCTTCGTCGGGGTTCACGTCTTTGCGGGGCTCGCGACCGAAGAACTCTTTGACCTTCTCCTGCACTTTGGGCATGCGCGTCATGCCCCCCACCAGAATCACGTCGTCGATCTGCGACGCACTGACGCCTGCATCCTTCATGGCGATGCGACAGGGCTCGATCGTGTTGGCAATGAGCTCTTCAACCAGCGACTCGAACTTGGCGCGCGTGACCTTCAGGTTCAGGTGCTTCGGGCCGGAGGCATCAGCCGTGATGTAGGGCAGGTTGATCTCAGTTTGTTGACTGGAGGACAGCTCGATCTTAGCCTTCTCGGCCGCTTCCTTCAGACGCTGCAGCGCGAGCACATCTTTGGAGAGATCAACGCCCTGATCTTTCTTGAATTCAGCGATGATGAAATCAATGAGGCGCTGATCAAAATCTTCACCGCCCAGGAAGGTGTCGCCGTTGGTGGAAAGCACTTCGAACTGCTTTTCGCCATCGACATCAGCGATTTCGATGATCGAAATATCGAACGTGCCACCGCCCAGGTCATAGACCGCAATCTTGCGATCTTTGCCGCCCGCCTTGTCCAGGCCGAATGCGAGCGCTGCCGCAGTGGGCTCGTTGATGATGCGCTTCACCTCGAGCCCTGCGATCCGACCGGCATCTTTGGTTGCCTGGCGCTGGCTGTCGTTGAAGTAAGCGGGCACGGTGATCACCGCCTCGGTGACCTCTTCACCCAGGTAGTCCTCGGCGGTCTTCTTCATCTTGCGAAGCACCTCGGCCGACACCTGAGGCGGCGCAAGCTTCTTGTCGCGTACCTCGACCCAGGCATCGCCGTTGTCGGCCTTGGCGATCGTGTACGGCATGAGACCGATGTCTTTCTGGACCTCTTTTTCCTGGAACTTGCGGCCGATCAGGCGCTTCACCGCGTAGAGCGTGTTGCGCGGGTTGGTGACGGCCTGCCGTTTGGCGGGCGCACCGACCAGGATTTCGCCATCTTCCATGTAAGCGATGATGGACGGCGTGGTGCGCGTGCCCTCAGAGTTTTCAATAACCTTGGGCTGACCACCCTCCATGATTGCAACGCAGGAGTTGGTGGTACCGAGGTCGATGCCGATGATCTTGGCCATGGTGAAGGGTCCTCAGGAAATCGATGAATACGCCGAAGAAAATCCGGCGACAGTGTTCAGATGGGTCGTCGGCTCGCGGGAATCAAGAGCCCAGGACCTCCGCTCAGCCTTGCGCAACCGTGACCATGGCGGGCCGAAGCACGCGGTCGTTGATCAGGTAGCCCTTTTGCAGAACCGCCACGACATGGTTCGCTGCGACAGGCGGATTGGTGGATGCCACCGGCACCATTGAGATGGCCTGATGCCGATTCGGGTCGAACTTCTGACCCACAGGGTTAATTTCGCTGACCCGCGCCCGCTCGAAAGCAGACACCAGCAGTCGAAGCGTTGCGTCAACGCCTTCTTTCAGACTGTCAGGTGTTGCCGCGGCACTGGCAAGCGCCATCTCAAGGCTGTCACGGACCGGAAGCAGGCTTTCAGCGAAGCCTTCGATCGCATATTTATGCGCCTTGGCAACGTCTTCCTGACCGCGGCGGCGAATGTTTTCAGCATCAGCTTTGGCGCGCAGAAAGAGATCGCGGAACTCGATGGCCTCGGCCTGAGCGCGTGCGAGCAGTTCGGCCGCTGATGGCGCAGCGGAGGCGTTGTGCGGGTTTGCGCCAGCGTCCTGCGACCCCGCAGATGCGCCCGATGCACCATTTGCTCCCGCGCGCGCGCCCGAGACGCCGGAGCCGGAGGCCGCCCCCGCGGCGCCCGCTTCCTGCGCCGGGGAATCCGACGCGCCTGGCTCCGGCGGCGCTGCCGTCCCAGCGGTTGGCTTATCAGTATCGGACATCAATAAACCTTGTAAAACAGTGACTTGTCAGTGCGAGCTCAAGTGGGGTCAGACCCGGGTGAGCGCACATCGGAAAAAACCGCTGGGTGGAAGTGGGGACTGTTGGCCTGGTTTCAAGCCCCCTGCCCCGACAAACCTCGGCCCATCACCAGGCTGAGGCCAGGTCGGTCATGGGTCTGAACGGGCACCCGCCGCGATTCAGCGTTCAGCGCCCAGCGCCACGGCCCGTTCACGCCTGCGTGCAAGCGCAGCATGGGGACACCCTGGCTCGGTTGCCGTACCGGGCCACCCGCCAACATGCTGCTCGACCAGCCGGGCGAGCGCTGCAATGAATTCGGGTGAATCGTTGAGACAGCCCAGATAGCGGTAGTCGCTACCGCCCGCCTCGAGGAAGGTTTCACGCCCTTCAATAGCGATTTCCTCGAGTGTTTCAAGGCAATCCGAAACAAAACCTGGGCACACCACATCAACCCGGCCCGTACGCTGCGCGCCCAGTTCTTCGAGAGTCCGATCGGTGTAAGGCTGCAGCCACTCTGCCTTGCCAAAGCGCGACTGAAAAGTGACCCGAAACTGAGCGGGGTCCAGTTGCAGGCGCTCGGCGAGCAGGCGGCCGGTGGCCAGACACTCGCAATGATAGGGATCACCCAGTAGCAGGGAGCGTCGCGGCACGCCGTGAAAGCTCATCACCAGAACATCGGGCTTGCCCTCGCGCGCCCAGTACGCCTCGACGTGGCGGGCCAGCGCCTCGATGTAGGGCCCCTGGTCATGGAAATTCCGGATGGTTCGAAGCTCGGGCTGATTTCGCCATCCAGCCAGCTCAGCAAATACCGCATCAAACGCAGTGGCCGTCGTGGAGGCCGCATACTGCGGATACAGCGGCAGCACCAGCAGGCGGGTGACATTGCGCTCACGCATGTCTCGCATCACCTGCGAAATCGACGGCCTGCCGTAGCGCATCGCCCAGGCGACCTCAATGGAGTGACCCCGCGCCTCAAGCGCCTGGCTCAGTCGTTGCGCCTGATTGGCGGTGTGCAAGGCCAGCGGTGAGCCCTGCTCGGTCCAGATGGTGGCGTATTTCTCGGCCGAACGGGCCGGGCGAACATTGAGGATGATGCCGTTCAGGATGAGCGCCCAGACGAGCTTGGGAATCTCAACAACGCGGGGATCTGACAGAAATTCGCGCAGATAGCGCCGAACCGCGCTGGTTTCAGGCGCGTCGGGCGTACCAAGCTGCACCAGCAGCACAGCAGTGCGCGCGGGCATCGAGTGGTCGAAGGCGCTCGCAGCGCTGTACCGGGCCATGGGAGGAACCGCCAAAATGGAACACACCCGCCACTATACGTGGTGCGTCAGCGCGCTCGAGACAAGCTTTGCGGTGATGTCAACAATTGGGATCACGCGTTCATAGGCCATGCGCGTTGGCCCGATCACCCCGAGCGTTCCAACGATTCGCCCGTCGACGCTGTACGGCGCGACCACGACACTGAGCTCATCCATAGGCACCAGCTGTGACTCTCCGCCGATAAAGATCTGCACGCCCTGAGCGCGGCTCGATGAATCAAGCAGCTCAAGAAGCCGTGTTCGCTGCTCGAAGAGATCAAACAGCTGGCGCAACCGATCCATGCTGTCCGACAGATCAGCCACGCCCAGCAGATTGCGCTGCCCCGAAATGACGACCGGCTGATTGTCTTCGGCGAGTGCCTGCTCGCTGGCTGCTATGGCGCTGGTCATGAGCCCGGTGATGTCGTCGCGCAGCGAACCGAGCTCGACCCGAAGGTTTGAGCGGATCGCTTCGAGCTCGCGTCCGCCGAAGTGGGCGTTCAGATAGTTGGAGGCTTCAACCAGCTGCGCGGGCGAGTAATCGCGCTCAGTGGCAAGGATTCGGTTTTGAACATCGCCTTCGGGGGTGACGATGATCAGGAGAATCCGTCGTTCCGAAAGCCGAAGAAACTCGACCTGCCGGAACAACGAGGTGCGGCGCGGTGTCATGACCACGCCCGCAAAGTGGGACAGATTCGACAGCAGCGACGCGGCGGTGCTGAGAACACGCTGAGGCTCATCAGCCCGAATGCCGCCTTCGATCTGTGCGGTTTCACCCAACTCCAGCGGCTGCACCTTGAGCAGGGTATCGACGAACAGGCGGTAGCCGCGCGGCGTGGGAACCCGTCCCGCCGAGGTATGCGGGCTATGAATCAGCCCGAGTTCCTCGAGGTCGGCCATCACGTTGCGGATGGTGGCGGGCGACAGGTCGATACCAGACTGCCGGGAAAGCGTACGGGAACCCACCGGTTGCCCGTCGGCGATATAGCGTTCGACCAGCGCCTTGAGAAGCGTTTGAGCTCGTTTGTCCAGCATATAAATTATTGTAGGCGGACGGCGACGCGACGCAAGCGCAAGTTCACGCTCCCGCTGCGGTGCTAGGCCTCGCGCCCAGTGCGATTCGGCGCGCTGCCCTTGGGCTTGTGCTCTAATCGCCGCCATGAACACTCCGTTCGCCAAGGTTGCCCTGGTCGGGCGCTTCCAAACCGCCTCGGTCGGCGCCTCGGTACGCGAAATTGCGGCATTTCTCGCCGAGCGCGGGGTGCAGGTCCTGCTCGACCAAAATACCGCCAACACAATCGGCGCGGGCCACTGGCAGGTCCTCAGTACCGCGCAGATCGGCCACCAGGCTAATCTGGCTATCGCGGTCGGGGGCGACGGCACCATGCTGGGGGTCGCCCGCATGCTTGCGCCATTCGGGGTTCCCGTGGTGGGCATCAATCATGGCTGGCTCGGCTTCATCACCGATATTGCGCTTGCCGGCTGGCGCCCGGCGCTTGGCACCATCCTTGACGGCCATTTTGAATCCGAGGAGCGCTCGCTGCTCGCCTCGCGCGTCGAGCGGGCGGGCGAAACCGTCTGGCGCGAGCTCTCCCTCAATGATGTCGTGGTCAGTCGTTCGTCCCGCACCGGCATGATCGAACTGCAGGTCGAGGTCGACGGCACCTACATGTACACCCAGCGAGGCGACGGGCTCATCATCGCCACGCCCACGGGCTCCACCGCCTACGCGCTATCTGCCAACGGTCCAATCCTTCATCCGCTTCTGCGCGGTCTGGTGCTGGTGCCGGTGGCCCCGCAAACGCTGTCGAACCGCCCGATTTCGCTACCCGACAGCGTCTCCATCACGGTTCGGGTGGTTGGCGGCCGTGAGCCTCGGGTTGCCTGCGACATGCAGGTGTTCACCGACCTGCAAATTGGCGACGACATCCATATCGAGCGCGCGCCTTTCACGACCCGCTTCCTCCATCCGCCCGGCTACAGTTATTTCGCCACCTTGCGCGGCAAGCTCAACTGGCAAGAGCTGCCAAGCTCGCTCAACAACCAGGGCGAGGCCGATTAACCGGTCCGCCCGCAACCGTTCAACCCGTTCATCCCTTTTGCCACGACCATGCTGCTGTCGCTGCATCTTCGCGATTTCGTCATCGTCGAGTCCGCCGATATCGAGTTTGGCTCGGGCTTTACCGCGCTCACCGGCGAAACCGGCGCTGGCAAGTCCATCCTGCTTGATGCGCTTGGACTCGCGCTAGGCGGACGCGGTGATGCCGGCGTGGTCCGGGACGGCAAACCCCGCGCCGACATCAGCGCCCGCTTTCTTTGCTCAGAAAGCCTCGATACCTGGCTTACCAGGCGCGATCTCGCAGGCGACCCGGGCGAGCTGCTTCTCCGGCGCATCGTCGAAGCCGACGGCCGGTCGCGCGCGCTGATCAACGGTCAGCCCGCTACGGTGGCACTGCTGCGCGAACTGGGCGATCAGCTGGTGGACATTCACGGTCAACATGCGGCGCAGTCGCTCCTGCGAGCGGGTGCGCAGCGGGCGCTGCTCGATGCGTTCGGTGCGCTCGAGTCCGAATCGGCCGCGCTCGCATCGCTGTTCGAGCACTGGCAGCTCGCCGAACGCGAACTTGCCGCAGCGAGAGCCGGCGGTCGCGAACAGGCGCTTGAGCGTGAAAGGCTCGCCTGGCAAATTGGCGAAATCGAGCCCCTGGGGCTGGCCGAGGGCGACTGGGAGTCGCTCAATGCCGAGCAGAAGCGGCTGTCGCATGCGGCCTCGCTGTTGGCCGACACATTGGGGGCGGCCGAGGCACTCGCCGATGGCGACTCCCCGCTCACCGTGCAGATCGATTCGCTGCAGAACCGGCTCACGCCACTGGTCAAACTCGACGACCGGCTGCGGGAGCCACTCGAGCTTCTCGAAACCGCGCGCATTCAGCTTGAAGAAGCGGCGTCATCGCTCTCAGCCTATGCCCGGCGCGTAGAACTCGACCCGGCACGACTCGAAGTGGTCGACGCCCAGATCAGCGCGGCGTTCGCGATCGCTCGCAAGCTGCGCCTTGCGCCCGAGTCGCTTGCGAGCGAGCTCTCCGTAATGCGCACGCGCCTGGTCGAGCTCGACCGCGCGCAAGACCTCAAGGCGCTCGAGCGCCGCTCGACCGACACGCGCGCAAGCTTCGACAAAGCCGCTGAGGCGCTTTCAGCCGCCCGAAAGAAGGTGGCCCGTCGTCTGGCCGAGGGTGTCTGTCGCCTGCTGGGCGAGCTGGGCATGGGGGGCACACGTCTGGATATCGCCATCGAGCCGGCGGCACCGTCCGCCTCGGGTATTGATGCTGTCGAATTCCGGATCGCGGGTCATGCCTCCGGTAGCGCTCGGCCGCTTGCAAAAGTGGCCTCGGGTGGCGAGCTCTCCAGAATCGGGCTCGCCATCGCTGTGCTGGCGGCGCAGTCGAACCCCGCGCCCACGCTGATCTTCGATGAGGCCGATGCAGGCGTGGGCGGCGCGGTGGCCGAGGTCATCGGCAACCTGATGCGAAAACTCGGCTCGAGTCGGCAGGTTCTCTGCGTCACGCATCTTCCGCAGGTGGCGGCGCGCTCCCATCAGCAGCTTAAAGTGAGCCGCGAACATCATGCCAACGGTGTGCTCAGCAAAGTTCAGCTGCTGAACCGCAGCGAGCGCGTCGAGGAAATTGCACGCATGCTGGGCGGCGTTGAAATCACCGCCACCACCCGCAAACACGCCCGCGAAATGCTCGCCTCGCAGTCCGACTAGCGGCAGGCACTCACACCCTGAACCACTCCGGGGCCGGCAGTTCGTTGAATACCCGCCTCAGACCCTGGCTCCAGCCATTTCGCAGCGCGCCGAAGTAAGCGTCGCTCGCATCAATCCGATGGCGAAACGACACGGTGAGCGCATCGCGCCGAACCATGGCCAGATCAATCGGCAACCCCACCGACAGGTTGCTTCGCATCGTTGAATCAAACGACACCAGCGCGCACTTCAGTGCCTCGTCGAGCGCGGTAGCCGTGCCCACCACCCGGTCAATGATGGGCTTGCCGTATTTACTTTCGCCAATCTGAAAAAACGGCGTGTCGGCACTGGTTTCAATGCAGTTGCCCTGGGGATACACCAGAAACAGGCGCGGTTGTTCCCCGGCAATCTGTCCGCCCACCAGAAACATCGCGCTGAAGTCAACGCCGCTCTGGTCAGGCCCGCCGCCGCCTGACTGCAACCGAATCACCGATCGAAGCTCTTCACCGACCAGGCGGGCCGCGTCGAACATCGAATCCACCCCCATCAATCCGCCACTTGGCTGGGACTGAGACTGCATTTTCCCCAGCCTGCTCACCACGCTTTGGGTGGTGGCGAGATTGCCCGAATTGAGCAGCACGATCACCCGGTCGCCTGGACGCTCGAATATGCTCATCTTGCTGAATGTGGAGACGTGATCGAGCCCGGCATTGGTGCGCGAGTCGGAGGCAAACAGCAGGCCCTCATCCAGGGACATGGCAACGCAGTAAGTCATGGGTTCAGCACCTTCACCGTGACATTCACAGACAGCGATTCATCGCCACCGCCTGTCCGCACACCGCGGACCGGGCAGGCGTCGAGATAATCACGCCCGGTGGCAACGCGAACATGGCCGGCATTACCCGCCCGCCGATTGCTGACATCAAAGCTCAACCAACGCCCGTCAACCCAGGCCTCCGCCCAGGCATGGCTGGTGGCCTGCTGCTCGCCGACAGGATCGACATAGCCGCTGACATAGCGCGCAGGCACGCCCAGCAACCGGCAACAGCTGACAAACACATGCGTGTGGTCCTGGCAGACGCCTGCACCGAGCGCAAATGACTCCGCTGCGCTATGGCTGGCCGACGTACTGCCAGGCTGGTAGGGCATCCTGTCGGCCACCGCCTGCATCAGTTCCGCCAAGCCAGCGTTCCTGTCACGCTCGATTGTGGGCTTCAAGACTCCCGCGAATGCAGCCAAGGCCTGGTCTGGAGCGGTGAGTGGCGTGGGCCGAAGAAACACCAGCGGGTTGATGGGCTCCACCGGGTCGGGCCCGGTATCGACGCCCACCTCAACCTGACCGTGGGCGCGAATACGGATTTCATCGTATTCGGCGTCGAGCGTGAGTACCTGGGTCAGATTCCCGAATGAGTCAGTAAAACTCACCGCGTGAGCGGGCAGTTCAACCCGCCAGTCGAGCACGCGCTGCCCGCGACCAGTCGCCGGCGCGATCCGCAGGGTCTGTGTGCTTCGAGCGACTTTTCCCGAATACCGGTACAGCGTCGTATGGTCGACTTCCATCCGCATAGCCCCGGAAGACTACTTCAACTCGAGGTAGGCTGTATTCAGCGCATCGCCCAAGCGGACGTTTTCGCGCAGGAATCGCTCAAGAAAACCGTGCAATCCATAGGCATACACTTCGTCAAGTACGCCATACGCCAACCGGGATCGAAGAATAGAAGCAAGCCTGCGTGGCAGTCGCCCCGGATTCTCTGGCAGGCCCTGCAGAATCTGATCCACCTGCTCCACACAAAACCGCAGTGAACGCGGCAGTCGCGGATCAAAAATCAGCAGTTCGGCAACGCGGCGCGCATCGATGGTGTCGCGATACGTATCCCGGTAGGCCTCAAACGCACTGACCGATCGCAAGACTGCGCTCAGGCTGTAGTAGCTGGACAAACTGTCGTCATCGGGGCTGATCGAACCCGGCGCCTGCTTGACTGACAGGATTCGCGCAGTGTTGTCGCCGCGCTCGATGAAGGTGCCAAGGCGGATGAACAGGTAAGGCTGGTCCTGGCGCAGCGTGGCACCCGTGATGCCCCGAAACATATGGCTGCGCTCTTTCACCCATTCAAAGAAAGGCGAATCAGCCGGGCTGCCGGCGGCGCGATGGCGTTGCAACTGCAGCCAGGTATCGTTGATGTTCTCCCACATCTCGGAGGTGATCGACCCTCGCACCGAGCGCGCGTTTTCACGCGCAGTCTGCAGGCAGTTGACGATGCTCGACGCGAGCCTGGTGTCCCATGCAAGAAACCGCGCCACCTCTTCCGGCGCCGCCATGCCGCCTCCCGCCCGGAAATCGTCAAGCGTGTCGGTGATGACGAGCGGTTCAATGGCGGATCGCGGGTCGCCCGAGCGCCCGGCAAGCAACGCGAGCGACTGCCCGACATCGAGGATGCGCGCCATGCTTTCCGCGCGCTCAAGATACCGCGACATCCAATACAGGTTGGAGGCGACCCGAGACAGCATCAGATGTCGCCCTCTGGTCCGGCATCCGCCAGCACCCAGGTATCTTTGGTGCCGCCGCCCTGCGAGGAATTGACCACCAGCGAACCCTTTCTGAGCGCCACCCGAGTCAGGCCGCCGGGCACCATTCGAACCTCTCGCCCCACCAGCACAAACGGCCGCAGATCGATATGCCGCGGGGCAACGCCTTCCTCAACGAAGGTGGGGCATGACGACAGCGAAAGGGTCGGCTGGGCGATGTAATTGGACGGGTTCGCCTCGAGCACTTTGCGAAATGCGTCGATTTCAGCGCGGCTGCTGGTGGGCCCGACCAGCATGCCGTAGCCGCCAGCGCCATGCACTTCCTTGACAACCAGTTCGGGCAGATGCGCGAGCACATGCGCAAGGTCATCGGGCTTGCGGCATTGCCAGGTGGGCACGTTCGCAAGTAACGGTTCTTCCCCGAGATAGAAGCGAATCATGTCCGGGACGTACGGGTAAATGGATTTGTCGTCAGCAACGCCGGTGCCGATTGCATTGGCGATGACGACGTGACCCAGCCGGTACGCGGAAAATAGTCCTGGTACGCCCAACATTGAATCCGGACGGAACGCGAGCGGATCAAGAAAGCTGTCATCGATCCGTCGATAAATCACATCCACCCGCTGCGGCCCCGAGGTGGTTCGCATGTACACATAGCCGTCTTTGACGAACAGGTCCTGCCCTTCGACCAGCTCGATACCCATCTGCTGGGCAAGAAAGCTGTGTTCAAAGTAGGCGCTGTTGTAGCGCCCCGGGGTAAGGAGCACCACAACGGGATCGTCAACGAGCGCGGCTGCGCGAAGCGTGCTGAGCAGCAGCGACGGATAGTGCTCGACCGGCTCAATGGCCTGCCGACGAAACAGTTCAGGGAACAACCGCATCATCATCTTGCGGTTCGACAACATGTACGACACGCCGGACGGCACACGCAGGTTGTCTTCAAGCACGTAGTAGCGGCCATCCGAATGGCGAACAATATCGACGCCGACGATGTGCGCATAGGTATCGTGCGGCACTTTGACGCCGATCATCGCCACCTGATATTGATCGTTCACCAGGATCTGATCAGAGGGGATGACGCCAGCGCGCAGAATGTCCTGGCCGTGATAGATGTCAGCCAGGAAGCGGTTGATGGCGGTGACGCGCTGCGCGAGCCCGCGCTCGAGAAAACGCCACTCGTCTGCGGGAATAATGCGCGGCACCACATCAGAAGGAATCAGCCGTTCGGTGCCGCTGTCGTCGCCGTAAATCGAAAATGTGATGCCTGTGCGTCGAAAAATCAGATCAGCTTCGGCGCGTTTGCCCGCCATCCAGTCAGAGGAGCAGCCCGACAGCCATTCGGCATAGCTGCGGTAATGCGCTCGTACAGCCGCCTCGGCATCGAGCATTTCGTCGTGAATGCCTGGGCCGGGTGGAATGAGCGGAATCGGATTCGGGGACACCATGTGCAACTCGCTGCAAACTCCGTGCCGGGTCGTTACACCCAGGCCAGTCGATGCAAAACGGCGGCCCGCCGCGAACGGGTCTTACCGCGTTGGCGGCCGATGCTGGCAATCGGGCTTGGTGCAATGCCCATACAACGCCAGCGCGTGATCCTGTAACTGGAAGCCTCTTGCCTGGGCTATCTGCATCTGCCGCGCCTCGATCTCGGCGTCAATGAACTCTTCGACTCGGCCACACTGCAGACACACGAGATGGTCGTGGTGTTCGCCCTGGTTGAGCTCGAACAGCGCCCGCCCCGACTCGAAATTGCTGCGCTTCAGGATTCCCGCCTGCTCAAACTGCGTGAGCACCCGGTATACGGTGGCCAACCCGATGTCCTGCTTCAGCTCGAGCAGCTCGCGAAACACATCTTCGGCGCTCATGTGCCGATGCCGCCCGTGTTGAAAGATCTCGAGAATCTTCATCCGGGGCGCGGTGGCCTTCAGGCCGGTGCTGCGGAGCTCAGGCGCTTGCTTCATCCGTATATGATAAAGGGCTATATCCCATCCCACGGCCACTCCATCACCATGCATCCATTTCGCCACCACAGCGCGTCGCGGCGGCTCATAGCAGGCTTCTCTGCGTTCATGGCGCTGCTCGCGATCGGCGGATGCGCATCGAATGACCCTTCCCGAACGGGGCTATTCGAGCCGTATCGAATCAATCTGCCCCAGGGAAACTACATCACGCAGGCCATGCTCGAGCGCGTTCGCCCCGGCATGTCGCCGGAGCAGGTGCGCGATGCGCTGGGTTCGCCGCTCCTGGGTCATATTTTTCATGTTGACCGCTGGGATTATGTGTACCGATTCACGCATCCCAATGGCTCATTTGAGCAGCGCAAGGTCACGATCCGCTTCCGCAACGAACGGGTGAGCGAGGTGCAGGCCGATCAGCTGCCCCAGCGCGAAGACCCTGCCGACCCCGCTTTGCCTGGCTTTAAAGCACCTGCAAAACGCTAGCGCCCGGCTGCCCGCGGCCAGACTGAATTCGGAGACTGATCATGACCATGAAAATTGCCGTTGCCGGCGCAAGCGGCCGAATGGGGAGAATGCTGGTCGAAGCGGTGCTCGGCGCCCCTGACGCAGAGCTAGCAGGCGCGCTCGACATTCCGGGCAGCCCCGCCATTGGGCGAGACGCAGCCGATTTTCTTGGGCGCCAGACCGGCATCCGCGTAACCAGCAGTTTCGATGAAGCCCTTCAGAACGCCACGCACCTCATCGATTTCACCCGCCCCGAGGGCACGCTCGCCCATCTTGCGCAGTGCGAACAACGGGGGGTACGAGCAGTCATCGGTACCACCGGCTTCGATGCTGCGGGTAAGGCCAGAATCGCGCAGGCCGGTGAGCGTATCCCGGTGGTGTTCGCACCCAACATGAGCGTGGGTGTGAATGTGACGCTGAAGCTTCTGGAGATGGCCGCACGCATCCTCAACACCGGCTATGACATTGAAATCATTGAGGCTCACCACCGCCATAAAGTCGATGCCCCGTCGGGCACCGCACTGCGGATGGGCGAGGTGATCGCCTCGGCCCTGGGCCGTGATCTGTCGAAAGTGGCTGTCTACGGGCGGGAAGGCGTCACCGGCGAGCGCGACCCGTCCACCATCGGGTTTGCCACCGTCCGCGGCGGCGACATCGTTGGCGACCACACCGTGCTGTTCGCGGGCACCGGCGAGCGCATCGAAATCACCCATCGCTCGGCCAGCCGAGTCACTTACGCGCACGGGTCGCTGCGCGCGTGCCGTTTCCTGAACGACAGGCAGAACGGGCTTTACGACATGCAGGCAGTCCTCGGCATCGCCTGAGGCGCGCACCTCACTGGTGCGCGGCGCACTGCCGGGCAGCGACGTGCCATGCCAGCGGGCGAGTCACCGGGGGGCGCCTGGCTTGCCGCCAAACCGCTGTCGCAGCGATTCGCACGGATCCGGGCGCGATTGAGCCTCGGTCACGCGAACTTCGTCGTACGGTCCATCGTTCACGGTGGCGGGGTTTTCTAACAACCCGACCGACACCAGGGCGCCGGGCTGAAGCCGGTCGCGCAGGTGGAGCGGCACGCCCAGGTCGGTGCGCACATGGCCGTTTCCCGCGAGCAGCACTGGTTTGAAACCGCTGGCTCTGGCGTTCAGGAGCGCGTCGGCCATCCGCGCATCGCGTGCCCGCTGAGCGCGAACCATTGCTGGAAGCATGGCCTCGGGCATCAGGCCGCAGTGACCATCCCGAATCGAGGCCGTCATCTGGCGCTCGACGGCATCAGTCCAGCCCGACGGAACACGACTGGCCAAGGGATGAGGCTGCCCACGAGCAATCGAAAAGGCCTCGCGCGCTGAGAGGTTGGCCGCATGGATGGGAAGGGTTCGCTCAAGCGCCAGCTCGATCACCGGCGAGATCAGTGACCAGTCCCAGCCTTCAAAGTTGAACCTGGCCGCCTCCGCAAGCTGCCGCGCGCGCGCAGGCAGCGGCTGCGCTGGATCGAGCGCTCGCCGGGCCTCATCAAGCTTGGGCTGGGCATCCGCGTCCAGGTGTTCGATAACCAGCGCAATCGGTACCCGATCGGAGAGTGCGCGCAACCACTGCAACCGCATGCGATGCTGCGCGACGTTGTCATGGAGCTCGCCCAGCAGCACGATATCGGCTGCGGCTAAGCGGTTGATGAGCGCAGCATCGGTCATGGCGGGCGTACGGCTGCTGCATGCTGCGGCCACCCACGCTGCAGCCAGCGCAAGCAACAGTCGAATCGGCAGACGGCTGGCAACGGCGTTCATCAAGGGCTCTGGAATAATTGCGGACGATGATCGCTAGTATGAACCTGCGTGTCGGGTTGATTGGGCTGTTGGTTGCTGCACTGCATGTGGCGCTGATTGCCGCAGTGGCCCGATTTGAGCCACGGCATCCGCCAGCGCCGGAAGCGCTTGCGATCGCGTTGCTGGTTGCGCAGCCATCGCCGGAGCCCCCCGAGCGGGCCCCAGAGCCAGCGCGGCCGGAGACGCCGCCGCTGCCCGCGCCGCCACAGCCCGCGCCGCCACAGCCCGCGCAGATCCCATCCGCGCCGCCTCCGGCCTTGCCGCCTCCCACCCAGGCCGCACAGCCTGCCCCGCCGCCCACCCGCCAGGCGCGGCCAGTGCCGCCGCCTGCACCCACTGTCGCAGCCACGCCACCGCCTGCGCCAGCCGTCGCGGCGACGCCACCGCCTGCGGTATCCGCACCGTCGACGGTTGCGCAGCAATCACCACCGCCAGCCGAACAGGCTCGCGCCGAGCCCTCCGCTTCAGAGCCGGCGGCGCCCGCGGATGCAACGAGGCCGTCGTCAACAGTGCCAGCGATTGCAAGTTCAGCCCCCCCTCCACCCGCCACG
>Ga0169931_10003970_pt1 | contig 23239 bp, 20 predicted proteins | sample Kivu_15m_20L_FD_129675 | JGI IMG/M metagenome (GOLD analysis project Ga0169931, IMG submission 129675) | Freshwater microbial communities from Lake Kivu, Western Province, Rwanda to study Microbial Dark Matter (Phase II) - Kivu_15m_20L... | ecosystem: Environmental > Aquatic > Freshwater > Lake...
GATCCGGCCGCCACCGAGCAGGCGAACCGGCACGGCTGGTACCACACCGGCGACGTCGGCTCGAAGGACGAGGAGGGCTACGTGACCCTGCTCGACCGCAAGAAGGACGTGATCATCACCGGCGGCTTCAACGTCTACTCGGTCGAGGTCGAGGAGGCGCTGATGCGCCACGACGCGGTCCTCGAGGCCTGCGTGATCGGCATCCCCGACGAGCGCTGGGGCGAGGCGGTGCACGCGGTGGTCGAGCTCAAGCCGGGCCGCAGCGTGGAGGCCGCAGAGCTGGTCGAGCTGTGCCGCGGCGCGGTCGGTTCCATCGGTGCGCCCAAGCGGGTGGAATTCCGCAGCCCGCTGCCGCGCAGCGCCACCGGCAAGGTGCTCAAGCGCGAGCTGCGCGAGGCCTACTGGGTGGGCCGCGAGCGCCGGATCTGAGCCGCGCGGCCGTCGTCCGACGCCTCACGCGCCCTGCGCTGCCCCGCCCGCATGAACCCACTGCTCGTGGATCCGTCCGACGATCGCGGCGGCCGGCTCCACCGCCCGCACCGCGCCCACCCCGTGGCCGGCGCTCCAGGCCGACTTCCAGGCGGCGATCTCGAGCGGCGCGCGCTCGAGCACCCGGCCCTGCGCATCGAGGATCCCCTGCTCGAGCAGGCTGGCGCGCAGGAAGTTGGCGGCGATCCCGGTGACCGCGTCGGTGGTGACGATGTCGTCGGCGCCGGCGGCCACCAGCGCCTGCCGGTAGCCGTCCGACGCGAGGCTCTCGCGCGCGGCGATGAACGGCGTGCCCACGTAGGCCAGGTCGGCGCCGGCCACCTGCAGCGCGGCGATCTGGCGGCCGTGGGTGATGCCGCCCGCCACCAGCAGCGGTCCGTCGAAGAAGCGCCGTACCTCCTCCACGAAGGCGAACGGATTGAGCCAGCCGGTGTTGCCGCCCGCGCCCGCGGTCAGCAGCACCAGCGCGTCGGCGCCGGCGTCGGCCGCCTTGCGCGCGTGGCGCACCGAGGCCACGTCGGAGACCACCAGGCCGCCGTAGCGGTGCACCGGGTCGACCACCGGCGCGGGCGAGCCCACCGAGGCGATCACCACCGGCACGCGGTGCGCGATCACGCGCTCGAGGTCGGCGTCGCGGCGTGGGTTCGAGGCGTGCAGGATCAGGTTGGCCGCCGGCACGCCCGGGGCGTCGGCGCACTCTTGCGCGATCCGCGCGAGCCAGGCGTCGAGGTCGTCGGGGGTGCGGGCGTTCAGGGTCGGGAACGCGGCGAGCACGCCGGCCCGCGCGGCCGCGATCACCAGGTCGGGGCCCGACACCAGGAACATCGGCGCGGCCACCAGCGGGACGCGCAGTCGTGCGAGCATCGGATGCATCGGTCGGGAGGGCGTGCGGGATGATCTCGGGAGAACGTATCACGGTGCAGCGGGTCTGCGCGCAGATCGCGCTCGCGCGCCTGTCCAACCCGCCGCACGGCCTGATGGACGAGCGCACCGAGGCCGAGCTCGAGACGCTCGTCGACCGGGTCGAGGCCGACGACGCGCTGGTCGCGGTGGTGCTCACCGGCGGCGCGCCCGGCGTCTTCGTGCGGCACTACGACGTCGGCCTGCTCGAGGCGCGCGCCCGCGCGATGGCCGCCCGCGGCCTGCGCTTCGACCTCGCCCGCTCGGTGCCCGAGGCGGTGCTGCACCGCTGCCTGCGGCGCATCGAGGCGAGCCCCCGGATCTGGATCGCCGCGATCAACGGCACCGCGATGGGCGGCGGCTACGAGCTGGCGCTGGCCTGCGACCTGCGCCTGGCGCAGGACGGCAGCTACCCCATCGGCCTGCCCGAGTCGAACATCGGGCTGCTGCCGGGCGCCGGCGGCACGCAGCGCCTGCCGCGCCTGGTGGGCGAGGCGCGCGCGCTCGAGTGGATGCTGCTCGGGCGCACCTTCGGCCCGCGCGAGGCCGAGCGGCTGGGGCTGGTCGGGCGCTGCTGCGAGGGCGACGTGGTCGAGGCGGCCCTGGCGCTCGCGCGCGAGCTGGCGCTGCGCCCGCCGCGGGTGCTCGCCCACCTGAAGCACCTGGTGCGCTGCGCCCCGGGCCAGGGGCGCGAGCGCGCGCTGGCCGACGAGCGCACGCTGTTCTGCGACCTGATGGTGGGCGAGCGCACCATCGAGGCGATGGCCGGCATGAACCGCGGCGAGCGCGACATCACCGACCCCCCCGCGCGGCCGACGCGCGACCCTGACGACAGCGGAGAGAGCACGGCGATGCAGCAACTGGACGATCCGCAGGTCTTCATCCCCGACCTGTTCGAGAGCCACGCCACCTACTTCCCCTCGAAGGAGGCGGTGGTCTGCGGCCCGGTGCGGCGCACCTGGGGCGACTTCAACCGCAACGCCAACCGCGTGGCCCACGCGCTGCGCGACGCGGGCACGGGCCGGGGCGACAAGGTCGCGGTGCTGATGGGCAACTCGGTCGAGATGCTCGAGGTGCTGTTCGGCGTGGTCAAGGCCGGCGCGTGCGCGGTGCCCCTCTCGGGGCTGCTGACCGGCGAGCAGCTCGCCGCGCTGATCGACGACAGCGACGCCTGCCGGGTGTTCGCCACCGCGGAGTTCCGCGACAAGCTCCAGCCGCTGCGCGCGCGGCTGTCCAAGGTCCGCGACGACGGCTTCGTCGCGGTGCACGGCGGCCATCCGGGCTGGCGCGACTACGCCGACTTCGTCGCCGCCGCGCCCGGCACGCCCCCGGCGGTGCGCTACGCGCTCGACGACGACTTCAACATCATCTACAGCTCGGGCACCACCGGCCTGCCCAAGGGCATCGTCCAGACCCACCGCGCCCGCCTGCACTGGGCGTTCTCGAACGCGATCGAGATGGGCTTCACGCGGCGCAGCCGCGCGCTCACCACCACCTCCCTGTACTCGAACGGCACCTGGCTGATGATGCTGCCGGTGCTGTTCGCCGGCGGGACCCTGGTGGCGATGCCGGCCTTCGATCCGAAGGCCTTCCTCGAGAACGTCGGCCGCGAGCGGATCACCCATACCTTCATGGTGCCCTCGCAGTACATGACGGTGCTCGCCGAGCCCGGGCTCGCGGGCGCCGACCTGTCCTCGCTCGAGGTGATGCTGTGCGCCGGATCGCCGCTGCGCCGCGAAACCAAGCGCGAGGTGATCGAGCGCATGGGCGACCGGCTGATCGAGCTGTACGGCTTCTCGGAGGGGTTCGCCACGATGCTCAAGCCGGGCCAGCACGAGGCGAAGTTCGACACGGTCGGCACGCCGGTGCTGGGCTTCGAGCTGCGCATCCTCGACGACGCCGGCAACGCCCTGCCGCGCGGCCAGGTCGGCGAGATCGCCGGCTACGGCGCCGGGATGATGAAGGCGTACCACCGCAAGCCCGAGCAGACCGAGGCGCTGATCTGGCGCGACGAGCGCGGCCGCACCTTCGTGCGCTCGGGCGACGTCGGCGTGCTGGATGAGGACGGCTTCCTGAAGATCGTCGACCGCAAGAAGGACATGATCATCTCGGGCGGCTTCAACGTCTTTCCCGCCGACCTGGAGGAGGTGGTGGGCCGCCACGAGTCGGTGCTCGACGTCACGGTGATCGGCGTGCCGCACCCGAAGTGGGGCGAGACGCCGCTCGCGCTGGTGATCCCGCGGGCGGGCGTTCAGGCCGACACCGCTGCGATCCTCTCCTGGAGCAACCAGCGGCTGGCCAAGCACCAGCGGCTGTCCGGGGTGGAGCTGCGCGCGGAGTTCCCGCGCAACGCGCTCGGCAAGGTGCTCAAGCGCGTGCTGCGCGAGCCCTACTGGAACGGGGTCAGCGCCGCGAGAGGATGATCACCGAGCAGGCGGCCTCGTCGAACCCGATCACGCCGCCGCCGTTCTCGGCCAGCGCCACCTCGGCGCGGCGCGCCTGGCGCTCGCCCGCCTCGCCGCGCAGCTGGAGCGCGAGCTCGTGGATCATCGACAGCCCGGTGGCGCCCACCGGATGGCCCTTCGACACCAGGCCGCCCGACAGGTTGATCGGGATGCGGCCGTCGATCGCGGTCTCGCCCGACTCGACGAAGGGGCCGCCCCGGCCGGCCTCGCAGAAGCCCAGCATCTCGGCCTGGTAGAGCTCGCAGAACGAGGTGGCGTCATGGACCTCGGCCACGTCGACGTCGGCGGCCTTCAGGCCCGCGGCGGCGTAGGCCTTGAGCGCGGCGAGCCGGCTCAGGCCCGGCTCGTCCGGGTCGCGGTACTTGCCGCCGGTGAGCACGCTGGCGCGAACCCGCAGCGCGCGCTCGCGCACCGCGGCCGGCTGCCCGGCCAGGAACGCACCCGAGCAGAGGATGGCGGCGGCCGCGCCATCACCGATCGGCGAGCACATCGAGCGGGTGAGCGGATCGCTCACCACGCGGTCGGCCAGCACCTCGTCGATGCCGATCTCGAACCGGTACTGCGCGAGCGGGTTGCGCGCGCCCATCGCGTGGTTCTTCGAGGCGCCCGCGGCGATCTGGCGCTGCGTGGTGCCGTAGCGCTTCATGTGGTGGGCGGCCTGCATCGCGTAGGTGTCCATGAACAGCGTGCCGCCGCCGGCGTTCGGCGCGAACGGCTTGCCGGCCCGCTCGCCGGCCATCCGGTAGTACGCGCGCCACTCGTCGGGGTCGAGCTGGTCGATGCCGCCCTCGAAGATCTCCTGGGTGCGCGCCGGGTCGCCGGGGAAGAAGGTCTTCTCCACGCCGATCGCCAGCGACACCTCGGCCTGCCCCGACAGCACGTCCTTCCAGGCGCCGTGGAAGGCCATCGAGGCGGTCGCGCAGCCGCCCTCGACGTTGATCATCGGGACCCGCTCCGGGAACAGCCGCTCGCGCACCAGCGGCGTGAAGCACACCTGCCCGCGGATGTTGCGCTGGCCGAAGGTGCCCATCCCGCAGTTGCCGAACCAAGCCTGGGCGATCGGGCCGCCGTCGGCGAGCCCGGCGTCGGCCAGGGCCGCGAGGTAGGCCTCGCGGGTCAGGTCCTTGAAAGACGCCTCCGGGCGCTTGCCGAAGGCGGTGCAGGCGGTGCCGATCACGTAGACGTCGGTCATGGGTCGCGTCTCCTGGGGGTCACGGTTCGACGGGTTCGAACGGGGCCGCGGCGAGGCCGCTGGCGTCGGTCACGAAGACGACCTTGCCGTCGCGCCCGCCGTCGGCGGCGCGCGCCAGCGCCCGGGCGACGTCGTCGAGGCGGTGGCAGGCGGCCACGGGAGCGTGCAGGCGGCGGTCGGCCAGGAGCGCGGCGAGCTCGGCGTAGAGCGAGGCGATGCGCGCGGCGCCCGCCGCCTCGAGCCAGCGCGGCAGCCAGAAGCCGCGCAGGCTCACGTCGCGGAACACCGTGTCGTGCGCATCGAGCCGGCAGGGTTCGCCCGACAGCAGGCCGTAGCTGACCACCGGGGCGCCGTCGGCCACCACCGAGCCGAGCCGCTGCGTGGCGGCGCCGCCCACGGCGTCGAGCGCCAGCCGGATCGGCGCGCCGCCGGTGGCCGCGCCGATCGCGTCACGGACCGCCGCCGGATCGGCGCCGGCGTCGACCACGAAGGCGCTGCCGTGCCGCGCAGGTTCGGCAGGCACCGCGTCCGGGCGCCGGACCAGGCTCACCGTGCGCAGCCCGGCACGCGCGGCCTGCGCGTTCAGGAAGGTGCCGACCGCGGAGTTGCCCGCGTTCTGGATCACCCAGTCGCCGGGCGCCAGCGTGACCACCCCGTGCAGCAGCGCCCAGGCGGTCGCCGGGTTCGCCTTCAGCATCGAGGCCTGCAGCAGGTCCACCCCGGCCGGCAGGCGGATCGCGGCCGACGCCGGGATCACCATCCGCTCGGTCCAGCAGGCGGTCGACAGCGGCACCACCAGGTCGCCCGGGGACAGCGTGTCGACCCCGGGGCCGACCTGCAGCACGCGCCCCACGCCCTCGTGGCCGGGCACGAACGGCGGGTCCCGCCGCACCCCGTAGTGCCCCTCCACCAGCAGCAGGTCGGCCGGGTTCACCGGCATCGCGAGCATCCCCACCAGGACCCGGCCCGCGCCCGGCGCCGGCGGCTCCTCGCGGATCCGGCAGGCCACCGCTGCGTGGGCCGGCCCGATCCGCTCCGCGACGAGGACCTTCACCGGCTCAGGCGAGGTGGACCGGCAGGCTGGTCAGGCCGCGCATGATCAGCGCGTCGACCCACTCGGGCTCGCCGCCGGCTCGCCGCATCCGGGGAAACCGCTCGGCCAGGACACCGAGCGCGACCCGGCCCTCGAGGCGCGCCAGCGGTGCGCCGAGGCAGAAGTGGATCCCCTGCCCGAAGGTCAGGTGGCGGTTCGGGCTGCGGCCCAGGTCCAGTTCGTGCGGCCGCTCGAAGCGACGCGGGTCGCGGTTGGCGGCGTTGATCATCGCGAAGATCCGGTCGCCCGCGCGCAGCGGCCGGCCGCCGAGCGTGTGCTCGGCGCGCACCACGCGGGCCACCGAGTTGCTCGGTCCGTCGTAGCGCAGGAACTCCTCGACCGCCGAGTCGATCATCGCCGGCGCGGCCCGCAGGCGCTCGAACTGCGCGGGGTGGTCGAGCAGCGCGTTGACCGCGTTGGCGATCAGGTTGGTGGTGGTCTCGTGCCCGCCGAACAGCACCAGCATGCAGGTGGCGACCAGCTCGTCCTCGGTCAGCGTGCCCGACTCATCGCGCGCGGCGATCATGCGGCTGACGAAGTCCTCGCCCGGTTCGGCGCGCCGCAGCGCGATCACCTCGCGAAAGAAGGCCGACATCGCGTCGGCGCCGCGCCGCGCACGGCGGTACTTGTCGGGCTCGTCGCGGGAGCTGCCGATGAAGGTCCGCATGTCGTCGGACCAGGCCTGGACCTCGTCGAAGCGTTCGCGCGGGATGCCGAGCAGGTCGAGGATCACGTAGCCCGGCACCCGGGTCGCGAAGCCGGCGACCAGGTCGACCGGCTGCGCGGGGTCGATCTGCGCGAGCACGTCCTCGACGACCCCCCGGATACGCGGCTGCAGCGCGGCGATCGCATCGTGCGTGAAGACGCTGTTCAGCAGCCGGCGCAGGCGGGTGTGCTCGGGCGGGTCGCGAAACACCAGCCACAGGTTCAGGTAGCGGATGACCTCCGACAGGATCCCGCGCCGCTCGTCGCGCAGCTGCTCGTAGAAGGGCGTCAGCCGGTTCGGCGACATGTCGGGCGCCATGGCCACCGCGCGGACGTCGTCGTAGCGGGTCACGACCCAGCAGCGCAGCGCCTCGCTCCAGTGGACGGGGTCCTCCTCCTGCAGCCGCTCGTAGAGCGGGAAGGGGTTGCGGCGGACCTGTTCGTCGGACGGGTCGTAGACCAGCGGCATGGCTCCTCGCGGGACGGCTCCACTGCGGATTGGGCCAAGGGTAGCAGGGAGCGGGGTGGCAAACAATCGTTTGGTCATACGGCGGGCACCGCAGCCTGGGAGTCGGACTGGAAGCGGGCGATCGTTCGGGGTAAGGTCCGGCTTCGATCCGAAGGGCGTCCATGGCGCAGAACAAAACCCGGCGCGTGCCCGCCGCCAACGAGCCGCAGGCCGCGCCACGGCGGGACGTGCTGCTGCGCGAGGCGGCGCGGCTGTTCGGCGAGCGTGGCTACGAGAACACCTCGATGCGCGACATCGCCGCGGCCTACGGCGTGCTGCCGGGCTCGCTGTACCACCACTTCCGCTCCAAGGACGAGCTGTTCGTCGCGGTGTACGCGGCAGGCATCGACCTCATCATCGAGGCGGTCGAGAAGGCCACGCGCGAACACGCCGATCCGTGGCGCAGGCTCGAGGCGGCCTGCGAGGCGCACCTGACGACCCTGCTCGACCGCGCCGGGCATGCGGCGGTCGTCATCGCGAGCTGGCCCTCGAACGGCGGGGACATCCGCGACGACCTGATCCGGCAGCGCGACCGCTACGAGCGGGTGTTCCGGGCCCTGACCGAGGCCGCGCCGCTGCCGAAGGGAACCGACCCGACGATCTTCCGGCTCGGACTGCTCGGTGCTCTGAATGGGGCACTGACCTGGTACCGCCCCGGCCGCGGGAGCCCGGCGGCGCTCGCCCGCCAGCTGCTGGGGCTGTTCAGGCGGCGCTGACCGGGCCGATCCCGGGGTTCGGGTGCTGCGGCACCGTCATGGATGGCGACTGCCTGTCACCTTCAGGGTTTCGGAGTCCCCTGGGGGCCGCTGCGCTCCGGGATCGGCTTCGCCGAGTCGCCGAGGCTGGCACGGTGCAGTGCGAACAGCTCCGCGGCCGCCTCCTCGGGGAATCCGCCCCGGACACCCCGATCGTCGAACAGCAGAGCCTGGAACACCCTGGCCAGCCGCGGTGGGTTCGAGCTGGCCGAGGCGATCCGGTCTACCACGTGCGGGAACCGCGCCATCAGCACCGGCATCGCGACCCCCCGTCGCTGCATGGCGGCGGCGAACTCGAGGGCGCGAGCCGAGGCAGCGGGTCGGGGTTCGCCCGCGAGGTCCCGGTGCTCAGCCGCCACCGGCGCCGGTCCATCGGGGCGGGCGGCTGGTACGATCACCGGAAGAGCGGGCGCCGGGTAAGCACGTTGCCCGAAGAAGGGCAGTCGACGGAACATCGCAGGCTCCTGCAGCGCGTCGGCTGCACAATCCCGACCTGTCGGGTCCATTCGGAACTATCGACGGATCGGCTGCGATCGATGGGCGGCATCCGACCGGCGGTTGCGGTGCAGACCTCGGACGGGCGGTCTTCGCGCAGCCGACGCGGCACAGTCGGTGTCCTGAACCCTGCCGGACACGTTCCATGGAAGCACCCGATGAGCCTTCCGAACGCCTTCCGGGTGGCGCGCCGATGACCGGCGCCGCCCACGGCTCGCCAGCAGCGGGCAACCGGCCGCTCGCCGCGAGCGCGCAGCGCGTGCAGGCCGCGCTCGACGCGCTGGGGCTGGCGGGCGCCCGCGTGCGCGAGCTGGAGGTGCCGGCGCGGACCGCGCAGGAGGCGGCCGAGGCGCTCGGCGTGCCGGTCGGTGCGATCGCGAAGTCGCTGGTGTTCCGCGCCGCCTCGGGCGCGACGCCACCGGCTACGCGATCGGCGGGGTCCCGCCGCTGGGCCACGCCAGGCCGCTGGTGCTGTTCGTCGACACGAGCCTCGCGCGCTTCCCCACGGTGTGGGCGGCCGGCGGCACGCCGCACGCGGTGTTCCCGATCGCGCCGGCGGCGCTGTCCGCGCTGCCCGGGGCGCGCACCGTCGCGATCGACTGACCGCCGTCAGGCCGCGGCCGCCTCGCGGATCGCCTCGGCGAGGAATCCGACGAAGGCCGTGACCCGCGGCGGGACGGGCCGCGCCGGATGCCACAGCGCGTAGAGCTCGTAGGGCGGCGAGCGCCAGCGCGGCAGCACCGGCACCAGACGGCCCTGCGCGAACAGCGGCCGCAGCACGAAGTCCATGTCGTGGACGATCCCGAAGCCGGCGAGCGCTGCCTCGAGCGCGGCGTCGGTGTTGTTGCAAACCAGCCGGCCGCGCGCGGCGACAGTCACCAGGGGCGGCCCGGGTTCGCCGGCCGGCGCCTCGAACTCCCAGTCGAAGCCGCGGCCGGCGGCCGAGTCCATGTAGTCGATCGTCTCGTGCGCGGCCAGCGCCTCGGGGCGGGCGGGCGTGCCGCGGCGCGCGAGGTACGCGGGGGCGGCCGCGCAGATCACGCGCATCGCACCGAGCCTGCGGTACTTCAGGCGCCCGTCCTCGGGCAGGCCGAAGCGCACCAGCACGTCGGCGTCGGACCGGGCGACCTCCTCGATCCGCTCGTTCAGCACCAGCCGCAGCGACAGCGACGGGTGCGCTTCGAGCAGGCGCGGCAGCCGCGGCGCGACCAGCCGCGTGCCGACGAACTCGGGCAGCTCGGCGACCAGCCGCCCGGTCACCCGGCGGGCGCGCAGCGCGGTCTCGTCGTCGAGCGCGTCGAGCGCGTCGAGGATCCGCACCGCGCGGGCGTGGTAGAGCCGGCCCTCGTCGGTCAGCGACACGCGCCGGGTGGTGCGCTCGAGCAGCCGGGCCTGCAGGTCCCGCTCGAGCCGCGCGACCTGCGCCGAGACCGCTGCGCGCGACAGGCCGAGCGCGCGCGCCGCGTCGCTGAAGCTGCCGGCGTCGGCAACGTGGCGGAACGCGCGCAGCAGGGCGAGCCGGTCGGCCATGGGGCGGCCATTGTCAACGTGGGGTGGACAGTGTAGCCGTGGCACGTCGCGCCCCCGGGCGATACCCTGGCGCACCGTTCCGTTGCGTGGCTGCCCCGTGTCCACCGAACCCCTGCACGCGTCGGCCTCGGCCCACCCCGCCGTCCTCGCCCCGGGCGAGCGCCGGCGCGGGCTCGCCGTGGTCTTCGCGGCCACCTTCCTCGAGCTGGTCGGGTACTTCATGCTGGTGCCGCTGATGGCGGTGGTGCTCGCCGAGCGTGGCTTCGGACCTGCGTTCATCGGGCTGTTCGGCGCCATGCCCTGGCTCGGCATCCTGTGCGCGACGCCCTTCGTGGCGCGTCTCGTCCAGCAGGTCGGGCGCGGCGCGGCGCTCTGGATCTCGGGTGCGGTGCCGCTCGTCGCGGGCCTGGGCTTCCTCGCCACCGATTCGATCCCGGCGTGGTTCGCGCTGTGGTTCGCGGGCGGGCTCGCGTCGGCGCTGCGCTGGGTGGTCGCCGAGGCCACCGTGGCCGAGCTCGCACCCACCGCGAACCGCGGCCGCTGGGTGGGCCTGTTCGAGACCATGGTGGGCGCGACCTTCGTCGTCGGCCCCGCGCTGCTGTGGGTCGCCGGCACCGACGGCTCACTGCCCTTCGCCGTCTCGGCCGCATCCATCGGCCTGGGGCTCGCCACCTTGCTCGCCCTGCCGAGGCTGCCGCGCGAGGCCGCTGCGCAGGGCGCCGAGGTGCTCGGCGTGCGCGGCATCCGCACGGCGCTGCGCGCCTCGCCCGTGCTGATGACCGTGGGCTTCGTGGGCGGCTTCTTCGAGTCCGGGCTGTCGGGGCTGCTGCCCGTCTGGGGCCTGGCGCTGGGCTGGAGCGCCGCGCTCGCCGCGCTGCTGGTGGCGGCCAGCGGCGCGGGCAGCTCGCTGGCGATGGTGCCGGCCGGCGAGGCGGCCGACCGGCTCGGCCGGCATCCGGTGATGCTGGGCTGCGCGCTCGCGGTGCTGGTCGCCACGCTGCTCCTGCCGCTCGTGTCCGGGGCGACGGCGCTCGCCTGGCTGGTGGCGTTCTGCTGGGGCGGGGCGGGCGGCGCGCTCTACACGCTCGCGATGATCGACCTCGGGGATCGCGCGAAGGGCCTCGCGCTGATGAACGCGACCGCGGTCCTCGTGAGCTGCTACACCGCCGGCGGCGTGCTCGCGCCGCTGGCCGGCGGCGCGGCGATGCAGTGGGCGCCGGTGATCGGCCTGCCGGCGCTGCTGGTGGCGGTCGCCGCCGGCGGCGTCGCGGTGCTGCTGCGCGCGGGCGCCGCCGCCACGCGCGGCCGCGTGGCCGCGGCGCGCCCCGCATCCGGCCGGCCCACCTGAGGACGCGGGTTCCCGACCGCGCCCGGAGCGGGTATCGTCCGGGCACCCGACGGAGGGTCGAATGGCCGGGCGATCCTGGCGTTCCCGGCGGTGGTCGGGATGCTGGCGGCCGCCTCGCTGCTCACGGCGCGGGTGATCCTGACGGCGGAAGGGGTGCACCAGCGCACGGGCTTTCCCTGGGCGACCCGCACCGACGGCTTCCGGTTCGACGAGGTCCGCGACGTCCGGCTGTCCGAGCGCCGGGTCCGGCTGACCCGCAGCAACGCCATCGAACGGGTCTGGTCGCTCGGCCGCGCCGACCGATCCCGTCGCGAGCTGGTGGTGGGCGGGTTGTGGCGGCGGGCCGAGGTGCACGTCCTCGAGCACGTCGCGCGGCACGGCGTGGTGGTGCTGCCGCAGGAGGCTGCGCCGGGAGGGCGCTGAGTCCCGCCTGGGCCGGGCCCCGGGCGGTGTGCTCAGGCCCCCACGATCCAGCCCTCCACGCGGTCCTCGCGCACCGGCAGGCCCCAGTTCGCCCCGCGTCGCGACCAGGCCCAGGCGGCCTGCACCAGGCACAGCACCGCGTCCAGTCGATCGGCGCCCGGCTCCTCCACGCAGGGCAGGCGCCAGGTGCCGAAGTCGACCCGCAGGCCGAAGGGCGCCGCCCCCGCTTCCAGTGCGGCCACCAGGCGTTCGCGCGCCGCGCGCCGCGACGGGTCCTGGCGGTGCTTCGGGTCGTCGCTCTTGTAGGGCGTTCGGCCGAGCACGGCGCGCGCCGGCAGACCCGGATAGCCCTCCAGCGCGATCCGGGCCGGGTCGGTGCCGCGCTCGTGCAGGCCCGGCAGCGTGAGGCCGGCGCGCAGCAGCCGCGGGGCCCCGGCGTGCAGCATCAGCGCCACCGGCGGGTTGACCCACTTCATCGACGCGCTGCTGCCCGCGGTGGCGTCGCAGGCGCGGTGCGCGAACTTGCCGCCGGCCGGCCGGGCGTCGCACCAGGCGCGACAGCGCGCCACCAGCTCGGGGCGCGACAGCGCCGCCACGTGCGCGGTGATCGCGGCCCAGGCGTCGGGCCCCTCCAGCGGCCAGGCCTGCGCGGCCACGAACGCGCGGGCGAACGCGAACGGAAAGTCGAACGCCGCGACCCAGGGCCCCGGCGTGCGCAGCCAGGCCTCCCAGGCCTCGAACGACGCGAACGCCTCGATCCGCGCCACCGACACGACCGGCGCGCCGTCGGGCCCGCGCTCGAGCCCGTCGGCGAGGGCGACGGTGATCGGCTTGCGCGGCCGTGGCGCGCTGGTGAAGTCGACGCCGGCAAGCGGCATCCGGGCGGTGGCGGTCGCGGGCGGGGGCGGCCGTTGTCGTTGCCGGTGCACTGAGCGCACCATCAAGAAACGCTCCAACCATGGCGCACCACGAGAGGGCTGCCAGACGCTTCGCAGGAGCGCTCCAAGCCCCGACGAGTGGCACTGAACTTGCTTCTTGTGCCGCTCCACTTCATCCGGTTTTCGCCATGAACATGATGCGTCGTCCCTTCTCGGCTGACCGTTTGCTGCGCGCTTTGGCCGTCCCGCTGGTCACACTCGCTGTCGGCCTGGGTGCCGCCGGCGCGGTGCGTGCCCAGGACGTCAAGCTGCTGCTCGATTGGATCCCTACCGGAGACTACGCCGCCTACTACGCGGCAGTGGACCGGGGCTTCTACAAGGATGTCGGGCTGACCGTCTCCATCGAACGCGGGTTCGGCTCCTCCGATACCGTGACCAAGGTCGCGACCGGCGTGGCGCAGTTCGGCATCGCCGACATCGGTGCGCTGATGGCAGGGCGCGTGCGCGCACAGGTGCCGGTGCGTGCGATCGCCTCCATCTACACTCGCCCGCCGCACTCGATCTTCGTGCTGGGCGACTCACCGATTCGCGCCTTCAAGGATCTCGAGGGCCGCAGCCTCGCCGGCGCGCCAGGCAGCGCGGTGCGCGTGTTCCTGCCTCTGGTGCTGGCACGCAACAACGTCGACATCAGCAAGGTGCAGATCGTCAACTCCGAACCCGCGACCATGGGTCCGCTGCTGATCTCGGGCAGGGCCAATGCGGTGACCGGCTTCCTGCCCAACCGCCCGCGTTTCGAGGCGATGGCGAAGGAACAGGGCAAGGAGGTCAGGGTACTGCAGTTCGCGGAAACCCTGCAGATCTACGGCAACGCGCTGATCGCGGCGGATGCCACGCTCACGAGGAACCCGGACCTCGCCCGCCGCTTCGTCGCGGCCACGCTGCGCGGCATCGAGTTCGCACGAACCGACCCGCGTGCTGCGACCGAGTCGATGGCCAAACTGGTGCCCGGGATCGAGGCGCCTCGCGAGATGGCTGCTGCCGAGATCGCCAACTTCCTGATCTTCGACAGCGAAATCGCCAGGAAGCTGCCGGTCGGCTCCTTCGATGCCGATCAGCTGCGCCTGACCTGGGAGACCGTGGCCGAAGCCCAGCAGCTCGACGTGAAGGCCATCAACCCGGAGAGCTTCGTCACCCGAGAGTTCCTTCCCAAGCGATGAACACTCCCCCGGAGGCGCCGGCGCTTGCGCTCGACGGGGTCTGGCAGGCCTTCGAATCGAACGACGGCGCGGAGGTACTGGCGCTGCATGACGTGTCGCTCTCGGTGGGAACCGGCGAGTTCGTCTCGCTGGTCGGGCCCTCGGGCTGCGGCAAGTCGACAGTGCTGCGACTGATCACCGGACTGGTCGAGCCGACCCGCGGCAGCGCCACCATCCACGGCCAGCCGGTGCGCGATCATCTCGATGACGTCGGCATGGTCTTCCAGAAGGCCACCCTCCTGCATTGGCTCACCATCGAGGACAACGTGCTGCTGCCGGTGCGCGTGCGTCGGGGTCGGGTCACCGCGCCCGATCGTGCGCGGGCCCGGGAGCTGCTCGCGTCGACCGGGTTGGGTCAGTTCGCTTCCAAGATGCCCCACGAGCTGTCCGGTGGCATGCAGCAGCGCGCGGCGATCTGCCGCGCCCTGGTACAGGACCCCGACATCCTGCTGATGGACGAGCCATTCGGCGCACTCGATGCGCTGACCCGGGAGCAGATGTGCTTCGACCTGCTGCGCCTGTGGACCGAGCGGCGCAAGACCATCGTCTTCGTCACCCACTCCATCCCCGAGTCGGTGCTTCTGGCGGATCGGGTCGTCGTGATGTCACCGCGCCCGGGCCGCATCGAAAGCATCGTCGACGTGCCCCTGCCCAGGCCCCGGACGCTCGACTCCATGGCGCTGCCCGAGTTCCAGGCCTGCACCCAAGCCATCCGCCGGATCATCTATGGCCATGACGCCGAACGGGCCGCCCGCAGCGCCGCCCTCTGAGCTGCCGCGTCTCCTGCCCCGGCCCACGAGGGCGGCGCGACTGTGGCGGACCTGGCAGGGTGTCACGATTCCCGCGGCGACCCTGCTCGCGGTCGTGATGCTCTGGGAGGGTGTCGTGCGGGCCTTCGGGATACCGCCCTACCTGCTGCCCTCGCCTTCGCGGGTCGTCTTCGAACTCGACAAGCTCGGTCTGCACCTGCTGCCCAACATCGGGGCGACCCTGCTCACGGTACTCGCCGGATTCCTGGTGTCGGTCCTGGTGTCCCTGCCGCTCGCGGTCACGATCGCCTCCTCGCCGGTGGTTGCGCGCGCAGTGTACCCGCTGCTGCTGATCACGCAGTCGACGCCGATCATCGCGATCGCTCCGATCCTGGTGGTCATGCTGGGTACCGGACAGCTGTCGCGCGCGACGATCACGTTCCTGATCGGGTTCTTTCCGCTGCTGGTGAGCATGGTGACCGGCCTGCTGTCCACGCCGCGCGAGGCGGTCGAGCTCTCGCGGGTGCTGCGCACCAGCTTCCTGCAGGACCTCTGGCTGATCCGCCTGCCGGCATCGGTTCCCTTCGTCTTCAGCGGACTGAAGGTGGCCATCTCGCTGTCGGTGATCGGCGCGGTGGTCGCGGAGTTCGTCACCGCCAATCAGGGGCTTGGCTACCTGATCACCCAGTCGACCGCCTTCTTCAACGTTCCGCTCGCATTTGGTTCGGTGATCCTGCTGGCGATCATGGGCGTGCTGCTGTTCCAGTTCATCGTGCTGATCGAGCGTGTCTGCTTTCCCTGGGCCGCCCAGGCCGAACGGATCACGCGGGAGTGACCATGCCACAGACGCTGCTCGAAGCCCCGTTCGTGCTCTCGATGGATGCCGACAACCGCGTCATCGAGAACGGTGGGGTGCTGGTCGACGGTTCGCGCATCGTTGCCGTCGGCGATGCGGCCGAGCTCGGTCGCGCGCATCCGCAGGCGGTGCGCGAGCGCTTCGCGCGTGCGCTGCTGATGCCGGGCCTCATCAACACGCACATGCATTCCGGGCTGCTGCGCGGCACGGCCGAAGGGCTGCCCCTGTGGGATTGGCTGCGTCTGTACATCGATCCGATGCACCGGGTGCTGCGGCCGCGCGAGGCCGAGGTCGCATCGTGGCTGTGCTATGCCGAGTCGCTGCTTGCCGGCACCACGACGGTGGTCGACATGTGGCGCCACATGCAGGGCAGCGCCAACGCCGCGGCGCAACTGGGCAACCGCGTGATCATGGTTCCCTATGTCGGCGAGCATCCCGAGTTCGACTACTTCGACACGCTCGACGACAACGAGGCACTGATCGAGAGCTGCCACGGCAGCGCCGAGGGTCGGGTGATGGCATGGGTGGGCCTGGAGCACGCCTTCTACTTCACCGAGCAGGCGACCCGCCGGGCGATCGATCTCGCCCGGCGCCACCGTACCGGCCTGCACACCCACAGCAACGAGACCCGTGCCGAAGTCGACGAGATGCAGCGTCGCTATGGCTTGCGACCCGTCCATGCGCTCGAGCGCCTCGGCCTGTTCGAGCCCGACACCGTGCTGCTGGCCCATGGCGTCTGGCTGGACGAAGGCGAGATCGCGGTGCTGGCCCGCAAGGGCATCGGGATCGCGCACAACCCATCGAGCAACATGAAGCTCGCCAGCGGTGCCGCCCCGGTCGAGCAGCTGCTGGCTGCCGGCGTGGCCGTGGGCCTGGGTTCGGACGGCGAGAAGGAGAACAACAATCTCGACCTGTTCGAGGAGATGAAGGTCGCCTCGCTGCTCGCCAAGTTCACGCGCATGGATGCGGCCGCCCTGCCCTCCTGGGACATCGTGCGCATGGCCACGATCGGCGGCGCACGGGCGATCGGGATGGCCGACACGCTGGGTTCGCTCGAGCCGGGCAAGCTCGCCGACATCGTGGCGGTTCGCATCGACACGCCGCGGATGACCCCGTTGATGGGCGGCGAGCACTTCAACCTGCACCACAACCTCGTGCATGCCGTGCAGGGCGGCGACGTGGTGATGACGATGGTGCACGGCCGGATCGTCGCCCGCGATGGCCGCCTGCTCACCGCCGACATGGACGTGCTGATCGAGCAGGTGCAGGCGGTCGTGCCGGACCTGTTCGCCCGCCGATCGGCCTGGCTCGCCGACAACCGACAGGGCGCGGTCTCGCCCGTCTGAACGCGGCGCTCGCTGCTCAGCCGGGAAACAGCGTCCCGATGGCGCGTTGCAGCCCGCCGTAGCCGGTGCAGCGGCAGAGTTGGCCACAGAGGTCGGCCGCCGCCTGCGCGGCATCCGGGCGGGGCACGCGGGTGTGCAGATGGGTCATCATCATCACCAGACCCGGCGCGCAGTAGCCGCACTGCACGGCCCCGCAGTCGGCGAGCGCCCGGCGCACCGGTTCGCTCGCGGCGCTCGCGCCGACCGATTCGATGGTCGTGACCGCGCGCCCCTGGGTCTGGTAGGCCATCACCAGGCAGGCATTGACCGGTTCGCCATCGAGCCACACGAGGCAGGCGCCGCAGCGGCCCACGCCACAGCCGGGCTTGGCTCCGGTCAGGCCGAGGTCCTCGCGAAGCACCGTCAGCAGCCGGCGTGAGGGCTCGCAATGCAGCACGACCGGCGCGTCGTTGACGACGAGGCTCACGTCGATGGTCGTCGATGGGTTCACGCCTCGCGCTCCAGGAAATCGAGCAGGTCGTCGGGATCGATCGGCAGGCGTTCGACCGGCATGCCGATGGCCGCGCTCACGGCGTTGGCGACCGCGGGCACCGCGATGTTGACCGCGATCTCACCGGCGCCACGCGGACCCACCGTATCGCCGGGCATCAGATCCTCGATCGCGTGGAGTTCGGCGCAGGGCGCATCGGCGAGCGTGGGCACCAGATAGGCGTCGAGATTGCGTGCGAGATAGCGCGCATCCCGCATCGGCAGCCGCTCGATGGTCGCCATCCCCTGACCCATCAAGGCTCCCCCTTCCATCTGCCCGAGCAGACCCATGGGCGAGACCACCGGCCCGAGGGCCGACGCGAGGGCGAGCTGCTGCACCTGCAACGCTCCCGTCCAGGTGTCGATCCGCACCCGCGCGGCGGCCGCGCAGGCGCCGAACACCCAATGCGATCCCGGCACCGGGCTGGGCGTTTCCTCGGGCTCGATGTGGATCACCCGATGCGGCAGGTCGGTGCGCAGGACCTCGGCCAGTTCGGCCAGGCTCAGCCGCGGCCGCCCCTGGAGATCGGACCAGCCCCCCGGCCCGAACCGCAGCGTTCCGGCTGCGACCTCGAGGTGTCGGGCCGCCTGCTCGCCGAGGGCGGCGATCCAGTCGCGGGCTGCACCCGAGAGGGCGCGGTGCAGCAGCGAGGTCGAGCGCGACGCGGCTGCCGCTCCGGTGTCGGGGGCGAGGGCCGAGTCGCCGATGACCGGGCGCAGGTCGTCTTCGCCGCAACCGAGGTATCGGACCGCCAGGGCCTTCATCGACTCGGCCAGGCTCTGCCCCATCTCGGTCAGGCTCACGCGCAGCTCGATGCGACCGTCGCTTGCGAGGGCCAGCGCGAGCTTGCCGCCGTTGGGGCCGCCCCGACCGAAACCGTCGCTGCGGTGAACCATCGCCACGCCGAGGCCGTACCGGTATCGCCCCTCGTCGTCGTCGGACACGGTGCCGCGCTCCAGCCAGATCGGGAGTCGCGAGAGCTGTGCCAGCGCCAGGCGAGGGCCATCCGAGGGAACCACTTCCTGTCCGAGCGGCCCCGGCGCGTCCGGCGCAACGAGGTTGCGTGAGCGAAACGCCAGCGCGTCGATGCCGCAGGCTCGGGCGAGGCGGTCAATCTGCTGTTCGAGAGCCCACTGCGTCTGGACTGCACCGAAGCCCCGGAACGCGCCGGCAATGCCGTTGTTGGTGTAGGCGAGCCGAGCCTCGATGGCCAGCGCCGTCCAGGCGTAGGGGCCGACGGCGTGCTCGACGGCCGCATCGAGCACCTCGGGCCCGTGGGTCGCGTAGGCGCCGGTGTCGGCGAGGATCTCGACGCGATGCAGGAGCAACCGGCCCTGGGCATCGCAGCCGCTGCGCATGCGGACGCGCATCGGGTGGCGCTTGACCCCGAGATCGGTGGAGGCCGGCCTGGAGAGGTGAAGACGCACCGACCGGCCGCTCCTGAAGGCGAGCAGCGCGGCGATCGGCTGCACGGTCAGCTCATCCTTGGCGCCGTACGAACCACCCACGGGGGAGCCGACCACGCGCACCCGCTCCGGCGGCAGGCAGAGCATGGCGGCGATGACCTGCCGATCGCGCTCGGGATTCTGGCAGCCCCACCAGAGCACCAGGCCGCCCTGGCCGTCGGGTTCGGCCACGCCGCCCTCGGTCTCGAGGCAGACGTGCATCTGACGGGGGCTGAGGTACTCGCCCTCCACGACGTGAGCGCAGGCGGCTTCGGCGGCAGCCCACGCGGCCTCGTCGGCGCTGGCGTAGTGGACACGATGCAGGAGATTGCCCCGTTCATGGACCCGGGCAGCCGTTGGAGCCAGGGCCGCCTCGGCGTCGTCGACCACCGCGAGCGGCTCGAGCGTGACCCGGATGGCCGCGAGCGCCGCCTGGGCCGTCTGCGCCGTGTCGGCGGCAACGGCGGCGATCGGATCGCCCACGCAGCGCACGCGGTCGGTGCACAGTGCAGGCCGATCGACGTGTCGGAGGCCGTACAGAGCGGGCCCGGAAATGGCGGCCGCCGTCACCACGGCACGGACTCCTGCGATCCGCTGCGCGGCGCTGGTGTCGATCGCCACGAGCCGTGCATGGGGAACCGGGCTGCCCAGGACCGCCCCGTGCAGCTGGCCGGGCCGCAGCCGATGGGTGGGGTAGCCGGCGGCCCCCCGCAGCTTGGCATCGGCATCGGGACGGGGGCGGCTGCGGGCGAGCAGTTCCGGGTGACCGAGTACCCGTCGGGGCGTTGGCAGGAGCGCGTCATCCGCCATGGGCCGTGGCCTCTCGGGAAAGATGCCCGACCAGCAGCCGTGCGAGCAGTCGCGACCGACCGGGGTCGTCGAGTTCCGCCACGCAGACTGCGCGAAGCTTCTCGGCGTGTTCCCCCAGTGCCGCAGCCACGCAGCCGTCCAGGAACCGCTCGACGTCTGCCAGTCGCCGTGCGGGCAAGCCTGCGGCCGCGACCGCGACGCGCACGTCGGCGATCACGCCGCGGTCATTGCGTGCCTCGAGCGCAAGGGTCAGGCGCGATGGCGAGAAGGCCGCGCGCCATCCGACCTTCTCGAAGACCGACCACCCCGCACGAGCCGCGACACGCCTGGGCCAGCAGACGTCGGTGATCAGCGGAACCGGGCCACCGCGCATCCGCGCCGCGTCGAGCACCTGCCCGAGCGGCTGCATCGGCCCCTCGGCCAGCAGGACCGTGGCATCGGCGGCCAGCAACGCCGGCAGGGCGTCGCCGCAACCCCAGCCGACGTTGCCGCCGAGCGTGGCCAGTTGCCGGACGCCGGGCGCACCGATCGCATCGAGGGCCTGCGCGAGCCGCGGTGCGCCCGCCCTCACCCTGGGATCGCGTCGCAGCGCCTCGAGCCGCGCGCCAGCCCCGATCCGCAACACCGGCCTGCCGTCGGCGAGCACCGACTCGCCGATGCCCGAGCCCAACGCGCCCGCGAGCAGATCGATGAGCACCGAGACCCCGGGGCGTTCTTCCTCATCCACACCCCAGGACAGTTGCAGCGCCGTGCCCCCGGCGATGTAGGCGGCATCGACGCCGAGACGACGGCGCAGGGAGACGGCGTCCGCAATGGAGCTCGGGCGCTCCAGCGAGGGCCGTAAGGCGGCGGCTTCGGGGCTCCAGTGGATCATCCTTGCTGCCCGCTCATGGCGGGAAGATCCGCCGCGCGTGCGCGGCAGCCGGCCCCGAAGCGGGCGACCGCCACGGCCCCTACCGCCGCTTCCGGGCAGGCCCCGGCTTCGGATTCGCCTTCGCCCCGACCGGCTTCGGCCTGCGCGCCGCCAGCGCCGCCTGCAGGGCCAGTCTCGCCCAGGGCGCCATCAGGGCGGGGGAGTCCAGCGCCTCGTCGGGCGGCGTGTGGTAGTTGAGCTTCATCGGCTTGCCCTTCGCCTCGTAGACGAAGGGCTTGCCGCCGGCCGCCAGCCACTGCGGTTCGGTGGCAGGGTTGGTCTTCAGGTAGAGCGTGTCCCACGCGATGATGGCCACGTTCATGCCGTCGATCGAGATGCCGTAACCCCCGAACATGCGGACGGCCTTGCACGGACCCAGGCTCGCCAGCAGCTCGCAGGCATGCAGCACGAAGGGATCGTCGCGGACGGGGGGCGTCGCCATGGGGGCATTGCGGGGCTGTGAACGCGCGGCGGACCGAGCCGCGGCCGGTCTTGATTCTTCGGATCGGGGTCGGACGGGCCCAGAGCACACGGTGGCGACTCAACAGCGCACCGACTGACCCCCATCGACTGCAAGGCACTGGCCGGTGATGTAGTCCGCCTCGTCGGAGGCGAGGAAAGCGGCTGCCTTCGCGATATCCCACCCGGTGCCCTGACGACCCATCGGGGTCATCGCATTGCGCTTCTCGATCATTTCCTCGGCCGATGCGTATTGACCGACGATGGCCTGGTGGATGTGCGGGGTGTGCATCATTCCCGGCAGGATCGCATTTGCGCGGATGCCCTTCCTTGCGTATTCGAGAGCGATCGACGCGGTGAGGTGATTGAGCGCTGCCTTGCTCGCATAGTAGGCCGGGTACGGATAGCCAGTGTAGCGGATCGACGCGAGCGACGAGATGTTGACGATCGCCCCCTTGCCCTGGCGGACCATGATCGGCAGCACCGCCTGGCAGGTGAGGAACACGCTCTTTAGGTTGACGTCCATCGCGTGGTCCCAGTCGGCCTCCGTCAGCGTCTCGGTGCTGCCCATCGCCGGCAACCCGACGTTGTTGTGGAGCACGTCGATGCGACCGAAGCGGGCGACGATCTGGGCGACCACCGCTGCGATCTCCTCGCGCTGCGTGACGTCGCACCGCCATGCCTGGGCGATTCCGCCTTCGCCCCCGATGATGCCGACCGTCTCCTTCGCGGCCTGCAGAACGATGTCGATCGCGGCGACGCTGGCACCGTCGCGGGCGTACTGGACCGCAGCGGCCTTGCCGTTGCCCCAGCCCGGGCCGACCGAGCCGGCTCCGAAGACCACGGCCACCCGGCCGTCAAAACGTCGAGTCACTGCCTGTGCTCCCTGCGATGGATGGATTGCGAACGGCCGGCAGCCTGCCTGGTCATGGCTAACGCCCTCCGACCACGGCGGGAAGCCAGGTCGAAAGCACCGGCACGTAGGTGACCAGCAGCACCACGCCGATCCCGGCCGCCAGGAACGGCAGGGCTTCGCGGTTGACCTCGTCACCCGGTGCCCGTGCGATCAGCGCGCCGATCGACAGGCAGATCGCCACTGGCGGCGTGATCAGGCCGATCACCAGGTTGATCGCGACGATCATCGAGAAGTGATACGGGTCGACCCCGAACTTCGCGGCGATCGGATACAGCACCGGGCACAGCAGGACCAGTGCCGGACCGTTCTCCATGAACGTGCCCACCAGCAGCAGCAGCACGTTGACCATGAGCAGGAATGCGAACGGGCTGCCGATGGAGCCGAGCATCCACTCCGAGATGCGCTGCGGCGCATTCTCGTAGGCGAGGAACCAAGACACGAGCTGCGCGCCGCCGAGGATGATCATGATCACCGCAGTGGCCCTTGCGGAACTCACCAGCGCGGACCACAGCTTTCGAGTATCGAGCTGCCGGTGCACGAACAGGCCGACAAACAGCGCATAGAAAACGGCCACGGCCGACGACTCGGTCACGTTGAACACGCCGGTGCGGATCCCGACGATCAGCAGCACGGGCATCGCGAGCGCCCAGATCGCCCGCAGGAACGCCTGCCACACGCCGGCCGCGTCGACGCGCTCGGCGGTCGGGTAGTTGCGACGATGGCTGATGACCAGCGCCACCAGCATCATCGCCGCCGAGTACAGCAGCCCGGGGATCACCGCGGAGATGAACAGCTTCAACGGCGACAGATTGGTGAGCACGCTGATCATCAGGAAGGCGATCGAGGGCGGGATGATCGGGCCGACGACGTTGGCCGCCGCCGTGAGCGCGGCCGCGAAGCCCCGGTCGTAGCCGGCCTTGACCATCGAGGGAATCAGCACCTTGCCCAGCGCGGAGGTGTCGGCGACCGCGGAGCCCGAGATCCCCGCCATCAGCGTCGCGGAGGCAACGTTGCTCATCGCGAGCCCCCCACGGAAACGGCCGAACAGCGCATTGGCGAAGCCCAGCAGCCGGTCGGTCATGCCGCCCTGCGTCATCAGCTCGCCCGCCAGCAGGAACAGCGGAATGGCCAGCAGCAGCAGGCTGTCGAGCCCCTGGTAGACCTGTTGCGGGACGATCA
>Ga0169931_10003971_pt1 | contig 23237 bp, 17 predicted proteins | sample Kivu_15m_20L_FD_129675 | JGI IMG/M metagenome (GOLD analysis project Ga0169931, IMG submission 129675) | Freshwater microbial communities from Lake Kivu, Western Province, Rwanda to study Microbial Dark Matter (Phase II) - Kivu_15m_20L... | ecosystem: Environmental > Aquatic > Freshwater > Lake...
AAGTGGGCGTCGCGGTCCCAGGCGAGGGTCTGCGGGCCCAGCGCATCGACCGCGAGGGTTTCGAGGTCCTGGATCAGCCGGCTGCCCACCAGCTTGAGCATGCCGGTCTCGGGGCCCAGCCGGCGGCCCCCCTCGGCCTGCCGGCGCAGGGCCAGGACGCTGGCCGCCAGCGCCTCGAAGCGGACCTCCAGCTCGGCGAAGCGCCGCCGGAACCAGGGGCGGGCGAACAGCGGCTCGCCGGCCTCGCGGACCTCCTCGCCGATCGCCCGCACCTTGGCCAGCCGGCGCCGGTTCTCGGCGACCCGCGCCAGGTTCAGCCGCTCGAACTCGAGCAGCGACTTGGCGATCGCCCAGCCCTGGTTCTCCTCGCCCACCCGCTGCTCCAGCGGTACCCGGACGCCGTCGAGGAAGACCTGGTTGAACAGGTGCCAGCCGTGGATGCCGACGATCGGCCGCAGCGACACCCCGGGCGAGCGCATGTCGATCAGCAGGAAGCTGATGCCCTCCTGCGCCCGCGCCTCGGTGTCGGTGCGCACGAGGCAGAAGATCCAGTCGGCGTGCTGCGCCGAGGACGTCCAGATCTTGCTGCCGTCGACCACGTAGTGTTCGGAGCCGTCGGCATCGCGCCGGCGCACCGCGCGGGTCCTGAGCGAGGCGAGGTCGGAGCCGGCCTCGGGCTCGGAGTAGCCTTGGCACCAGCTGTGCTCCAGGCGGGTCATGCGCGGCAGGAAGTGGCGCTTCTGCGCCTCGGTGCCGAAGCGGATCAGCACCGGGCCGATCATCTCGAAGGTGAGGCCGCCGAGCTCGGGGGCGTGGCCCAGCACCAGTTCCTCCTGGAACACCGCCCGCTGCGAGGGGCTCCAGCCGGTGCCGCCCCATTCGGGCGGCCAGTGCGGCACCAGCCAGCCGCGGTCGGCCAGCACCCGCTCCCAGGCGCGCACGTCGGCCTTGTCGGGTTCGATGCCCAGGCGGACCTTCTCGCGCAGCGCCGGTGGCAGGCAGTCGCGGACGAAGGCCCTGACCTCGGCGCGCAAGGTGGCCAGCGACGGGTCGGCGACGGCGCTCACGCCCGACCCCCGCGCGACAGCACCCGCCGGCCGATGGCGGCGCGGTGCACCTCCGAGGCGCCGTCGTAGATGCGGAACGGCCGCAGCCGCCGCGCGATCATGGCCAGCGGCTGGTCCTCGCACATGCCGAGCGCGCCGGTCAGCTGGCAGGCGCGGTCGGCGACCCGGTCGAGCGCCTCGGAGACGAACACCTTGACCATCGAGGAGGCCTGGCGGATCGACTCGCCGGCATCGAGCCGGCGCGCCACGTCGGCGGTCATCAGCCGGCTCGCGTAGAGGTCGATGTGGGCGTCGGCGACCATCGCCTGCACCTGCTGGTGGGCCGACAGCGGCGCGCCGAACGACTCGCGTCGCAGCACGTAGTCCTGCGCGATCTCGATCGCGCGGCTGGCCAGGCCGATGCCGCGCATGCAGTGGAACAGGCGCGCGCCCTCGAGCCGCAGCTGCGCGTAGTCGAAGCCGCGGCCCGCCTCGCCGATCAGCGCGTCGGCAGGCACCCGGCAGCCCTCGAGCAGCACCTCGGCGTGCCCGCCGGGCGCGAACGGGTCGATCGAGGGGATGTCGCGGACCAGCCGCCACCCCGGATTGGCGGTATCCACGATGAACCAGCTCGCGCCTTCCTCGCTGCGTGCCACCACGATCGCGAAGGCCGCGCCGACCGCCCCCGAGGTGAACCACTTGTGGCCGTCGAGCACCCAGTGGTCGCCGTCGCGCCGGGCCCGGGTGGACAGCATCTTCGGGTCCGATCCCACGCCCGGCGCCGGCTCGGTCATGGCGAACGCGGAGCGGATCTCGCCGGCCATCAGCGGGGCAAGCCAGCGCTGCTGCTGCGAAGGCGCGGCCAGCTGCATCAGCGTGTCGATGTTCGGCTGGTCGGGGGCGGCGCAGCCCATCGCGCCGGCGCCGAGGAAGCTGCGACCGCAGACCTCGAACACCTGGGCGCAGTCCTGCCAGCACAGGCCCAGACCGCCGGCCTCGCGCGGCAGCTGCGGGGCGACCAGGCCGAGCGCCTGCGCCTCGGCGCGCAGCTCGCGGGTGACCGCGTCGAGCCAGGCCACGTCGTGGGCTCGGCTCATGTCCTCGCGCGGGATCACGCGCTCGTCGATGAACCGGCGCACCCGTTCGCACAGGGCCTGGAGCTCGCCGGCGGGCAGGCGTGGCCGACGGGGCGCGGAGGAGGCATCGGGGGTCATGGGCATGGATGCTGTGGTCTCGGGATGCGGCGGCGCGCGATGCGGCCGCCGGTCACGCTTGCACGATGGGGTCGGGCCGGCGCGGCGGGGCGAGGGGGCCGGCGCCGGCGAACGCGTCGAACCACTCGGCGGGCGTGGTGCCCATCGAGGCGGCCCGCAGCCCGCACTTGATCCGCCGCACCGCCTCGACGTTCCAGCCACCGATCTCGGCGGCGCGCTCGCGGCCCCGGGCGAGCACCGCATCGTCGTCGACCACCTCGGTGGCGATGCCCAGCCGCAGCAGCGTGTCGGCGTCGAGCCGCTCGCCCAGCAGCGCCACCCGCGCGGCCACCGACTCGGAGTGGCGCAGCACCAGCCAGGCGAGGTTGTTGGGAGCGGCCATGCCGATCCGGATCTCGCCCACCTGCAGGTAGGCGCCGCGCCCGCACAGCAGCACGTCGCCGGCCAGCGCGAGCGCCGCGCCGCCGTTGATCGCATAGCGCTCCAGCGCCACCAGCAGGACCTGCGGCAGGCTGGCCAGCGCCACGTGCACCGCCCGCCAGCGGGCGCCGAAGCCGGCCACCCAGGGCGGCGGCGGGGTGGTGCCGAAGGCCTTCAGGTCGAGCCCCGAGCACAGCGCGCCGCCGGCGCCCGACAGCAGCAGGGCGCGCAGGTCGGGATCGGCGCGGGCGTGCGCGAGCGCCGCGAGCAGCCCCTCGGCGAGGGCGCCGTCGATCGCGTTGCGGCGATCGGGACGGTTCAGCACGATCTCGGCCCAGCCGTCGTGGCGGACCAGCCGGACGGCGTCGTCGGCGTGGGATCCTGGTGTCGTCTCGGTCATCGGTCCTCTGGGGTGCGAGGGCGGCGGTCAGCCGCGCAGGGTCACGCGGTAGTCCATCATGTCGGCCCGGCAGTCGGTCTCGCTGTAGCTGATCGGGCGGCCGTCGTAGCCGACGCTGGTGGTGAGGATGCGCAGCGTGGGTGCGCCCACCGCGTAGTCCAGGCGCCGGGCCAGGCGCTCGTCGGAAAGGGTGGCGCGCACGACCACGCGCGCGCGCGCCGAGCGCAGCCCCAGGCCCACCTCGGTGGCGGTGGCGATGTCCTGGCCGGTGAGGTCCTGCTGCACCAGCCGCTCGGCCACCTGCGGGTCGCACCAGGTGGTGCCGATCACGAACGGCACGTCGTCGCGGTAGCGCAGCACCGTGACTGCGCCCACCGGGGCGCCGGGGGGGATCTCGAGCTCGCGCGCGACCGCCCGGGTGGCCCGGACCCGGCGGTGGGACAGCAGCCGGCCTCGTGCCCGGTAGCCGCGCTTGCGCATGGCCTCGAGCACGCCCACCAGCGGCCCGCTCGCCTGGCCCCGGCCGGGCCGGGTCACGAAGGATCCCTTGCCGTTGACGGTCTGGACCAGGCCGCAGGACTGCAGCTCGGCCAGCGCCTGGCGGACGGTGATCCGGCTCACGCCGTAGCGCGCGATCAGGGCCGACTCGGACGGCAGCCGCTCGCCGGGCTGGAGCGTGCCTTCGAGGATCTGCGCGCGCAGCGCATCGCGGACCTGCACGAACAGCGGGCCGGCGCCGGTGGCCGGCGCCAGGGCGGCTACACTTGCGTCATCCATGTGACCTATTATGATAGGTTGTGACCCGAGGAGACAAGCCGATGGATCCATCGCCCAACCCGGAGGCGGCCGTCGCCGCCACGCCGGCCCCGTTTCTCACGCCGGTGTGCGGACGGCTCGGCATGGCCCACCCGGTGTTCGCTTTCGCTCATTCGGTCCCGGTGTCTGCCGCAGTGTCGCGCTGCGGCGGCCTCGGTGTCTACGGCGCCACCCGGCGCACGCCCGACGAGATCCGGCAGGAGTTGGCGCAGCTGCGGGCCCTGGCGGGCGACGTCCCGATCGGGGTGAACCTGGTGCTGCCCCCGGGCATGCCCGAGGACAACGACCCGCAGGCGCTCGAGCGCGAGTTGCCGCAGCGGCACAAGGACTTCGTCAGGGGCCTGTACGAGAAGTACCGGGTGCCGCCGCCGCAGCGGCGCGGCATGCGCACCCGGTTCCTCCGGTCCAACGAAGTGGCGCGCGCCCAGATGGAGGCGGTGCTCGAGTCCGACGTCCAGCTGGTGGCCTGCGGGATCGGCGCGCCGCCCGACTTCGTCGAGCGCTGCCGGCGTTCGGGCAAGACGCTGCTGGCCCTGTGCGGCTCGCCCAAGCATGCGCGCCGCGCGCTGGCCGCCGGGGTCGAGCTGCTGGTGGCGCAGGGCCACGACTCGGCGGCGCACACCGGCCCGATCGGTACCTTCTCGCTGGTGCCGCAGGTGGTCGAGGTGGCCGGCGAGGCGCCGGTGCTGGCTGCCGGCGGCGTGATGACCGGCCGCCACGTGGCCGCCGGTCTCGCCCTGGGCGCCCAGGGCGTCTGGACCGGCAGCATCTGGCTGGCCTCGCAGGAGTACGACCTGCATCCGGTGCTGCTGCGCAAGATGCTCGCGGCCGGCAGCGACGACACGGTGATCACCCGCTCCGAGAGCGGCAAGCCGTTCCGCCAGCTGCGCTCGGCCTGGAGCGACGAGTGGAGCGCGCCCGACGCGCCGCGGCCGTTGGCCATGCCCTACCAGGACATGCTGGTCGGCGATCTGCTGGGTGCGATCGACGACCACGAGATCGAGCCGCTGATGCACTACCCGGTCGGGCAGGGCGTGGCCTGGATCAGGGAGCGGCGCACCGTCGCCGACATCTTCGCCGGGCTCCTGGAGGAGACCCGGTCCGCGCTGCGGGCGGTGGCGAAGGCCGCGCCCGCGGCTTCACCATCGGAGCACGCATGAACCGTCGCCACCTGCTCACCGCCGCCCTCGGGGCCGCCACCGCGGCCGCGCTGCCCTCGGGCCTGCGTGCCCAGGCCGCCTGGCCCACCCGGCCGATCCGCGTGATCGTCCCGTACGCCGCCGGCGGCGTGGTCGACGTGATGACCCGCGCGGTCACCACCCGGATGAACAACGACCTGCCGCAGCCGATCGTGGTCGAGGCCAAGCCCGGCGCCAACGCCAACATCGGCGCCGACACGGTGGCCACCGCCGCGCCCGACGGCCACACGCTGCTGGTCAGCGCGCCCTTTCTCGTCAACAACCCGCTGATCGAGACCGGCCTGCGCTGGAAGCCGGCCGACTTCGTCCCGGTGGCGCGCTTCGCGCTCTCGCCGAGCTACCTGGTGGTGCCGGCCGCCTCGCCGGCCCGCACCGTCCAGGAGTACATCGAGATGGCGCGCCGCACGCCGGGCCTGCAGTACGGCGACGGCGGGACCGGCTCGACCCAGTCGATGGCCATCGAGATGCTGAAGTCGGTGGCGGGCGTGCGGCTCGAGCCGGTGATGTACAAGGGCGCCCCGCCGATCGTGCCCGACCTGGTCGCCGGCACCCTGACGATGTCGGTGCTGCCGTCCACGGTGGCGATCCCGCACATCCGGTCGGGCCGCCTGCGGGCGCTGGCCAACACCAGCGACAAGCGCTCGCCGATGTTCCCCGACGTGCCCACCATCGCCGAGGCCGGCTTTCCCGACGTGACGGTGCTGTCGTGGTACGGCTTCCACGCGCCGGCGGGCACTCCGCCCGAGATCATCCGGCGTCTGGCCGAGGTGACCGGCGCCGCGGCCCGGTCCGGCGAGGTGCGCGAGCGCCTCGCCGCCGCGGGCGGGGAGGCCGGCTTCCTGGGTGGGGCCGATTTCGTCGCCTTCATGCAGGAAGAACTCTCGCGCTGGACCCGGTTCGCGCAGGCCGCTCGCAACGCCCCGAAGTGATTCCTGGAGCCTGCCCGATGTCCACCCGCAGTCTGGATGCACTGTTCTCGCCGCGCTCGGTCGCGGTCGTGGGCGCCTCGTCCACTCCCGGCCGGATCGGTGCGATCCCGGTCACGCTGCTGCGCACGCTCGGCTACGGCGGGCCGATCTACCCGGTCAACCCGAAGGCCGACCGGATTCAGGAGCTGCGGGCCTTCCCGTCGCTGCGCTCGATCGGCGAGCCGGTCGACATGGCGGTGTTCGCGGTGCCCGAGTCGGCGGTCGACGCGGCCCTCGACGACGCGATCGCCGCCGGGGTGAAGGCGGCGGTGGTGTTCACCGCCGGCTTCGCGGAGGTGGGGGCGGCCGGCGAGGCCGCGCAGCGCCGCATGACCGCCAAGGCGCGCGCCGGCGGGCTGCGCCTGATCGGCCCGAACTGCCTGGGGGTGATGAACCTGCGCACCGGGCTGTACGCCACCTTCAGCCCGGCGCCCGGGATCGGGCTGGCGCGGGCCGGCGACATCGGCCTGGTGAGCCAGAGCGGCGCCTTCGGCGCCTATGCGTACTCGCTCGCGCGCGAGCGCGGCGTGGGCCTGTCGGTGTGGGCGTCCACCGGCAACGAGGCCGACGTGCAGCTCGGCGACGTGATCGAGTGGATGGCCGACGACCCCCACACGCGGGTCATCATGGCCTACATCGAGGGCAGCCGCGACGGCGAACGGCTGCGCCGGGCGCTGGCGGCCGCGCATGCGGCGCGCAAGCCGGTGGTGGTGGTGAAGGTGGGCCGCACCGCGCTCGGCGCCCAGGCGGCGCGCTCGCACACCGCCTCGCTGGCCGGCGACGACGCGGTCTACGACACCCTGTTCCGGCAGTACGGCGTGTACCGCGCCCGCGACGTCGAGGAGTTCTTCAACGTGGCACACGGCGCCGCGGTGGCCGGCCTGCCGCGCAACGACCGGGTGTCGCTGTTCACCCTGTCGGGCGGGGTCGGTGCCTTCATGGCCGACGAGGCCTCGGCGATCGGGCTCGACGTGGCCGAGCTGCCGCCGCCCGAGCAGCGGCAGATCCTCGACCTGGTGCCGTTCGCGGCGCCCCGCAACCCGGTCGACATCACCGGCCAGGTCAGCAGCGACCGCAGCCTGATCGACCGCGCCACGCGGATCTGCCTGGGCTCGGCCGCCGACTACGGCAGCTGGGTCGGCTTCATGGCCGCGGCGGGCGCGGGCGACGGGTTCTGGCCGGTGCTCGAGGCGCTGGTCCCCGGCCTGCGCCGCGACCATCCCGACACCCTGCTGGTGGTCAGCACGCTGCTGACACCTCAGCGGCGCGACTGGCTCGCCGAGCACGGCTGTCTGCACTTCGCCGAGCCCGCCGACGCCGTCCGCACGGTGGGCGCGCTCGCCCGCATCGGGCTGGCGTTCCGGCGGGCGGTACCGCCCCCGCTGTCGCTGCTGCCGCCGCCCACCGTGAGCGTGCCGCCGGGCGCGCTCGACGAGCCCGCGTCGCTGGCGATGCTGGCCGCCCACGGCGTGCCGGCGGTCGCGGTCCGCGTGGTGCGCAGCGCGGCCGAGGCGGTCGAGGCCACCGCCGGCGGCGGCGCCTTCGCGGTGAAGGTCGTGTCGCCCGACATCCTGCACAAGACCGACGTGGGCGGGGTGCGGCTGGGCGTGGCCGGCGGCGCCGAGGCGGGTGCCGCCTTCGAGGCGGTGACCGCGGCCGCGCGGCGCGCCGATCCGGCCGCGCGGATCGGAGGCGCCCTGGTCGCGCCGATGGTCACCGGCGGCGTCGAGTGCATCCTGGGGGTGCGCAACGATCCGGTGTTCGGCCCGGTGGTGATGTTCGGGCTGGGCGGTGCGTTCGTGGAGGTGCTGCGCGACGTGTCGTTCCGGGTGGCGCCGCTCGAGCGTGCCGACGCCGAGCGGATGGTCCGCGAGGTCCGGGCCTTCCCGTTGCTCGACGGCGCGCGCGGTTGGCCGCGCTGCGATCTCGCGGCGGTGGTCGACGCGCTGCTGGCGCTGTCGCGCCTGGCGCTCGCCGCGCGCGACACGCTCGAGAGCATCGACGTCAATCCGTTCGTGGTCTTCGCGCCGGGCGCGGGCCCGGGCGGGGCCTCGGCGCTCGCGCTCGATGCGGTCGTGATCGGCCGCGCGCCGGCCTGAGCCATCCATGGCACCGAGCCCCGAAGCCGCAGCGCCGCCGGCCGACCCCCGCCAGGCCTGGGCCGACGCGATCGCGCTGCAGGCCTGCACCTACCTGCTGCCGCTCTGGGAGATGTCCCGGATGCAGGCGGCCACCGCCACCCGGCGCGATGCGCAGGGCCGCTTCGTCGATGCCGACCCGGGCACCACCCGGCGCTGGGTCAACACCTTCATCCACGCCCGCCGGCTGCTGGGCGCCGGCGGCAGCCGCGTGGTCACGCCCAACAACGACACCCTGTACTCGAACGCCTGGCTCGACCTCTCGCGCGGGCCGGTGGTCATCGAGGTGCCCGATACCGCCGACCGCTACTACGTGCTGGGCTTCCTCGACTTCTGGACAAACCCGTTCGCGCACGTGGGTCGCCGCACCACCGGCACCGGTGCCGGCACCTTCCTGGTGGCCGGGCCCGGCTGGGCCGGCAGCCCGCCGGCCGGGGCGTCGCTGCTGCGCGCGCCCACCGACCACGTCTGGATCATCGGCCGGATCATGGTCGAGGGGCCCGAGGACGTGCCGGCGGTCAACGCGCTCCAGGACGCCTTCCACATGACGCCGCTGGCCGCCTGGCTGCAGGGCGGGCGCGACCTGCCGGATGTCGTCGACACCGGCCTCGACCCGAAGGCGCCCCTCGAGGCCGCCCGCTTCGTGGCGGTGGTCGACCGGGCGCTGCGCGAGAATCCGCCGCCGGCCGCAGAGCGGGCACTGCTCGCCGACTTCGCGCGGCTCGGTCTCGACGGCGGCCTCGCCCCCGGCATCGCGCGGCTGCCCGAGGCGGTGGCGCTGCCCGCGATCGGGCGCGCGCTGGTCACGCTCGCCGCGCTGCTCGACGGCGCCGGCACGGCCGGGCCGGCCCGGGGCGGCTGGAGCCCCACCACGCTGATCGGCGAGCGCTTCGGCCACGACTGGCTGCAGCGGGCGCTGGTGGCCCGCCGCTTCATCGGCGCGCTGACCAGCGCCGAGGCGGTCTACCCGATGGCGCACGCCGATTCGCAGGGGCGTCCGCTGTCGGGTGCGCACCGGTATGCGATCCGGTTCGCACCGGGCGCCGAGCCGCCGGTCGACGCCTTCTGGTCGCTCACGATGTACGACGACCGCAACTGCCTGCTGGTGCCGAACGACCTCGACCGGTACCGGATCGGCGACCGCAGCCGCGGCCTCGTCCGTGACCCCGACGGGGGCCTCACGCTGCACATCGGGCACGGGTCGCCCGGGGCCGCGCTCGAGCCGAACTGGCTGCCGGCCCCCGAGGGCCGGTTCTACCTGTGCCTGCGCGCCTACCAGCCGCGGGCCGAACTGCTCGACGGACGCTGGAGACCGCCGGACATCGTCCGTGCCGATTGAGCTGCCGGCCCGGCGCGTCGACCCCGACGGCAGGGTCCGGGTCGACGCCCGGGCGATCGTGGCGCTGGCCGCGCCGCTGTTCGTCAACTCGGCGCTGCAGGCGGTCCTCAACCTCACCGACACCTGGTTCGTCGGTCGCCTCTCGGCCCAGGCGCTGGCCGCGGTCGGCGGTGTCTACTGGGTGATCCTGGGCCTGCTGCTGCTGCTGGGCGGTGTGGGCATGGTGGTGCAGACCTTCGCGGCGCAGGCCTATGGCGGCGGACGCCGCCACCGGGCCGCGCAGGCGGCGTGGTCGGGCCTGTGGTCGGCGCTGGCGCTGGCCCCGCTGTTCGCCGGGCTGGCAATGGCGGGGCCGGCGCTGGTGCCCGCACTGGTGCCCGGCGAGCTGGTCGCCTCGGCGCAGCAGTACTGGTGGCCGCGCCTGCTGGGTGGGGGGCTGGCCATCGCGCTGTGGGCGGTGCTGTCGTTCTTCACCGGCATCGGCCACGTGAAGGTGGCGCTGGCGGTCAACACCTTCGTCGCGATGGTCAACGCAGCACTCAACGAATGGCTGATGTTCAGCCTGGGCTGGGGCATCGCGGGGGCCGCCTGGGCCACCACCGCGGCGGTGGCCGTGGGGCTGGCGCTGGCGCTGGCGATCTTCCTGTCGGCCCGCTACCGGGCCGGCTTCGCCACCGCGCGGGTCTGGCGCCCCGACCGGCGGGCGGTGCTCGCGACCCTGCGGATCGGCCTGCCGGTGGGCCTGTCGATCGCCTTCGACGTCCTGGGCCTGGCGGCCTTCCAGGCGATGCTCACCCGCCTGGGGACCGTGCCCGGGGCGGCGAGCCAGGTGGTGCTGATGCTGACCTCGGTCGCCTACATGCCGGCGGTGGGCCTGGGCATGGCCGGCACCACCCTGGTGGGGCAGTCGATCGGGGCCGGCGACCGCGACTGGGCGCGCCGCGTGGGCGATCGCACGATCGTGCTCGCGGTGGCCTACATGACCTGCATCGGGGTGGTGCTGGCGGCGGCCGGTCCGTGGCTGCTGCCGCGCTTCGTGACCGCGAGCGACCCGGCAGCGCTGGAGGTGGTGGCGCTGGCCGGGGTGCTGATCTGGATCGCCGCGGCCTACCAGTTCTTCGACGGCCTGAACATCGGCTGCGGCTTCTGCCTGCGGGGCGCCGGCGACACGCGGTTCCCGGCACTGCTGCTGCTGGTGCTGGCCTGGGGCGTGTTCGTGCCGCTGGTCCACCTGATGGCGTTCGCGCCCGGCCAGGGCTGGGTCGCCGGCGCGCCGGGGCTCGGCTGGGGGGCGCCGGGCGGCTGGCTCGCCGCGGTGGTCTACATCGGCCTGCTGGGTGTGGCGCTGGCCTGGCGCTGGCGATCGGGCCGCTGGCGCAGCAAGACGCTGCGCTGACCGCGGCACGGCCGGGCGCCCATGCCCACGCCAACCGCGCCCGCGCCGACCGCGCCCGCGCCGACCGCGCCCGCGCCGCGCCTCCGGACCCTGATCGACCGCGCCTCAGCCGCGCGCCCGGACCAGCATCCAGACGCCTACCGCCACCGGCAGGACGGCCAGCCCCATGAACGCGGCGCCGTGCCCGCCCAGCGGCCCCACCAGCACCGCGAACGCGACCGGACCGATCATCGCGCCCGCGAAGGTCAGCACCTGGGTGCCGCCGGTGGCCTCGGCCATGTCCTCGGGTCGCACCTGCACCGCGAGCTCGGCGTAGAACACCCCGTTCCAGGCCATCGCGGTGGCCGCGCACAGCAGCGCCACCGCGGCGGTCAGCGTGGGCAGCCCGGGCGGCAGCGCACCCAGCAGGCCGATCGCCAGGCCCATCGCGAGCCCGAGCAGGCCGAGCAGCCGGGCGGGCTGGCCCCAGCGGTCGGCGAGCTGCCCCCAGGCCACCCGGCTGACCACCGACAGCACCTGCGAGGCCGCGAGCACCCCGGCCGCCGCGGCCAGCCCGCGTCCGTGCTCCAGGGCCAGGTACGACACCAGGAAGGTGATGTAGGACAGCTGGGTCATCGAGTAGACGAGCGAGGCCACGCCCAGGCGGCGCACCGCTGGCGTCCGCCAGACCTTGAGCAGGGGCGCGAGCAGCGGCGCCGCCACCGGCGCCTCCCGGGGCGCGGCGCCTGCCGCCGGGTCCGGTACGTCGAGGACGCGGGCTGCGCGCAGCCCCAGCGCCAGGGCGCCGCACAGGGCGGCCAGCACCGCCAGCGCGGCCGGCCAGGGCATCGCGTCGAGCAGCGGCGGCACCAGCAGCGCCGCCAGGCCCACCCCGATCGGCACGCCCGTCTGCTTGATCGAGAAGAACAGGCCCCGGCGGTGCGGCGGCGCGTGGCGGGCCAGCACCAGCGAGGCGGTCGGGTTCGGCAGCCCGTAGGCGAGTCCCAGCAGCAGCGCGGCCGCCGGCAGCACCAACACCCACCCGGGCAGGCCGGCGGCCGACGCGAGCAGCAGGCCGGCGGCGCTCAGCAGCACCGCCATCCGGCTGAGCCGGATGGCGCCGATGCGCGCCGCCCAGGTGCCTGCCAGCAGGCCCGAGACCATGGCGGTGGCGTAGGCGATGCCGACCAGCCAGCCGACGCGCTGGGGCGGCATTCCCAGCAGCGGGGCCACCGCCGGCGCCATCACCGACAGGCAGGTCAGCGCGAGGGTAGACGCGGCCTGTACCGACAGCGTGGCGCCCAGGGCCAGCCAGGGCCGACGGCCCGGGGCCGTCGCCGCCCGGTGGCCCGTCATCGGCGGCTCGGGCCGCACCCGGGCAACGAGGGAGCGCGGCGGGCTGCCGGGCCGACTGCAGATCCGGGACCGGCGGCCGGCCGACCGGGCGAGGGGTGGCCAGGACGGGGAGGTGGGCCGACGCGGGCCGGAGGCGGACAGGCGGGGTTCATCGGAGGACAGCGAAGCCGTGCCGGCACAGTATAGGCGGGCTGACGCATGCCGCCGACTGCCGGGTTCCGATGCGCCGTGCCGCCCGACCGGTATCATCGGCCGACCCGCCCGCCACCCCGCCTTCGCCATGAACCTCGCCGAGATCCGCGCCATCGTCGACCACCAGTGGGACACCGACCTGGTACCGCGCCTGATGGAGTACGTGAGGCTGCCCGCCAAGTCGCCGGCCTTCGACGCCAGCTGGGCCGCCCACGGCCATCTGGCCGCCGCGGTCGCGGCCGCCGAGCAATGGGCGCGGGCGCAGCCGATCCCGGGCATGACGCTCGAGGTGGTCAGCATCGACGGCCGCACGCCGTGCCTGTTCTTCGACATCCCGGCCACCCGCGGCCTGGGCAACGACCGCACCGTGCTGTTCTACGGCCACCTCGACAAGCAGCCCGAGATGACCGGCTGGCGCGCCGACCTGGGGCCCTGGAAGCCGGTGCTCGAGAACGGGCTGCTGTACGGGCGCGGTGCGGCCGACGACGGCTACGCGCTGTATGCGGCGCTCACCGTCGTGCGGGCGATGGACGCGCAGCGCGTGCCCCGGCCGCGCTGCGTGGGTCTGATCGAGACCTGCGAGGAAAGCGGCAGCCCCGACCTGCCGGCCTACCTGGCGCTGCTCGCGCCCCGGCTGGGCGAAGTGCAGCTGGTGGTGGGGCTCGATTCGGGCTGCGGCAGCTACGACCGCCTCTGGGTCACCACCTCGCTGCGCGGACTGGTGGGCGGGGTGCTCACCGTCGAGGTGCTGCAGGAGGGCGTGCACTCGGGCGTGGCCAGCGGCATCGTGCCCTCGAGCTTTCGAGTCGCGCGCAAGCTGCTGAACCGGCTCGACGACGTCGACACCGGGCGCGTGCTGCCCGAGGCGCTGCATGCCCCCATCCCCGAAGAGCGAATCGAGCAGGCCAGGGCCGCAGGGGCGATCCTCGGCGATTCCGTCTGGAAGCAGTTCCCCTGGGTCGGCTGCAACCACGGGCCCGACGCGCATGCGCACGCAATGCCCACGACCACCGATCCGGTCGAGGCGATCCTGAACCGCACCTGGCGACCGGCGTTGTCGGTGGTGGGCGCCGAGCACCTGCCGGGCCTCGCGATGGCGGGCAACGTGCTGCGCCCGAAGACCTCGCTGAAGCTGTCGCTGCGGCTGCCGCCCACGGTCGACGGCGAGCGGGCGGCGGCGCTGCTCACGCGGCTGCTCGAGTCCGATCCGCCCTACAACGCCACCGTTCGCTTCAGCGACGCCCATGGCGCCACCGGCTGGAACGCGCCGCCCACCGCGCCCTGGCTCAAGGAGGCGGCCGACGCCGCGTCGATGGCCGCCTGGGGGCGGCCGGCCGCCTGGATCGGCGAGGGCGGCACCATCCCGTTCATGAACATGCTGGGCGAGCGCTTCCCGCAGGCGCAGTTCCTGATCACCGGGGTGCTGGGCCCGAAGTCGAACGCCCACGGGCCCAACGAGTTCCTGCACATCGACGCCGGCAAGCGGCTGACGGCGGCGGTGGCGGGCGTGGTGGGCGCGGTGCGCTGACGCCCGGCGCGGCACCCGACGGCGTGCCCGCGCCGCGGGCGGGCGCCGCGGGCACGCCGGCTCAGGCCACCGGCAGCTTCGCCACCAGGGTCAGGATGTCGTAGGACGCCACCAGCACGCCGTCCTGGTTGGTCACCTGCACGTCCCATGCCACCACGCCCTGGCCGGCCTCGTCGGCCGAACGGCGCGGCCGGTCGATCTTGCGCTTGCAGGTGAGCCGCGCCTGGATCGTGTCGCCGATGCCCACCGGCTTCACGAAGCGCAGGGTGTCCAGGCCGTAGTTGGCCAGCACCGGACCGGGCGAGGGCCACACGAACAGGCCCGCGGCGGCCGACAGCACGAAGTAGCCATGGGCGATGCGCCGGCCGAACGGGCTCGCGCGGGCCGCAGGCTCGTCGAAGTGCATGTAGAAGTAGTCGCCCGACACGCCGCCGAAGGCCACGATGTCGGCCTCGGTCACGGTGCGCCGGTGGGTCAGCAGCGAGTCGCCGACCCGGATCTCCTCGAAGTGCCTGCGAAACGGATGCACCGTCGACTCGGTGACCGCGGCACCGCGCACGTACTCGCCGGTGATGGCGGTGAGCAGGGTGGGCGAGCCCTGCACCGCGGCGCGCTGCAGGTGGTGCGTGACCGCGCGCAGCCCGCCGAGCTCCTCGCCGCCGCCGGCCCGCCCGGGGCCGCCGTGCTTGAGCCCGGGCAGCGGCGCGCCGTGGCCGGTGGATTCGGCCGCGCAGGCCGCGTCGAGCACGTGCAGCCGGCCGTGCCAGGCCGCCAGCCGGGGCACCGCTTCGGCGGCCACCTCGGCCGAGGCGGTCACCAGGGTGGCCACCAGGCTGCCGCGGCCGCGCGCTGCGAGCGCGATCGCATCGTCGAGATCGTCGTAGGGCATGAGGGTGGACACCGGGCCGAACGCCTCCACCTCGTGCACCGACGCCACCTCCCGGGGCCGCTCGCACAGCAGCAGGGTGGGCGCGAAGAACGCGCCGCCGGCCACGCCTTCGCCGCGCGGCGCGAAGCCGTCGGCCGCACCGAACAGCGGCGTGCAGTCGCGCGTGAGCAGCGCTACCCGGTCGGCCACGTCGCGCTGCTGCGCGGCCGAGGCCAGCGCGCCCATCTGCACGCCCTCGAGCGCGGGATCGCCCACCACCAGCGCAGCCAGCCGCGCCCGCAGCGCCTCGGCCACCGCGTCGAGCCGGGCGCGCGGCACCATCGCGCGCCGGATCGCGGTGCACTTCTGGCCGGCCTTGACCGACAGCTCGCGCACCACCTCGTCGACGAACAGGCCGAACTCGGTGCTGCCGGGCAGCACGTCGGGGCCCAGGATCGCCGCATTCAGCGAATCGGCCTCGGCGTTGAACGGCACCGAGCAGCGCACCAGGTTCGGGTGGGTGCGCAGCCGCGCGGCGGTGTCGGCCGAGCCGGTGAAGGTCACCACGTCCTGGGTGTCGAGGCGGTCGAGCAGGTCGCCGGTGCCGCCCACCACCAGCTGCAGCGCGCCCGGCGGCAGCAGGCCCGATTCGTCGATCAGCCGCACCAGCGCGTGGGCGAGGTAGGCGGTGGCGGTGGCGGGCTTGGCGATGCACGGCATGCCGGCCAGGAACGCCGGCGCGAACTTCTCGAGCAGACCCCAGACCGGAAAGTTGAACGCGTTGACGTGCACCGCCACGCCCCGGCGGGGCACCAGCACGTGGGTGCCGGCGAAGCTGCCGCGCTTGCCCAGCGGCTGGGCCGGGCCCTCGTGGATCAGGTTGCCCGAGGGCAGCTCGGCGGCGCCGATGGCCGCGTAGGCGCTGAGGGTGCCGATGCCGCCCTCGATGTCGATCCAGCCGTCGCGCCGGGTGGCGCCGGTCCAGGCCGAGACCGCGTACAGCGCCTCCTTGCGTTCGGCCAGGTGCTTGGCCAGCGCCCGCAGCAGCGCCGCGCGGCGCTGGAAGTCGAGCGCGAGCAGGCCGCGCAGGCCCTCCTGGCGGGCCCAGGCGAGTGCGGCGCCGAAGTCGGGAGCCTCGCGGTGGGTGTGGGCGACTACGGCGCCGGTAACCGCGTGGGTCAGTGCCGTGTCGGGCGTCTCGCCGATCCAGCGACCGGCGATGCTGCTGCGCAGGAGTTCGGGCATCGGGGCCTCCTTCAGCGGGCGCGCCAGCCGGGCGCGTCGCGATCGAGCAGGCGCTTGAGCGCCGCGAAGCCCAGCTCCGACTGCTGGCGCTCGCCGGCGATCTGAGCCGCCACGCGGGCGGCCAGCGCGTCGGGCACGCGGCGCAGCGGCCGGCCGGCCGCCGCCTGGGTGGCGAGCACCTGGTGCATGCAGGCGCGCTCGAGGTAGTAGAGGTCGTCGTACGCCCAGGCGACGCTGGGGCCCACCACCGTGATGCCGTGGCTCGCCATGAACAGCACGTCGCGGCCATCGAGCCGGGCGGCGATCCGGTCGCCCTCGGCGTCGTCGAGCGCGAGTCCGTTGTAGGTCTCGTCCCAGCCCACGCGCCCGAAGAAGCGCAGCGCGTTCTGGTTGCACCACTCGAGCCGCGCGCCCTGCACCAGCGTCAGCGCGGTGGCATACGGCATGTGGGTGTGCAGGACGGCGACCGCGTGCCGGTGCATGCGGTGGATGCGGCTGTGGATGAAGAAGGCCGTGGGCTCGAGCGGGTGACGCCCCTCGATCACCCGGCCGTCGCCGTCGATCAGCAGGATGTCGCCCGGGGTCACCTCCGACCAGTGCAGGCCCTGCGGGTTGATCAGGTAACGGTCGGGGCCCACCGCCAGGCTGAAGTGGTTGCAAACGCCCTCGTTCAGCCCGTGCAGAGCCGCGCCGCGCAGCGCGGCGGCGAGATCGAGGCGGCCGGCGTCGATTGGGTCGTCGGGCATCGTCGTTCCTCCTGTCCTGAGAGGCCGAGTATGCCTCGGCCGGACCGGCGAGGCAGGATCCGGCTGCCGTCAACGGAGCGAGAGCGCTGCCGCTGTGCATGCGGCCGCCGCCGCCCGTCGGGTGCCGGCGGCGCCCGCCGCCCGCCTCATCCTCACGGCCGGTCTGCCGGGCGGGCGATCGGTGAGGTTGCGCCGCCGGCGAGCGTCTGCCTCGACCCGGGAAGGAATGGTCGTTGCGTTCCGCTCCGTCCGATCGACCATCGGTCGGGCACTGGGCAGCGCGGCATCCAAATCGGCCCGGGTCGGCCGACATCCAGCCAGTAGGACTTTCCGGACTGCAGCCCAGGCCGACCATGCCCGCCGACCACGATCCCGCCGCTTCCGACCGACCCGTCCTGCCCGGGCGTCGTTCCCGCGCGCGGGGCGGGCCTGCGCCGTCCCGGCGCGACGCGCCCTGGAGCGACCGGTGCTGAAGCCTTCAGTGGCGTCGCCATTGCCCGCCCGCCCGGCGGTCGCCAATGCCAGCCCGTCGGCGACCGATGCGGCGCGCGCAGCGATCCGTTTCCTGGCCGAGCGCAAGCTGCTGCCTACGCCCAGCAACTATCGGCGCGCGTGGACCGAGGTGGGCGGGCCGCCCGCAGGCGCGGACGCCGAACAGGTGGCGCAGGCGGCGGTCCGGCTGCTGCTTCAGCGCACTTCGCACGGTGAAGGCACCTGGGCGGTGCTGTCGAGCTCGGTGCGCGAACAGCGCTGGACGGATGCGCTGTCGACGCTGGTGCAGCTCACCAAGCAGCCGTTGCGCGGCGAGTGGGGCGATCTGCTGGCCACCGTGGCCGAGGCGGCCGGGCGCTCAGGCCGCGATTGGCCGAGTGCGCGGCGCTCCGAGGCAGTGGTGGCTGCCGCGCGTGAGAACGAATCGAACGACGCGGCGCTGCGGGCCCAGCTCGAGCTGCTGCTGGTGCAATGGCGGGCCGACGTCCCGCTGTCCGAACCCGCGCCCGCCGGCGGCGATGCGACGACGCCGGCATCGGAGGCAGCGATCGCGACCCTGCGCCAGATGGCGAAGCTGCGCAAAGTCAACGCGGAGCTGGTCGAGATCGTCGGTTCACTGTGCACGAGCTTCGAGGCGATCGCCGAGCCGGGAAGCTGGATCTCCGCTCAGGTCGAGGCGGTTCGCGAAGCGGTCCGTGGCGGTGCCGACCGCCGGTCCCTGGCCGCGGCCCGTTCGCTGCTGCAGCAGGCGCTGGTGAGTCAGCAGTCGATCAGCCGCAGCCGGCGCGACGCGATCGCCGCGATCCGCGACCTGCTGCCGCACCTGGTCGCACAGATGACGCACCTCGGCGCGCACGCGGGCGGTTTCGGCGACACGATGGCGGTGCATCTGCAGGCCATCTCGGAGGCGGAGTCGCTCGAGGGGATCGCCGATCGCGTGCGTGGGCTGATCGCCGACTCCCGGACGATGCAGCAGACGGTGGACGATGCGCGGCGCGACTTCGACAGCACATCGTCGCGGGCCCAGGCGCTGGAATCGGAGGTGGAGCGGCTCGAGCAGGAGCTCGCCCAGGCCAGCGAGCGGCTGCTGACCGATCACCTGACGCGGACCGCGAACCGCGCCGGACTGGAGAAGGCCTTCGACCGGGCCATCTACGGGCTGCGCGACACCGGTGACCCGCTGGCGATTGCCCTGCTCGACATCGACGACTTCAAGAAGGTGAACGATGCGCTGGGCCATCAGGCGGGTGATGGCGCCCTGCGCCATCTGGCCAAGCTGCTGCAGAGCAAGGTGCGGCCCGGCGACACGGTGGCCCGCTACGGCGGCGAGGAGTTCGTGCTCCTGCTGCCGGGGATGACCGACGTGCAGTCGCGCGAGATGCTGGTGCGGGTGCAGCGCGAACTCACCCGCGAAGTCTACCTGTTCGAGAACCGGCAGATCTTCATCACCTTCTCGGCTGGAACCAGCCGTGTCGATCCGAAGGACTCGCTGGAGACCGCGCTGGGTCGCGCCGACGACGCCATGTACCAGGCCAAGAACGCCGGCAAGAATTGCGTCGCGATCGCTTGATGCGGGGTTTCGAGCCGCACTGCGGCGAGCCGCATCAAGGGGCGCCGCATGCTTGCGGCGCACTGCTGGGTGGGGAACGGGACACCGCCGTGAGGCGGCTGGCATCCGAGCCGCACTGCGGCGAGCCGCATCAAGGGGCGCCGCATGCTTGCGGCGCACTGCGTTCCCCGCAGGCGTTCCAAGTCGGGTGCGGGGTCCAAGACGCCGGGCAGCCGGTTGTAACGGACGGTCTGACCCGACGGTTCGGTCCGCGGGCGAGAAATGGCGGGATCCTCCGGATCTTTTCTGACGTTGACGCAGCCGCTGCATCGGGACAATCGGCCCCGATGCCTGCCGGCTCCGGAACAGCGTCGTACGGGCCCACAGGCGGCCAATCCACCCACTGACGAGCGCGATGGGCGAAGAAGATCAGAACCCGGACGACGAACTGGTTTCCGCGCGGCTGGCAGCCGAGATGCAGGACGAGTTGCTGGCCGCGGGCACCGAGCTCGAGCGGCTGGAGCGCCTGCTGTCCGATGCGGTGGACCAGCTGCTCGACCGGTTCGCGCGTGCGCACACCCTGAGCGGCGACCCCGGCCTCACCGGCGGTCCTGGCTCGGCAGAGCTGGCCGCGGAGCTGCGCGGTGCGATGACTGCGCTGCAATTCCAGGACATGGCCTCCCAGCTGATCTCCCACGCGCGGCGCCGGCTGTCGTCGGTGGCCGACTGCCTGGGCAACCTCGCGGTCGGTGGCGAGGAGGAGGGGTGCGAGGTGGATTGGGTCAAGCGGGCATGCCCGGTCGCGCAGCGGGCGGTCGACGCCGGTTCGATCGAGCTTTTCTGAAGATTCGGAGGACAGTGATGCGTTCGATTCTCGCGGTGGACGATTCGGCGTCGATGCGCCAGATGGTCTCGTTCACGCTGCGCAGTTCCGGCTACGAGGTCATCGAGGCCATCGACGGCCAGGATGCGCTGGACAAGATCGGTGACCGGCAGGTGGACCTGGTCCTGACCGACCAGAACATGCCGCGGATGGACGGGCTGACCCTGATCCGTCAGCTGCGCGAGCAGGACCGCTTCAAACGCACGCCGATCCTGGTGCTGACCACCGAGTCGAGCGACGAGATGAAGCAGGCGGGGCGCGCTGCGGGCGCGACCGGATGGATGGTCAAGCCGTTCGATCCGGCCCGGCTGCTCGAGGTGATCGGCAAGGTGTTGCCGCACTAGGCGGCAGGGAACGATCATGAGCGAGACGCACGGCCAGTCGGGCAGCGCCGACTTCGACCTGTCGCAGTTCCACGGCGTGTTCTTCGAGGAGGCGGGGGAGAACCTCGCCAACATGGAGTCGCTGCTGCTGGCACTGGATGAGACGAGCGCCGACGATGAGTCGCTGAACGCGATCTTCCGATGCGCGCACTCGATCAAGGGGGGCGCAGCGACCTTCGGCTTCCAGGACGTGGCTGACCTGACCCACGTGATGGAGACGCTGCTCGACAAGCTACGCCGTCACGAGCTGGCCGTGACCACCGGAATGATCGACACGCTGCTGGAGTCGGGCGACGTGCTGGGTCACCTGCTCGCTCGGCACCAGGGCGGCGCCGGCGAACCGATCGATTGCACCGAGCTGGTCGGCCGGATCGGTGCGCTCGCGCACGGTTCCGCCGCGGCTGCGCCGTTGACTGCGCCGCCGGCCGCTCAGGCGGCGCCGGCGGTGCCGGCGGCGCCGGTGACGGTACCGGCCTGCGGCCCGATCGCCGGAACCCGGGTCCTCGATATCGCGATCGGCCCGATGGACGAGCCCTCGCTGGCCGATCACCTCGCCGATCTGTTCACCGAAATCCCCGGCCTGGGGACGATCGAGGCCACCGACGGCGGCCGGGCCGGGCCGGACCGTATCCGGCGCTTCCGCGTGCTCACCCAGGCGAGCGACGCCGACCTGCTGGATCTGTTCTCGTTCCATGTGGCGCGCGAGCAGGTGCGGATCGTTGACGGATCCGCCGATGCCGGCACAGCTGCCGCACCTGCAGTGGCCTCCCAGGCGCCGGCGGCAGCCGCGCCGGTGTCCGACAGCGCCTCGTACGGGTTCTTCGACGACGGCCCCGGCGCGCCCGGGCCCGCGGATCAGGCCCCGCCCGTGGCCGTGCCCGCGGTTTCGGCCGCCTCGACGAAGGCGCCGGCAGCCGCTTCCCGCTCCGCCAAGAATGCCGAGCGCGGCTCGAGCCCGGCCTCCAACCTCGAGCAGTCCACCATCCGCGTACCGATCGAGAAAGTGGACCAGCTGATCAACCTGGTGGGCGAGCTGGTCATCACCCAGGCGATGCTCGCGCAGACCGGACGCAATCTCGACCCGGTGATCCATCAGGCCATGGCCACCGGCCTTGCCGATCTGGAGCGCAACACCCGGATGCTGCAGGAATCGGTGATGGCCATCCGGATGATCCCGATGGCGGTCGTCTTCAACCGCTTCCCCAGGATGCTGCGCGACCTCGCCGGCAAGCTCGGCAAACAGGTCGAGCTGCAGACGATCGGCGAGGACACCGAGCTCGACAAGGGACTGATCGAGAAGATCACCGACCCGCTGACCCACCTGGTTCGCAATGCGGCCGATCATGGCATCGAGATGCCGCAGGACCGGATCGCGCGGGGCAAGCCGGCTGGCGGCACGGTGACGCTCGCAGCCGCCCACCAGGGCGGTTCGGTGGTGATCGAGGTGCGCGACGACGGCCGCGGGCTCAACCGCGACAAGCTGCTGCGCAAGGCTGCCGAGCGCGGTTTGCCGGTGCACGAAGCGATGACCGACCAGGAGGTCTACGCACTGATCTTCGAGCCGGGCTTCTCCACGGCCAACGAAGTCACCGACGTCTCGGGCCGCGGCGTCGGGATGGACGTGGTCAAGCGCAACATCACCAGCCTGGGCGGCTCGGTGGAGATCGACTCCACCGAGGGGCAGGGCATGCGGGTGTCGGTGCGCCTGCCGCTGACCCTCGCGATCATGGACGGCATGTCGGTGGGTGTGGCGCGCGAGACCTACATCGTGCCGCTGGCATCGGTGGTGGAGTCGATCCACCTGTCGGCCGACGACGTGAAGTCGGTCGGCGGCTCCGCCCGGGTGGTCGAGGTCCGCAACGAATACCTGCCGCTCGTCGCGCTCGACGAACTGTTCGACGTGCCGAGGGAGCCAGGACAGGCGGGCAGCGGGATCATGATCGTCATCGAGGCCGAGGGGGGCCGCGTGGCGCTGCTGGTCGACGAGCTGATCGGACAGCACCAGGTGGTGGTCAAGAACCTCGAGGCCAATTACCGCAAGGTGCCGGGTGTGTCCGGCGCCACGATCCTCGGCGACGGCCGTGTGGCACTGATTCTCGACGTCTCGTGGCTGGTCCGCCGCGCGCGTCACTGAGCGAAGGAAACGGGAGGGCGTATGGGCGTACACGATCGGAATCCGGGGCAGGGGGCGGCCGCCCGGCCGCGCGAATACCTGACCTTCAGGCTGGGTGCCGAGGAGTACGGCATCGACATCCTCAAGGTGCAGGAGATCCGCGGCTACGAGCAGCCCACCCGCATCGCCAACGCGCCCTCGTTCATCAAGGGTGTGGTCAACCTGCGCGGCGTGATCGTGCCCATCGTGGATCTGCGCCTGAAGTTCAACATCGGGTCGGCCGAGTACAACGACTTCACGGTGGTGATCATCCTCAACCTCGGTGCCCGGGTGGTGGGGGTGGTCGTGGATTCGGTGTCGGACGTGATGGAGCTCTCTCCCGAACAGATCCGGCCGGCGCCGGAGGTGAGCTCGGTCGTCGATGCGAACTTCATCACCGGTCTGGGAACGCTCAGCGACCGGATGGTGATCCTGGTCGAGATCGAGGAACTGATGGGCGCCTCCGACATGGCGCTGGTCGAGCAGGCCGCTTGAGGATCCAAGGAAGCCACCCGCGCGGTGCATCGGCATCGGGTCCGGTGCGCGCGCAGGGCCCGGCGTCTGCTGAACGCAACCTGGAATGCCGATGAAGCTGCGATACAAGCTGCTGGTTCTGCCGGCGATCGGCGCGATCATGATGATCGCGCTCAGTTCCGTGATGACCGCGATGATGATGCGCGCGGGCGGCCAGCTCGATGCGCTGGTGGAAGTGCGCTTCGCCCGGTTCGCGGCGGCGTACGACCTGCAGGAGGAGCTTGCCGCGACCCAGACCGACTCCTACCGGTTGCTGGCGGCGCGGGCGGGTCGGTCGGAGCAGGCGTTCGTCGCGCAGCGCGGCGCACTCCGGGGCCGGGTCGAAGGGCTGGGCCGCAAAGTGGTGGGGATCAAGGACGGCGCGGCCCGGGAGGAGGCGGGCCGTCTCGATGCC
>Ga0169931_10003972_pt1 | contig 23236 bp, 19 predicted proteins | sample Kivu_15m_20L_FD_129675 | JGI IMG/M metagenome (GOLD analysis project Ga0169931, IMG submission 129675) | Freshwater microbial communities from Lake Kivu, Western Province, Rwanda to study Microbial Dark Matter (Phase II) - Kivu_15m_20L... | ecosystem: Environmental > Aquatic > Freshwater > Lake...
CCCATGAGCGCTGCCGTGGGCTTGAGCATTTCGGGCATTCCGGGTCCACCCTTGGGGCCGCAATAACGAATGACAATGACCGATCCTTTCCGTATTTCCTTGGCGCCAATGGCAGCATTGACCGCCTCCTCTCCATCGAAAACCTGGGCTGGTCCCTGGAAAAACTCACCTTCTTTCCCCGTAATTTTAGCTACAGAACCCTCTGTTGCGATATTTCCATACAAAATCTGAATGTGTCCAGTTGATTTTATGGGATTGTTCACAGGGCGCAGAATGGACTGCCCGAGTTGCAAGGAGGAGATATCGTCCAGATTTTCTGCCAGGGTTTTGCCCGTTACCGTGAGGCATTCCCCATGCAGCATACCCTCCTGGAGCATCCATTTCATGACGCCACCGACACCCCCGGCCTCGAACAAATCCTCCATGACGTATTTTCCACTCGGTTTCAGGTCGGCTAGAAAAGGAGTGGTGTCGCTAATGCGCTGAAAATCGTCGAGCGTTAGGGGTACACCCATGGCGCGGGCAATGGCAATTAGGTGAAGTACTGCATTGGTTGAGCCACCCAACACCGTAATCAGACGCATAGCATTTTCAAATGCTCTGGGAGTCATGATTTTTGAAGGAGTGATATCCCTGCGGATGAGCTCCCGGATAGCAGCACCAACCCGCTTGCTGTCCTCCTTCTTTGCAGGGTGATTGGCGGGTATGGATGCGTTTCCAGGCAAACTCATACCCATGGCTTCAATAGCAGAGGCCATGGTGTTGGCCGTGTACATACCCCCACAAGCTCCCGGTCCCGGACAGGCATGGTGTATGATGGCCTGATAATCTTTTTCCGATAGGGTGCCTGCAATTTTCTGACCGAGTGCTTCAAAAGCTGATACCACATCCAGTTTCCGTCCGGCATGACAACCAGGGGCTATGGTACCCCCATATACCAGGATAGCCGGTCGATTTAATCGCGCCATAGCTATCATTGCTCCGGGCATGTTTTTGTCACAGCCAGTGATGGCGACAACGGCGTCATACCATTGGGCAGAAACTACCGTTTCTATAGAATCGGCGATAAGGTCTCGGCTGGGCAGGGAATAGCGCATACCAGGTGTACCCATGGAAATGCCATCACTTACGCCAATGGTGTGGAATATCAGTCCGTAAAGGTCATCCTGCACCTGTACCCCCTCTTTGATGTCTTTAGCAAGATCGTTGAGGTGCATGTTGCAGGGGTTGCCTTCCCAGCCCGTACTAACTATTCCAACCTGCGCCTTGCGCATATCCGCATCGGTCAATCCGATGGCGTGGAGCATAGCTTGGGCAGCAGGTTGACCTGCGTCTTGGGTTATCGACCGGCTGAATCGGTTCCAAAGGGTGGTATCCATGGAGAATTTTTCCAGATTCTGACTCCGATAGAAGGATTAGGTAACGCTCAAAAATAGCTAGGTGGGTAGCCAGCACTTATCAAAAAATGTAAACAGTTACGATGTGGGAGATAGGTTTAAATTCGAGTATGAAACTATCAATCAGGTAAATACACTTCATTATGTTACAACGGACAGCACACGGGTTAAAGATGATAGCGAAGAGTGATACCTGCTTGCAATAGGGTCAAATGACTGGTTCCAGAGACCAATAGGCTGCCATAAGCTGGCAGGGTAAGGGTGTTTTGGAGCTGGGGCCATGCCAGGTTGGGGAAAAAATAGCCAGTGGCATAAGGCACCAGGGTGAGCTGCCGACTTATACCGATATCATAGCCGATACCCAATCCCATGTTTCCAGCAAGAGAGAAATCGTCCGCGGGGTTTGTTCCTTTCAAATTCCGATATAGGTAGGCTAGTCCTGGCGATACATTCAGGAAGAGGCCTTTTTTCAGGGGGCTTCCTCGTCGTGAAAAGGTTGGGCAGTTACAGTCGCCTCGCCAGTCTAGGAAATACAAATGCAAGTTGAGTTGCAATCGGATCATTTGAAGGGAAATCTTTACCTGGCCTGGTATGGTATTTTGGAACCCCATTGCACCGAGTTCAGGGACCAGGGAAAGGCGGTAGGCTGGGTGATTCAACTCAAATTGAAGGGCCAATGGAATAGCTGTTCCAGGAATAGGATACGCTGCGCCATTGTTGGGGTCGCGGACGGTCCAGCCAGGCGCATTGGCCGCGACATATCCAAGGGAAATCCCTGCCTGGCAGCATACCATTCCCGGACTCCATAACAGGCTTAGGAGGACAACAAAGCGTACTTTATTCATAGGTTACTTGCTATGCAAATAAACGAAAAGCCGTCCGCATGCGTATGGAGGTTTTCCAGGATGCTATCTTTGCTCGTCAAATTTGTCACTTGAAAACGAAAAACTATCGTCCGGAACGCGTTCGCGTGGTTACCCTGGGATGCTCTAAGAATAGGATAGATTCGGAAAACCTCATCACCCAGCTCCAGGGAAATGACTTTGCCGTGACGCATGATGACCATGGCGAGACAGACGTGGTCATCGTCAATACTTGCGGCTTTATTGAGCTAGCCAAGGAAGAGAGTATCCAAACAATCCTTGAATACGCCAACAAGAAACAAACTGGGGAAATCGGGAAACTTTACGTAACGGGATGTCTTTCGCAGCGTTATCGCGATGATTTGGAAAAAGAAATACCTGAGGTAGATGCCTATTTTGGCACCTTGGAAATGCCGGCCTTGCTTTCCCGAATGAACGCTGATCTGAAATCGGATCTTATCGGGGAACGCTGGTTAAGCACACCTGGGCATTACGCCTATCTGAAAATTGCAGAGGGGTGCAACCGCACTTGTTCCTTCTGTGCCATTCCGCTAATGCGGGGAGGTCACATTTCCCGGACAATGGAGGACATTGTGCAGGAAGCTAAAGGACTGGCAAGGCGGGGTGTGCGTGAAATAATGCTCATCTCTCAGGAACTTACCTATTATGGTCTGGATAACTACAAGGTACGCATGCTACCTGAACTACTTCGGAGGCTTGCGGCAGTCGAAGGCATTACCTGGATCCGTCTCCATTATGCTTATCCCAGTAAATTCCCGGAGGAGGTTTTTGAGGTTATGGCCCAGGAGCCCAGTATCTGCAGGTACCTGGATATGCCTCTCCAGCACGCTCACGACGGGGTTTTAAAGCGAATGAGACGGCAGATTACTAGCGAAGAGACCAGGAATCTTATCCGGTTGGCGCGCGAAAGCGTACCTGGAATTGCCTTGCGAAGTACCTTCCTGGTGGGCTTTCCCGGAGAGACGGAAACCGAATTTGATTATCTCTGCGATTTTCTTCAGGAAATGGAGTTGGACAGGGTAGGGGTCTTTACTTACTCTCATGAAGAATCTACCCGCGCTTTCGGCATGGTGGATGATGTTCCAAATGAGATCAAGATGGAGCGCGCCAATCGACTCATGGAAATCCAAGGAGCCATTTCCTTTCGTAAAAATCAGGAAAAAATAGGCCTTTCCCTTCCCGTTCTTTTGGATAGGCGCGAAAGGGGCTATTTTATCGGTCGGACCGAAGCGGATTCTCCCGAGGTGGACAATGAGGTTCGTGTTTCGGCCACAGGCCATGCGTTAAATCCCGGCGATTTTGTCAAGGTATTGATTACCGGCGCCTCTGAGTTTGATTTGGATGGTCGAATGGTTTGAACCTTGTGCAGTTGCCTTTGTTCCAGTAAAAATTTAGGGCATGGAGCGACTGATTCGCCAACTAGAGAATCCCTTTAAACAGGCTCTGTTTATCCTGCTTTCCATTTTTTTAGTGAATTTGGGTGCTCTAGCCATTGAGGGTATGGGTCTAGTTGTTGTCCCTCGGCGTTTTCCTTGGCTCAATGCCGCCTCGTTCATGTTGTTTTTTGCGGTGCTGAACAGTTTGTATTCCCTTTCAGCCGCTAGTATTCCCCGGTACTGGGGCAACTCCATTTACGGCTTTATGCTTCTTGGGGCCGTGGCAGGCCTCCAGGCTTGGATTTTTTCAGGCCTGCCGATTTCCAAGGCGGGATCCTACCGGTGGATATATGTGGTGGTGACCATCGGCTATCTGGTTTTTTTATCCCTCATGACCACCTTGCGCAAGTTTGTAGCATTTGCCGAACGTGAAGAATGGAGTAGACCCCGAGTGCGCAATAAGCGATAATTTTTAAAAATTGATGCTATGAATGCCTCTAACCAGTTAGTCATCCTCGCCCTATTCCTTGCGACGCCCATGTTGTCGCATGGCCAAGATGCGGACCTAAAAATTGTCCGTAAAACAGAAAGGGAGTGGAAAGAGTGTCTTTCGCCTGAAGCTTACCAGATTCTGCGTAATGCAGGTACAGAGCGGGCCTTTACTGGCAAATATTATTTATTGAAAGACAAGGGAATCTATCAATGCGCAGGCTGCCGTCTCCCATTGTTTTCTTCCGATACGAAATACGATTCTGGAACAGGATGGCCAAGTTTCTGGAAGCCGGTTCAGCGTAAAAATATAAAAGAGCTACAGGACTTTGCTCATGGCATGGTTCGCGTTGAAATACGCTGTGCCCGCTGCGACGGCCACATTGGTCATGTATTCGACGATGGACCCAATCCTACTGGCTTGCGGTATTGCATGAATTCGGATGCCCTTCATTTTGTACAGGCTGAGGATAAACGCTAATCATTAGTGAATGCGGTTGCCGGAAAGGGTAAGGTTTGTCATAATGAGGGCCTCTGCGGCAAGGTATTCTTCCCACCGTGACTTGACACTAGCTTCTGGAAAGTAACGCCTTGCCAAATCCAGAAAAAGAACATAGTGTCCAGCTTCGGAGACCATAAAACGATAGTAAAAATCCCGTAATTCCGGTTCCGTCAGATACTCCGAAAGAAGCCGGAATCGTTCGCAGCTTCGGGCCTCAATGAGACCGCAAAACAAGAGCTTTTCAAGCAGGCGGTCCTCTCTACTCCCTCCTTTTCGTTGATAGGCGAGGAGTTTATTTACGTATTCATCTCGCCGCTGATGGCCCAGAGAAAGTCCCCTGCGATCTAGTTCTGCAACTACTTGGCGGAAATGCCCCCATTCCTCTGTAACGATTGGTGACAGTTCTCTCACCAAATCTTTTCGTTCCGGGTAGGCCTGGATGAGGGAAATACAACTCAGCGCTGCCTTTTGCTCGCAATAGGCATGGTCCGTTAGAATTTCCTCTAGCGCTTTTTCTGCCAGATTCACCCATCGAGGATCTGTGGGAAGTTTCAGTCCCAGCATCCGCACGACGGCCATCTCCTGAATTTGATTTGATGCGGCCATGGGTTTATTCGAGGCAGCGGAGCTGGCGCGAAAAGAAATCGACGTTAAAAACGGGATACACCTCGAAGCCGGCGCTCCAGTACATGCGTATTTCTTCCAGTTCCACCCTGCGGAGAATTTGCAACTGATTGGTCTCCAGTGGATAAATCATGCGGTAAATAAGTTGTTCGCTCTCCGTGTCATATTTTCCCAAGTCAAATAGTCCGGCCTTTAGCTGCAAAACCTGACCGTCAAGCAGCCGAAGGCTCAGCAGGCTATTTCTTTCGATAACACCGTAAGCTTCCCTGGCATTAGGGTAGCCAAAACGGAATTCAAGGGTGAGTTGTTTTTCCCGCTTGCCGACAGCAGATAAAAAAGCTTCGCAGCGCAGGTATTCCTTATCCGGAAAGAAAATGCGCAAGCGCTCATCGGTATGGGTAAATAACAGTTCCTTTTTCCCATCGCGGCGCCACTCCTCTCCTTTGACATCCAGACCCTCATAGCTGTACCGGCATACCGAGACTGGCGGAGGGGAATCACTGATATCCCCGTAGAACGATTCCGGCTTTTGGTGGGAAAAGAAATAAAGGGACAAGTCCTCTTGGGAGGAGAGGGATGCTGATTCGCGCAATCTCTCCGTGTTTAGGGTTACCGCAGGCCTGAAAAGTTTGAGAATATCTCCCTTCATGCGCAGGTCACTGGTGAGTCGAATGTCACTTTCCGCTTCCCGGATAGCTGCCCGAGAAATCATGGCAAGCTGCCTGGTGTGCAGCAGTTGGCTTTCTAGTCGACGCAAGGCCTCCCCGGTAATCTTCCCCTCTCCGAGTTGAGCCATGATTTCCTTTTCTTGGTCTTCCATAGCCAACGCCCGCTGATCGGCGTGGTGGATGGCATCACGGGCCTGCTGCAAGCGACGGTTTACCAATTGCGTTTCCTCCTCCCGCGTGATTCCAGTGCTTTGTTGGGAAGGGGTAACTTCCCGATTTACCACAGGGTAGTTCCCACCGGACAATTGCCTTTTGTGGAAAAAACGCCAAGAACCGTCTGGATATACCACAATGCGCTCACCAAGCTCATTTTGTCTGATTTCCTGCGCATTGAGGGAGATGTTCCCAAGCATGGTACCCATTAGGAATGGGAGCAGGATTTTAGCCATTGGAGGGATGAAGACTTTCATATGACGATTATACAAATGTAATCAATGTCCCTGTTTTTGATTATATTGCGCATATGATAATTTCGGTTTGGTATCCTCTTCAGGCCGCTTTTCAAGTGGGGTCCTGGTCATTCACTGTGCTGGATATCCTGGATTTCATGCTTTTTGGATTTGTAGTTTTCCAGATTTACAATTTGCTCCGCGGCAATTTTGGATACGGTCTTTTTCTTGGACTTTTTCTCCTGTTTTTCCTTTGGTGGGCTGTCAATGCGCTGGAAATGCAGTGGATGTCCGGATTACTCAATCAGTTCATCCGCGTGGGAGTCATCATCCTCGTTATTGTTTTCCAACCTGAGATCAGGAGGTTCCTTTTTTTTCTCGGAAATACCACTTTGCGAAAACGATCCCCTTTACTATCCTGGCTGCTTTTGCCAAAGGCAGGAACAAAGACCGACCGAGACCGGCAGATTCTAGCGCTTTACAATGCCCTTTTGCGCATGAGCCGCGATAAAACGGGTTGTCTAATGGTCCTTTCTGGAGATATCGGTCTGGAACAGCTCATAGGAACAGGCACGCTTCTTGATGCAGTGGTTTCCCGAAGACTCATCGAAAGTATCTTCAATCGGAATGCCCCTTTGCACGACGGCGCGCTCATCATAAGTAAGGGAAGGGTGGCTGCGGCCTCCTGCATCCTTCCGCTGTCGGAGAAGGGTAATCTCCCATCCGACGTAGGTCTTCGCCACAGGGCTGCAGTGGGTGTAACCGAACGGTATGGCGTAGCTGCCATTGTGGTTTCAGAAGAAACAGGCCAAATTTCAGTTTCCCATCAGGGAAGCCTAAAGTTTCATCTCAGCAGCGAGGAGTTGATGACTTTCCTTCAAGAAAATTGTTGATAATCCATGGAAAACATGTTACGCGTTCAGGAGTATGTGAGCGCCAATCAGGAAAGATTCCTGTCTGAGCTTTTTGATTTTCTGCGTATTCCTTCGGTTAGTGCAGACCCAGGTCATCGGGCTGACGTTGCCGCTGCAGCTGAATTTGTCGCTTCAGCGCTTCGCATGGCAGGTGCCGATCGGGTAGAGGTCATTCCTACGGCTGGCCATCCGGTGGTATTCGGTGAAAAATTAATTAGAGTTGATTTGCCAACCGTCTTGGTCTATGGTCACTACGACGTGCAGCCTCCCGACCCCCTGAACCTGTGGACTTCTCCGCCTTTTGATCCGGTGGTCCGGCATACGGAGAACCATCCGGAAGGGGCCATTTACGCCAGAGGATCTTGTGATGATAAGGGTCAGGTGTACATGCACCTTAAAGCATTCGAAGCTATGGTGTCCTGTGATGCCCTTCCCTGCAATGTCCGATTTATGATCGAAGGGGAGGAGGAGATTGGTTCGGCTAATTTGGCCGGATTCCTGCGGGAAAACAAGGAGAAACTTGCAGCTGACGTTATCCTCATCTCGGATACCTCCCTCATCGCAACGGATGTGCCAAGCATAACGGTGGGTCTGCGGGGCTTAAGTTATGTAGAGGTGGTGGTGGATGGACCGGACCGTGATCTTCACTCTGGAGTCTATGGGGGAGCGGTTGGCAATCCGGTGAACATTTTGGCGCGAATGATCGCTTCGCTGCATGACGAAAACAATCGGGTGACCATCCCCGGCTTTTATGATTCCGTGCTCTCTGTTTCTGAGGAGGAGCGTGCCAAGATGAATGCCGCTCCATTTTCCCTGGAGGATTATCAGGCTGATTTGAAGATTGCCTCAGTTCATGGTGAAGCGGGCTTTACTGTTTTAGAAAGAACCTCGATCCGTCCTACGCTGGATGTCAATGGAATTTGGGGAGGATACATTGGCGAGGGAGCCAAGACGGTGCTGCCCGCCAGGGCCTCGGCAAAAATTAGCATGCGCCTGGTGCCGAATCAGGATCCCGACCATATTACGAACTTGTTTTCGGATTATTTTGAGAGTATCGCCCCACCAAGTGTCAGGGTCAGGGTTATGCCACATCATGGTGGTCTTCCTGTGGTCACACCGACCGATACGCCAGAATACCAGGCAGCCCATTTAGCTATGCGGGAAACCTTTGGAAAAGATCCTCTTCCTCAGCGTGGAGGTGGTAGCATTCCCATAGTCGCTCTTTTTGAAAAAGAACTAGGTATAAAATCTGTTCTGATGGGATTCGGACTGGACAGCGATGATATCCATTCTCCGAACGAACATTTTGGAGTTAGTCTTTTCCGCAAGGGCATTCAAACCATTCCATGGTATTTCCATCACTACAGAAATCTAAAAGGTTAATCAGGGCAAAGCCAGACTAAGTAGGCCATAGACTGCAAGTCCCACATAGTTTCCAGCCGCATATCCGACCAAGCCTGCCAGTATGCCGGGCAGAAGCAAGGTCCGGTTGCCCAGAACACCAGCTATCTGAGTGACAAATGGGGGCCCATAAATGGCGGCTGTTGAACTTATCATGAAGGTATCACGGTCAGTAGCAGTTAATCGACAAAAAATAAGGTGCAGAAGAATGCTCAACGTCATACTGAATGCGGTTAGCATCAGGACAGGCGAGGTATGGGAAAGGAATCCAGCCCAATCTCCCCGAAGACTTAGGGAAAATGCAAATACACCAAGTAGGTAATCCCCGGTTTTGCCAGCAGCCTCTGCCCGCAATTGTACCCACGGGATTCTTGACCATAGAATGCCTCCCCCGGTAATGCCCATTAGCACTAGAACGGTTTGCTGGGAGTGGCCAAGCCAATGCAATCCTACCAGAAATAAGGCCACCCAACCTATGGTGAAAAGAAGGATTTCCCCTGCCAGACGGTATCTGGAAATATCTGGCCCAGGTGATTCCAACCTCGTTGGTTTTTGTTCGTCTGCCGCCTCCCCAGTTCCAGATTCCGAATGGAATGGAGGGAGGATACTGCCAAATAACGGGGGTAGAATGCTGGTAAGCAGGAAGAGGTAAATGGCTCCCGTAATGGCATCGGATGCAGTGAGTTCAAGGATAAGTGCAGGACTTGCCCCCAGTGTTAGACCGAGGGCCTGGAGATTGGGTGTGCCGCCCGTATAAAGTCCGGAAAGCATGGCTCCCGCCTGATGGAATGCCGGCAGCCTTCCCTTAAACAACAAGGCAATGGCAGTGCAACCCATTGCGGAACTACAAACGGCCGCAAGAAAGGAAAAAGCGAAGGTCCTGAACCTTAGAAGTACAGACAGCGAACGGGTTCCATACAGCAAAAGGGGCATGGCAGTCACAATGGACATCTCGCTTAGGGTGGAAGCTATTCGTGGAATTATCCTTCCATTGCTTGCAAGAATTAGACTTATTGCAACGCCCAAAGCATAACAAAGTATCAGCGGGCTGAAAAAGGCAGGGAGTTTCCTTTGACGGCTAATTCGAAAAATCACAGCAGGAATCAGCAGCAATAGAGTGATTAAACCCAGGTCAGCCATGCCTTTCCAGTATTTAGGATACAAAGAGGACCAGGCCTTTCAGGTAGCTGCCTTCCGGGTGGAAAATACTTCCTGGGTGATCTGGCCCCTGAGTCAATTGGTACAATACGCGTCCATCCCGTCCTGCCTCCCGGCAAGCAGCCAGTAAGGCATTTTGGAAATGATGGCGCTCGACCACTTGGGAGCAGGAAAAGGTGAACAGCAATCCACCGGGCTTCACCCTACGGAGAGCCTGGGCATTGAGACGAATGTAAGCTTGTATGGACGAGTGCCTTTTCTCAAGGCTTTTAGCAAAGGCAGGGGGATCGATAACCACCACATCGTACAAATTTTCTCCTTGTCGCAGGAAAGTGGGAACGTCTTCCACAAAGGCCTGATGTCTTTCCGGTTCGGCACCATTGCATTCCAGATTATCCTTCAGTAGCGTAATAGCCGTTGAGGAAGCATCTACGCTATGCACCGTTTCAGCCCCGCCCTTGATGGCATAGATAGTAAATCCGCCGGTATAGCTATAGGCATTAAGGATATGCTTTCCGGCAGCCAACTGCCCTAGCAGGAATCGGTTTTCCCGTTGATCCAGGAAAAAACCTGTTTTTTGCCCCTTCTCCCAGTCCAAAAGGAATCGGTGGCCATTTTCAAAACATTCAGGCTGGCTGGGCTTCTCACCATGCCAATAGCTGTTGCGGTCGGCCATGCCCCTAGTTTTGTAAAGCGTCTCTTCGCTTTTATCAAAGATGCGGGCAATGGGTAAGTTAGGAATGCGAATCAGGGCTTCGATGATACGATTTTTGTCGGACCACATTCCAGGCGCATGGCACTGGACCACTGCCGTATCCCCATAAATATCCACCACCAGCCCTGGAAGACCGTCACCTTCCCCATGAACTAGACGGAAACAGGTGGTTTGGCCGTTTCGACCCAAAAGCAATGCTTGCCTTAAAGCATAGGCCTTGAGGAACTTATTATAATAGAAATCGGCCATCGGTTCCACTGAGGAAAACTCCAGAATTCGGGTGCGAATGCTGCCTTCCTGATAATGGCCAGAGGCAATGCGCCTTTCCCGGACATCGTATACTGCCACCCAATCCCCAGGCTGTATGCCTTCCTCCTGTCGAGCCACAGCGCCGGAAAAAATCCATGGGTGGAAGCGCCGGACGGGATCTTCCTTACCCGCTTTCAAAAAGATTTTCTTCATGCTTAGGTATATCGCGTTTGCCCCTATTTTACCTCATATTTGAGCGAAATATAAGGGACTGATTCGGATGAAGACCATAATAGCTATTACCCTGTTGTTTACCCCGGGCCTTTTGGTGGGTCAGCTGCTTACCACCCAACCAGCATTTCCCATTGAAAACGATGCAGTTACTATTTTTTTTGATGCGGCTAAAGGTAGTGGAGGACTCAAGGATTGTCGTTGTCCCATCTATTTGCACACGGGGGTAATAACCGATAAATCGGTGTCTGGGTCCGATTGGAAATATGTCCAGACCTCTTGGGGGGTAGCAAACCCTACCTGGGAGATGCTACCCGTTGCAGGCAGTCCTGATGTATTCAGCTACGCGATAAAGCCTAGTATCCGCTCGTTTTATAAAGTGCCTCCAGGGGAGAAAATTTTGCAACTTGCTTTTGTTTTCCGCAATGCCAATGGTTCAAGAGAAGGGAAAGATGTCGGATTAAAGGACATCTTTTATCCGGTGTATGAAAATGCCGGATTCAGCGGATTTCTCCAGGAACCTCGGACTCCCGGTAAATGGCTGGCCCCGGGCGATTCATTCCAAATCCAGGCAGTATTTTCCCGCTCGGCCCGCATTACCCTGTGGGATAATGACAGTTTGGTGTACACCACAACAAATGCCGAATTTAGGCATTCCTGGATTCCCCGGGGGGAGGGTATGCATCGGGTGGCTGTGTTGGCACGCACCGATGGGGGAGATACAACCTCCCTGAGCACCCAGTTTTTAGTCCTTCCGGAACCACGAAAACTGATGCCTCCCCCGGAGACCTTGCCGGGTTTGCGCAGGCTTTCTTCAGGTAAAATTCGCATTGCGGTGGAGGCTCCTGGCAAGAAACATCTTTTCCTGCTTGGGGATTTTAATTCCTGGAAGGTTCATCCTGATTTCCTTTTTAACAAAAGTCCAACAGGGGAAATCCACTGGATTGAACTAGATGGCATACCACGGGACCAACCCTTTCTCTATCAATTAGCATCTGGGGAACTGGAGCGTTTTGCCGATCCCTATGCCCGACTGGTTCTCGATCCTGCACATGACCGATTTATTTCCCCTCAGGTTTTCCCCGGGATTCCCCCTTATCCAAGTGGAAAAACGACTGGAATTGTGGCACTGGAGGACAGCAGCCTGCATGCCTATACCTGGAAAACTGCTGCTTTTCGAAGACCTGCGGCTTCTGACTTGGTTATCTATGAACTGCACATGAGGGATTTTATGGAGGCCCCCTCGTATGCTAAACTTCTGGACACCCTCCCTTATTTGATTCGCCTGGGAATCAATGCTATCCAGTTTATGCCTGTCAACGAATTTGAGGGCAATAATTCCTGGGGTTACAATCCCTCCTACCATTTTGCTCTTGACAAATACTATGGGACGCCATCGACTTTCAAGGCATTTATTGACGCCTGCCACCAGGCCGGTATAGCTGTAATCCTTGACGTCGTGCTGAATCATGCATTCAGCCAGAGTCCGTTGTGCAGACTTTTTTGGGACGATTCAAATGGTCGGCCTTCGCAAGATAATCCCTGGCTCAACCCTACGCCAAGGCATGATTACAATGTGGGTTACGATTTTAATCATGAAAGTCCGCTCACCCGGGCATTTGCCAAGCGGGTTATGAGTTATTGGCTAAGGGAATTCCGTGTAGACGGATTTCGATTTGACCTCTCCAAGGGGTTCACACAGCGTAATACGTTGGGGAATACAGCTGCCTGGGGCCGGTATGATGCATCCCGCATTGCTATATGGCAGGATTATGCCAATCACCTGCGGCAAGAAGATCCGGAGACCTATATTATTCTGGAGCATTTTGCCGATCAGGACGAAGAGGTTGAACTGGCAAGAAATGGGATGCTTTTGTGGGGAAATATGAACTATGCATTCAATGAAGCCACCATGGGCTACCTTTCTAATCTCTCTGCGTTGGATGCCCAAGCCAGGGGTTTTCCCCTTCCGGCTGTTGTTAACTACATGGAAAGTCACGATGAGGAACGCCTGATGGTCCGCAATCTGGCCTATGGGCGCAGTTCCCAAGATTACGATACCCGCAGGTTAGCAACGGCTTTGCGCCGCATGGAAATGGCCTTTGCCTTTTTTTTGCTTTCCCCGGGTCCCAAGATGATTTGGCAATTTGGTGAAATGGGATTCGACTACAGCATTAACACCTGCGAGGATGGGCGAGTGAACCCTCAGTGCCGACTTTCACCCAAGCCAGTCCCCTGGTCTCTAGCCAGTCAGCCGGGCCGAAAGCGGCTACTGGATATGGTAGGCTCCATTCTCCGCTTACGAAGGGAATTTCCTGTTTTCCGACAGCGTCCCGTCGATGCACAATGGACGGCGCCGGTGAAGCATATGCATTTCCGGCATACCTCAATGGACGCCCTCGTTATGGCCAATACTGATGTGGCACCTCGAGATATTTCGCTTTCCGGATTGCGCGCAGGAAAATGGTATGGATGGCCTCAGGGGGATAGCATCTCCCTCCCTCAAGGTAGGTTGGAAATAACTCTTTTGCCTGGCGAATACCGTGTCTATACTACGACCTTACTCCCTCGTCCCCCCTTGGGATATGGAACAACCGCCATGCGGGAAACCCTTGCCGAAACAGCAGATTGGACGGTTTTTCCCAATCCTGCTTCCCGGCAGCTTTACATGGCCTGCAAAGGGGGATGCGATTTGGCATGGCAATGGCATCTTACGGATATGCTGGGAAGGCCTGTTTTTGGAATGGGTGCGATGGATGTAATCGAACTCGGAAACTTCCGCATACTGAATCTAGGCGATTTGCCGGCTGGCCCATATCTTCTTGTAGGATCGCATGAAAGGGAAAAAATCACTTATTTGGTGACAAAAGCCGATTGAGAGTTAGTCCAATATGTTTATTTATTAATTTATAACTAATTATATATATCTTTGGCGAGGAGAAAACAGGTTGAATGAGACGGTTTCTTCTTGGTGGTGGTCTTTGTTTCATTTATTTGCTTACAAAAGGGCAGTCTGTTACCATAAATATGGGTACCACTCCTGCCCATCCCTCGGCAATCTTAGAAGTATTTTCTCAAGATAAAGGGGTCCTTTTGCCTCGTATGACAGCTGTCAGACGGGAGGCCATTCAAAATCCTGCCTCTGGGTTACTGGTTTATCAGACGGACGGCCTAAAGGGTATTTGGTTTTTTGACGGTATCCGTTGGCGCAATGAGAGTCTCGGTACCCAGCCCGGGGAAATGAAGTATTGGAATGGCGTGGACTGGGTAATCATTGCCCCAGGTCAAAACGGAGAAATCCTTACTCTTTGCGACGGGGTTCCCCGTTGGGGCCCTTGCCCCGCTGCCGATCCTGATGTAAAAACAGATAGCATTTCCCGTCCAGCGGATAGCTTATTCCGGGTTCATTTTACAGTGAAAGGAAGTTCAAATCAATTATTGGAAAGTGGCGTTGCCTTTGGCACCTTGCCAAATCCTGTGGTTTCAGGTACCTACCGGTCTTCTCTTAGCGGTCTGGTCGGCAATCTATCGGTGGCACTCAGCGGATGGCTACCCGCCACCCTTTATTACGTTCGGGCCTACACCAGGACGACTGACGGTCGGGTATTCTATGGAAATCAGCTTTCCCTGAGCACGCCGTCAGCTGTTTCGGCGCTGGTTCGGACCCTTCCGGCCACAGCCATATCAAAAAATGGTTTCATACTGAATGGGGAGGTCGTCCAGGAAGGGCAATCGCCGGTTACTGCCCGCGGATTTGTATGGAGCCGCACGCCTTTACCCATGTTGGCGAATGCCTTGAGCACAAACGGCACCGGTCCCGGAAAATTTGAGGCATCCATCACGGGCTTGCTGAGCAATACCCGTTACTTCATACGTGCCTACGCGGTGAATGCCCAGGGTGTTGCGTATGGTGAAGAACTGGATATCCTTACACTAACTGATTCCGCCCGTTTATTGGGGAATTTTGTGACCCTAACTGGCGGTTCATTTAGCATGGGTAGCAATCTGGGCAACAATATTGAAAAACCAATACATCCTGTAACCCTGAAAGCCTTTTCCATGGGCACGACGGAGGTAACGCAAGATCAGTGGTTCTTTTTTATGGGTGAAAATCCTGCATTTCAGAAAGGATGTGGTTCATGTCCTGTAGAAAATGTCAGTTGGCTTGATATTCAGGAGTTTCTTCGCCGTATTAATGCTGCCCAATCGCTTGTGGTCTATCGATTGCCCACGGAAGCCGAGTGGGAATTCGCAGCCAAAGGCGGGAAAGATGATCCCGTTTTCCGGTATGCTGGTTCCGACAATATCGGCGATGTTGCTTGGTACAAGGATAATTCTGGGCTGAGAACAAGGCCGGTGGGTTCCCAAAAACCCAATGCGCTAGGTCTTTTTGACATGTCGGGCAATGTGTGGGAGTGGGTACAGGATTGGTATAATTTCTACAAGGCGGATGCTTTGACTAATCCTACTGGCCCTATCACGGGTTCAAGCCGGCTGTATCGGGGAGGTAGTTTTGAGGATATTGCCGATGATTGCCGGGTGTCCTATCGTTATGGGAACCCGCCTGCAAGCCGCTTCAGAAACCTGGGTTTTCGTCTTGCTCATGATTAAGTGGTGGCCCAATGTAGTGCGCTTTTTAGCCATGCTTTCCTACATGGTGCCATTGCCTGGTCAACTACACATCAGTGGTACCTCTCTGTATGTGTCTGGAGGAACCGAGGTAGGTATTGCTGGAGACCTTAAGGTAGATAGGGGAGGGCAATTGAGCGGGGAGGGTTCCCTTACGATGACGGGGCATTTGATGGCTCAGGCTGGAAAGGTGGCTATTCAAACCCTTCGGCTGGTAGGCTCCGGACCTACGACCCTGCAATCTGGCCGAGGCCAAATCGGTAAATTGGAACTGGCTAAGACTTCCTTTGCTCCCCTAAAACTAAAAGGGGATTCCTTTTTCGTTAGGGAATTACACTTCCTAAACGCATTCAATTTTCTGCAATTAGCCGACACATGGCTTGATTTTGAGACTGGATCAGGGTTTGGGCCAGACCGTTATATCCAGACCAATGGCCAAGGTCTTGTCGGTAGGCTCCTGGGATCGGAACCGGTATTATTTCCCGTGGGAAACGCTGAATTCGGCTATATGCCCATGACCTTGCAGGCTGGAATGGAATCGAAGCCGGGCATTGCCCGGGTAGGCTTACAGTCTTCGGGAGCCTCCAAAAACGCAGGAGAATCCCTATCTCCCATTTGGCATATGGCATCGAGTACCCCTGTGCACATGATGTTAAGGTGGAGTAAAGTCTCACCCCTCCCCATTGATGTTCTCCACTTAGACCAATTGCGTCTCATGGGCTGGAATGGAGCCTACTGGGACAGGGTAGGAATGGATAGTATTTCTGGTAACCGAGAACATGGTACCCTTCGCACCCGCCTGCTTTATCCTGGAGAATGGCTCCTTTTTCGTTTGGAATCGGACCGTGAACCTCAACGGAAACCAATGCATGAAAGTAGCTCGATGGCTATTTTTTCCCCATTTCCCAATCCCTCATCATCACATTTTTCTTTGCCTCTTATGCTGCGCGAGGCAGGTACCTACACCTTTCAGCTTACTAGTGTCGATGGCAGGGTGCTTTCCACCTGGAATCAGTCCTTAGGTGAAGGATACCATGAGGAAAAGATTTCGGCTGAACTATTTAGTGGCGCCGGGCACTACTTGGTTCAGGTTTCGAGCGGAAAGGTTGCTTTTACGCTGCCCTTGCTGCGGGTGAGTCCCTAAGAATTTCCTTGCCCTAGAATCTATTTGTTCTCGCCAGAATTTGTCGTGCCAGTTGCGCCAGCTGTTTCTCATTGGGTTCCGGGCTGAGGTAGGCTTCTTCAACACCTGCCTTTTGCAGGGCGGTCATGGTGCTTTCACCGATCGCTATGCAGGTTTTTTTATCTAACCGGTATTTACCCCCAAAAGCCTCCACATTCATCGGGCTAGTGAAGATATATAGGTCAGAGGTTAGAATCTGGAAATCTAGCCTGGGACTGTTTTCATAAACCGGGAGATAAATGATGCGGGCTGCTGTTTTGGCAATGATTTTTCGAATGCTTTCCCTGGATCGGACTGCTGCCGGGAATAACACGACCTTTCCCGAGGCGAGGGTTCGAAAAGATTGGGCTGTAGCCGTTGGATGCCCCGTCCCTGTAAAATCGGGTTCGAAATGTTGGTCTCGCAGCGCCTGAGCCGTTCCTGGTCCCAAAGCTGCCCATCGGGTATTTGGATAACTCGGAATATGGAAGGCTTTCCGCCCCGACAAATAAAAAGAAACAGCATGTTGGCTAGTGAAGAATATCCAGTCACTTGGCCCAGGATCGCTGAATGGTATGGAATTAAACTGCAAGAGACTTTCATCCTGTATCTCCAAATGGCCGATACCATCTAGCAATGCAGCGAATTGTTCGCGGTATTTCAGGGTACGGCTAATGAAAATCCTCGGCATATTAAGCTCAGCATCCTGGCCTTAATCGGGCCACGATTTGTTCGGCTAACTGAAAATGGGTGGACGAGGAGATGGCAACCCGAATCAGGGGACTATCTACTTTTTCGGCATAGGCAGCATGGACGTGGTAGTTGCCCTGCGCATCCCGGAAACAGTGGACTCCCAAAGGCATTTGACAACCGCCTTGCATGAGTTGGAGTACCTTTCGCTCCACATTAGTTGTAACTGCTACATCCCCGCGATGAAGTCCGGTCAGGATTTTCCGCGTAGCAATATCCTCCCGCAGCGTTTGCCATGCCAACACTCCCTGAGCCGGTGCGGGAACCATTTCCCTCGGATCAAGGCGAATGGTAACAAAGTCACTGAGGTCTGCAGCCAGGCGTTCTAAACCAGCAGCGGCCAGAACGATGGCGTCGAATGCTCCAGACCGTAATTTGTCTAATCGTGTGGGTACATTTCCCCGGATATCTTCCAATTGAAGATCCACCCTTATATCCCTTAGTTGGGCTTTCCTTCGGGAGGAAGAAGTACCCACGCGGGCATTTTCTGGCAGCTGTAGGGGTTTTCCCGGATGAAGCTGGGCTTTGCAAATCAACAATATATCTGCCGGGTCTTCCCGGTACGATACGGCTGTAATCACCAAACCTTCTACAGATTGGGTGGGTAAATCTTTCATGGAATGCACGGCAAGATCAATATCTCCCCTAAGTAAAGCTTCCTCAATTTCTCGGGTAAAAAAGCCCTTACCCTCCATCTTGTCAAAGCCTAAATGCTGGACATCATCGCCTTTTGTCCGGATGATGACAAGCTCGGACTTCACACCGATGGCTGCTAGTTTTTCCTGGGTATACCTGGCCTGCCAAAGGGCAAGGGAACTGCCCCGGGTGCCTATACGCAAGGAGGTATTCACTTTTTAGGCAAATATAACGGGAAATCCTTTTTATTACCTTTGCGCCATGGAACTGGCATTGCAGGATCTGGTGGAATGGCTGGGGGGAGAACTCGTAGGAAATCCCGACCAGATAATAACTGGTCCCAGCCGAATTGAGGAGGGGAATCCGGGCTCAATTACTTTTCTGCACGATATTCGATACGAATCCCATCTCTATTCCACACTCGCGTCAGTGGTATTGGTCTCGAGGGATTTTAAGCCTAAAAAAGCCGTTAAGGCTGCCCTGCTATTCGTAGATCATGTGCAGGCTGCTATGGCTCAAGTGCTTACCAAATTTGCCCCTCCATCTCATTGGCCGACGGGCATTGCCGATGAATCGGTTATTCATCCTAGTGTCACGTTGGGACGAAAGGTGACTGTTGGAATCTACACGGTAATAGGTGAAAATGGGATGATCGGCGATCATACCGTAATTTTTCCTCAAGTTTTTCTCGGTAGAAATGTTACTCTTGGACGCAACTGTATCTTGTACCCCGGAGTGCGCATCATGTCGGATTGTATACTTGGAGACCATTGCATTGTGCATGCTAATGCTGTCATTGGTAGCGAGGGATTTGGCTTCGTTGCATCTAAGGAGGCTGGCCTCTCTCCCATGCCCCAAATTGGAAATGTGGTCTTAGGTAACCATGTTGAAATCGGCGCCGGCTCCACAGTAGATCGTGCGGTCCTTGGGTCGACCATGATAGCTGAGGGGGTGAAGATTGATAACTTGGTTCAGGTTGGGCATAATGTGGAAATTGGACCCCACACGGTCATTGCAGCCCAATCCGGCATTGCCGGATCGACCCGTATTGGTGCTCACTGTGAGATTGGCGGACAAGTTGGTTTCTCCGGGCATCTAAACATAGCCAACGGTTCAAGGATTCAAGGAAAGAGTGGTGTGGCATATAATATTGATCAAGCAGGGCAATCTTGGATGGGATTCCCCGCCATGCCATACATTGCTTTTTTGCGTTCCTTCATCCTTTTTCGTGACCTGCCAGCATGGGTAGACCGAATCCGAAGACTCGAACAAAAATCTCCTAGTCCTTAACCCTCTCCATTTGACCTTAAATCTTTTGTACTATGTCCAGACAAAGAACGCTGGCCAAAACCGTTTCATTTACTGGTAAAGGTCTCCATCTTGGACTCGAGTCCACATTAGTTCTTGTTCCTGCCAATGAAAATGAAGGCATATATTTTTATCGGACCGATCGTCCAGACTCTCCTGGTATTCCTGCCCTTGTTGGCGAAGTAGCAAGTACCAAACACACTACTGTGCTTGGAAAGGAAACCCTACAGGTTTGCACCGTGGAACACCTGCTTTCGGCAATCTATGCCGCTGGTCTTGACAATCTGCGCATTGAGGTAAAAGGGTCAGAGATTCCCTACCTGGATGGATCTTCAAGCGCATTTATCCAAGCCATTCAGGAGGCCGGTATTGTGGAGCAAAATGCCTCCAAGGGTTTCTTCGAAGTCGAACAAACACTGGAATACCGGGATGAAGAAACCGGGGCGACCTATATCCTATCACCCTTTGATGGGTTTGAAGTCACCACCATGATCGACTTCAAAGCGCCTTTTCCCGGGCAGCAGTATGCATTGCTCTCGGGTCTTCAAGAGTATGCTGCGGCTATTGCCCCTGCAAAATCATTTTTGATGTTAAAAGATATTCCCGCCCTTCAGGATGTGGGTCCGGCAAAGGGGGGTAATCTGGCCAATGCGCTCCTCATTGCGGATTGGGTCCCGGATGCAGCCACTTGGAAATCTTGGCTGGATAGCTTCGCCATGGATTTGCCATTGCCGGCAGCACCAGGGGTGCTTAATCCTGAAATTCAAACCTTTGCCAATGAGCCGGCACGACATAAACTGTTAGATTTTCTCGGCGATCTTGCCCTCTTGGGTGCTCCGATAAAAGGAAGGTTTCATATTACCCGTCCAGGACATGCAAGCAATGTGCGCTTTGTGCAAATGTTGCGCAAAGAGTTGAGGGAACAGCGAAAACTTCGGGGAAAACCCAGCTATGACCCCCTTGCTACTCCCGTTTTCAATTCTTTGCGTCTAGAATCCTGGCTACCGCATCGGTACCCTTTTCTCCTGCTGGATAAAATAACCGAGTTGACTGACTATTTTGTCGTGGGAGTCAAGAATATTACCGTGAATGAATCCTATTTCCAGGGACATTTTCCAGGTAACCCAGTCATGCCAGGCGTTCTACAGATTGAGGCCATGGCTCAGACCGGCGGTATATTGGCCCTTTCAACTGTGGAGGATCCCTGGAACTGGGACACCTATTTTCTTAAAATCGACAATGCCAAGTTTAAGGAAAAGGTTAGTCCCGGAGATGTGCTGCTCATCAAAATGGAGCTTCTTTCGCCCATTCGCAGAGGGATATGCCATATGCAGGGAATAGCCTATGTTGGGAATAAAATAGTATCTGAGGCTGAATTAACGGCTCAAATCATCCGAAGAACCGTTTTAGCTGAATCATGACGACCATATCGCCTTTATCCTTTGTCCATCCAGACGCCAAATTGGGAAAAGGCATTGAAATCCTTCCCTTCAGTTATGTCGAAGCAGATGTGGTCATCGGCGACGGCTGCCGGATAGGCCCGAGTGCCAATATACTTTCTGGAACCCGATTGGGCGTGAATTGCCATATTTTCCCAGGGGCGGTATTGGGTGCATTACCTCAGGATCTCAAATTTGCCGGAGAGTATAGTACCCTTACGGTGGGTAATCATACGGTGGTTCGGGAAAGTGCTACGGTGAATCGAGGCACAGCGGTCACTGGTAATACAGCAATCGGTGCACGTTGCTTGTTGATGGCATATGTTCATGTGGCTCACGATTGCATCCTTGGCAATGAGGTGGTTTTATCCAATCAGGTACAACTCGCCGGACATGTACAGATAGGCGACTATGCCACCCTTGGGGGGAATGTCTTGGTGCAGCAGTTTTGCCGGATTGGCCGTTTCAGTTTCATTGGTGGTGCCGGCCTTGTTCGCAAGCACGTTCCTCCTTTCGTACGGGCTGCACGAGAACCACTTTCCTTCCTGGGCATTAACCGGATTGGTCTCAAACGTAAAGGATTTTCGGAAGAAGATTTGGCATTGATTCAGGAGATATATCGACTGCTATACGGGCGCACCTTATTAAGGCAAGAGGCACTGCTTACCATTCGGGAATCTTATCCAGATTCTGAGCTGGCCACTGAAATCCTTAACTTTACTGAATCTGACCCTAATCTTATTGGGGCACCACGGATGGGTCAATTAAAATTCTTGGGTGAAGATACTTCTGCATGATGTAGGTAAGCGTTATCCACCCGACTGGATTTTACGTCATGTGGACCTCAAGTTGGAGGGAGGCAAGAAATATGCACTCACCGGCCCAAACGGTTCCGGCAAATCCACCTTGATGAAGTTGCTATCTGGTTACCTGGCACCCAGTAGGGGACGGATAGTGCACTATAATGGAAAATTTCCAATTCCTCCAGAAAAGGTTTACCATTTTGTTGCGTTTGCCGCACCATACATGGATCTCATTGAAGAGTTTTCTCTTTTGGAGGCCATACGCTTCCATAGGCATTTCAAACCTTTTCGGGCCGGTATGCAGGACAACGATGTCTTGGATAGGCTGCGCCTACATAGGGAATCGGAAAAACCATTGAGGGTTTTCTCCTCCGGCATGAAGCAGCGGGTCAAATTGGCCCTAGCTCTTTTTTCAGATGTGCCATTTCTACTTCTGGACGAACCTACAACTAACCTTGACCGCGAGGGAGCAGATTGGTATGCTGAGGAAGTGAGCAGATTGCCAGCCGATACCCTACTTGTTGTGGCTTCCAATACGCCGGCTGATTATGAGGCCTTTGACAGCAAGATTGCCATGAAAGATTTAACTCAAAAAGCAAAGTAGCAGCTTTTTAGTAACTACCTGTTTTCATCAATTTTCCCGAGAAGGTTTGCTTTCCCGTTCGTACCATGAGCAGGTAAATTCCCGGCTGCAACTGGCTTAAATCGAGTTCTGCCGTTTGAAGACCATGATGGATTTCTTGGTCCCGCCGATAAATAATTCGCCCGGAAAGATCTAGCAGGCGTATTTGCCCTTGTTCTTTGCCTAATTCTTTCTGATAAAGGGAAATCCGCAGGATGGATGTTACAGGATTTGGAAAGTAGGAAAAAGAAGCGGCAGGAGACACCTGACTTTGTGAGGCTACCTGCGTAGGGGCGATTAGATTGCTTCTGGGTAGTATATCCAAATCTAGGAAGTTTGCAGATAACACTAGGCAATTACCTGGTTTGTCGAAATCAGTTAATCTATTCCCCGGCTTCGGAATAAGCATCGTGTTGCTACTTGCTAGGCCATAAATTCGATAGGACCCTGCCTTGAGGGTGTCCAGGAAAATTGTGGATCCACTGATGGCCACAATTCTATTGTCTGATCCAACCAAAAGGAATGCGTAAGGGACCTGGGCTGGCCTGACCTCAGTAACGCGCAGCATCAGGGAATCCTTTAAGGGATTGTTCACTCCGATGGTGGTTTTTCCTGTGCTACCGTCCCGCTTGGAAATCCGCCCCCCTTCCGGTTTGCCGTGAAAGACAGAAATAAAGTTTTCGGATAGGTCATGGCACACGTTGACCAGAGAACCCGAGCGCAGCGATTGCCCAATGCGCCAACCAAGAGTTCCCGTGTAAGCCACGCCGTAAATACGATAACTACCGGTTGGCGTATTGTTGAAATTGATAAGTTGATTGTCAAAAGGC
>Ga0169931_10003974_pt1 | contig 23232 bp, 23 predicted proteins | sample Kivu_15m_20L_FD_129675 | JGI IMG/M metagenome (GOLD analysis project Ga0169931, IMG submission 129675) | Freshwater microbial communities from Lake Kivu, Western Province, Rwanda to study Microbial Dark Matter (Phase II) - Kivu_15m_20L... | ecosystem: Environmental > Aquatic > Freshwater > Lake...
CGGGGGCGTGGGGGCGCCCGCGACCGGAGGCGTCGGACCGCCCGTGCCGGGCACCGTCGGCCCAACCGCGCCCGGCGTCGTCGGTCCGCCCGTCCCCGGCGCGGTCGGGGCGGTGACCCCGCGCAGCGCGGCGAGGGTCGCCTCCGAGAGCTCGGGCCAGGGCAGGGTGGGCATCGCGCCCCAGACCGGCGGAATCCCGATCACCTCCACCTCGATGCGGCTGCGTCCGTCGATCGACGACGCGGTCGCGCACTCGGCGTCCGAGTACAGGTCCACGACCACCGTGCGGCCGGCCCGGTGGAAGTTCCGGACCACCGCGTCGCCGGCCGGCCCGTCGGGCAGGATCAGCCGGATGTCGTCGGTGCCCCGCGTCGCGCCCGCCGCCGCATCCAGGCTCGGCTGACCCGAACGGGGATCACGGGTCCACAGCGACAGCCGGTGCGGCGTCGGGCCGGTGCCGGTGCCGGTGCCGTGACGCTTGTAGAGCGCGACGGTCGACAGGGTCCCCGCCGAGTCGCGCTGCGACACGCGGGCGCAGGCCAGCCCGGTGCGGGCCGGGATCTCGAATTCGAGCGCGCGGCCGAACGTGTCCACGGCGCGCGGACCGTCGACGCGTCGATCGCGCTGTACGCGGGCGCTCGCGCGGACCGGCAGCGAGTCGAGTTCGCCGAGGAACCGCCACTGACCGCCCTCGAACGCAACCGCCATGCCCTCTTCCGCGCCGTGGACCGTGCCGTCCGGCGCGCGCAGCGCGAAGCTCACCCGGCAGACCGGAGCCGGTCGGTCGAAGTCGCAGCGGCCGAGCACCGGGGGCAGCAGGGTCGAGCCCCAGCTCGCGGCTTCGCCCGCGCCACCGTCGAACGTCGCGCACAGCGCGGCGGCGACCGCCGCCGGGCCGACCACGGTCGAGCCGTCGTCGCGGGTCAGCCGCGCGTGCGAGGCGAGACTCGCCGCGAGCCCGGTGGCCGGGTCGGCGCACGCCTGCCGGCTCGCGATCGCGTCGCTCAGCCGGAGGAACAGCGCGTCCAGTCCGGCCAGCGGCGTGATGCGCGCCCCGGAGTCCAGCCGCAGCTCGCCCTCGGGTGCGGCGTTCGGGCGCAGGTACAGGTTGCCGCCGCCCAGACGCGGCGTGATCTGCACGAACGGCGCGTCGTCCTCGCCCGTGGACACGCCGATCCCGTCGAGCAGACGGTCGTACCCGGTGCGGCTGCCGGCGACCAGCTCGCCGGTCACGAAGTCGAAGTCCGAGCGCAGCCCGGCGTCGGTCATCATCGGCGCGAGGGCGGTCCGCAGCGTGCCCTGCGTGCGAGCGACCCCGTCCGGATCGACGCCGCCCAGCGCGACCATCGCGTCGGTCAGCGGCGTGACGTTGCCGGTCCCGGGCGTCCTCACCAGCGAGCCCAGGCAGGTCCACTGACCGCCGGCCTGCCCGCATGCCTGCAGGCGCCAGGGCCCCCGGCCGGTCAGGTCGACGTTCGCATAGCGGCCGTCCGGGCCGATCGGCACATCCGCCGCCACCGTCTGCCCGTCGGCGTCGCGCACGGTGAGCGTCCCGTCGACGATCGGCGCGCCCACCGCGACCGTGCCCGCGAGCTTGCCGACCGCCCCGGTCGTGGGCGTGCCGTTCGCCGCGGGCGCGGTGTCGCCTGCCGGCAACCCGGCGCTCGGCTGGGGCGCCGTGCCCCCGCCGGAGCCGCCGCCACAGGCGGCAAGCCCGGCGGCCGCGAGCGCGAGCAGCGACCCCCGGAGGGCGGGCGTCAGACGGAATCGTTTCGGAGAGTTCATTCCAGGGCTCCTGCACCAGTGGCTCGGCGCACTGTCCGACGTTGCGAATCCGCAACGCGCCGGGGGGTCGACGAACGGTCGGACGCACCCGGCCGGAGGACACGTCCCGGCCTACAGGTGCCCCCGGCGGGCGGATGCGGGCGGAGCCGAGCGGCCGCAGCAAGGCCGGAGCCTCAGCCGAGGACGCGATGGCCGCGGCAGGGTGCGATCATCCGCGCCGGGGCGCCCGTCGTCCGTCACCCGTCTTTCGTCCGCCCGTCCGCCCGCCCGATGACCCCCCTCGAGCTCCGCGAGGTCCGCTGCGCGCTCTGCGGCCACGCGCAACGCGTGCCGGTGCCGCCCGTGGGCGCAGGCTTCGGCTCGGCCGACCTGGACACGCGCCCGCCGCCGCCGCTGCGCGCGGGCATCGACGCGAACGTGCAGCGCTGCGAGCGCTGCGGTTCGTGCGCACGCGACCTCGCCGCCCCGCCGCCGGGCGTGGACCGCAGCGCACTCGACGAGGACCACCGCGCGCTGCTCGACGACGCGTCGCTGCCGGTCAAGAGCCGCGAGTTCCTGTGCTGCGCGCGCCTGCAGTCCGCCGCCGGCCAGTGGGTCGAGCCGTTCTGGGCGACGATCGAGGCGGCCTGGGTCGCCGACGATGCCCGCCAGCCCGAGGCCGCCGCGCGCTGCCGCGGCCTCGCGCTCGCCGCGCTGCGGATGGCGCGCGCCGCCGGGCGCAGCCTCGGCGGCCAGCCCGGACTGGACGACGCGATCGAGGTCGACCTGCTGCGGCGCACCGGCGCGTTCGCCGAGGCGTCGCGGCGCATCCGCGGCGCGCTCGCCCGCACGCAGCCGGAGGTGATCGAGCAGGTGCTGCGCCTGCAGCAGGACCTGGTCGACGAGCGCGACCTCGACGCGCACACGGTGTCGGAGGCGCTGCGTTGAGCCGCACGCGCGCCCGCGGCGCGGTCGTGCTCGGCGCCGTGCTGTGGGCCGCCGGTGCGCCCGCGCCGTGGGCCGCGCAGCCGGTGTGGGTCGGCCGGTTCGCCGACGGCCTCGCCGACTGGCGCGAGATCCGGCTCTCCGACTCGGTGCCCGCCAACACCTTCCGCGTGCGCGAGTGGGACGGGGTGAGCGCGCTCGAGGTGGTCTCGGAGCGCAGCATGTCGCTGCTCGCGCGCGCGGTGAGCGTGGACCTGCGCGCCACGCCGGTGCTGTGCTGGCGCTGGCGCGTCGATGCGCCGCTGCGGCGGGCCGACATGGCGACGCGGGCCGGCGACGACTACGCGGCCCGCGTATACCTGAGCCTGCGCCTGCCGCCGGCCGAGCTCGGCCTGGCGCTGCGGGCGCAGCTGGCGATCGCCCGCGCGATCTGGGGGCCGGAGGTTCCCGACGCGGCGCTCAACTACGTGTGGGACAACCGCCTGCCGCCCGGCACCGTGCGCCCGAACGCGTACACCGCCCGCGCGATCATGATCGTGCAGCGCAGCGGCGCGGCCGACGCCGGCCGCTGGGTCTGGGAGCGGCGCGACCTGGCTGCCGACGCCGCACGCCACTTCGGCGCGTCGGCCGTGCCCGCGCAGCTCGCGGTCACCGCCGACACCGACAACACCGGCGAATCGGCGCGCGCCGGCTTCGCCGACCTGCACTTCGTCGCCCGCGACGCCGCCTGCGGGGCGAGCGGCGAAGGGCCGCGCGGGGACGCGCCGCGCTGACGAGGGCCCGCGCTGACGGCCGCGGTCAGTCCGGATCGCCCGGGTAGTCGGCCGACCGCGCCACCGCCTGCCACGCGTCCAGCTCGCGGTCGAAGCGCTCGCGCGCCTCGCGCACCAGCGCGAGCGCGGGTGCGCCCAGCACCAGGTGCATCGGCGGATCGCCGCCGGCAATCGCCGCGACGATCGCCGCGGCCGCACGCCGCGGGTCGCCCCGCTGACGGCCGTGGCCCGGGTACAGCGCCTCGATGCGTGCGCCGCTCGAAGCGTCGTAATCCGGGATTCGCCGCGCCGCCCGCGGCATCGCGGCGATGAAGTTCGTGCGAAACGGTCCGGGCTCGACCGCCATCACGCGGATGCCCAGGTGCCTCAGTTCGCCCGCCATCGCCTGCGACAGGCCCTCGACCGCGAACTTGGTCGACGCGTAGACCGCGGTGCCCGCGCGCGCCACCAGCCCACCCACCGAGCTCAGGTTGACGATCGCGCCCGCGCGGCGAGCGCGCATGCCGGGCAGCACCGCGCGCGTGACGTTCATCAGGCCGAACACGTTCAGTTCGAACACCTCGCGCACCTCGGCGTCGCTCGCCTCCTCGAACGCACCGGCGAACCCGCGACCGGCGTTGTTCACCAGCACGTCGATGCGTCCGAAGCGCTCGTGCGCGAGCCGCACCGCGTCCTGCGCCTGCCGCGGGTCCACCACGTCCAGGGGCAGCGCGAGGGCGCGCTGCGGCGCGATCGCGACCAGTTCGGCGAGCCGCGACGGATCGCGCGCGGTCGCCACCGCGCGGCCGCCGCGCGCGAGCACCTCCTCGACGATGTCGCGGCCGAAGCCGCTGGCCGCGCCGGTGACGAACCACACGGCGGGGTCGGGCGTCGGGGTCGTGGTCATGGTGAGGCCCTCCGCGCCAGCACCCGGATGTGCACCGGCCCGTCGAACCGTGCCCCGCCGTCGCGCAGGCGGGGCTCGAACGCCGCGCGGACCCGCGCGCGCAGCGCCTCGAGTTCGTTCGCGACGATCGCCGGGACGATGCCGGGCGGGCCGGCGCTCACGACAGGTGCCGCCTGAGGAACGCGACGGTCCGCTCCCAGCTCAGCTTCGCGGCCGCCGGCTGGAAGCGCGGCGTGGAGTCGTTGTGGAAGCCGTGCTGGGTGCCCGGATAGACGTGCGCCTCGTGCGGCACGCCCGCGGCCTTCAGCGCGGTCTCGAACGCCGGCCACGTCTCGTTGATCCGCGGATCGCTCTCCGCGTAGTGGATCAGCAGCGGCGCGCGGATCCGCGGCACGGCCGCGGTCTCGGCCGCGGCGCCGTAGTACGGCACGCCGGCCTGCAGATCGGCGCCGAGCACGGTGGCGAGCCAGTTCGTCGTGCCGCCTCCCCAGCAGAACCCGGTCGCACCGAGCCTGCCGGTCGACAGCGGATGCGGCTTCAGGAACCGCGCACCATTCAGCATGTCGGTGCGCAGCTTCGCCGGGTCGAGCCGGGCCTGCATCGTGCGGCCGTCGTCATCGTTGCCCGGATAGCCGCCGAGCGGCCACAGACCGTCGGGCGCGAGCGCGAGGAAGCCCTCCAGCGCCGCGCGACGTCCTCGACGTACGGGTTCAGCCCGCGGTTCTCGTGGATCACGATCACCGCGGGAAACGGGCCCGCCCCGGCGGGCTGCACCAGGTAGCCGCGCATCTGGCCGGAATTGCCGCTGGGCGACGGGTAGCTCGCGTACTGGGCCCGGATCCGCGGGTCGGTGAACGACACGGTCTGCGCGCGCGCATAGCGCGGCAGCAGCGCGTGCGCCATCGCGAGCCCGCCGGCGGTGACCACGGCGGCGCGCGCGAGGAACTCGCGCCGATCGATCCGGCCGTGGCAGTACTCGTCGTACAGCTCGAACACCCGCCGGTCGATGTCCTGCTGGGTCAACTCGGCGACGGCGGGTTCGGTCGGCATCGGGGCTCCTGGAGACGGGACGCGCCGCGGACCGCGGCCCCTGCAATCTATCGGCCCGCCTGGGATGCGGTCAACGCGCCCGGCCGGCGTGCGCCGGCCCGGCCCGCCGGCGTGCGCGCTCAGCCGGCCGCGCGCCGGCGCAGCCCGTCGATCAGGCGCCGTGCGGTGCCCTCGACGTGACGGCGGCTGAGCTGCGCGAGCCCGGCGGCGTCGCCCGCCCGGAACGCCTCGAGCATCTCGCGGTGCTCGGCGAGCGCGCTGCGGACGTCGCCGGTCAGGCACATCTCGGCGCGCACGTAGGCCTCGACCGTGTCGCGCAGCGTGTCGACCACGTTCGACAGCCGCCGCCGCCGCCCGGAGGCGACCAGTCGAGAGTGGAAGTCGCGGTTCAGACGCGCCCACTCGGTGCCGTAGTCGCCGCCGCGCCGCGCCACCGCCTCCATCCGCCCGACCAGCGCCTCGACCTCGCGCACGTCGGCGGGCGTGCGCGCACGCGCCGCCACCATCGCCGCGTGCTCCTCGATGACCACCCTGAGCTCGAAGATCTCGACGATCTCCTGCTGCTCGAGCCGCACGACCGCGTAGCCGCGCCGCGGCCGCAGCACGATCAGGCCATCGACCTCGAGCCGGCCCATCGCCTCGCGCACCGGCACGCGGCTCACGTTGAACGAGCGCGCGATCTCCTCCTGGCGCAAAAGCTGGCCCGGCTCCAGCGTGCCGTCGAAGATGCGTCCGCGCAGCTGACGGTAGACCTGCTCGGGCATCGGCAGCGGCGCGGCCTCGATCACGGGATCTCCTCGGTCTTCGTTCGGTCACCGGGAGTGTATCCACGATGGCGCTCGCGGATCCCGGGCGCGATGCCGATTCCCGCAGGCGCGCGGTTGACCGCCGACACATTCCGTATACAGAATCCGCGGGCGGCGAATCCCCGAAGGAGCGGCCGGCGTGAAGGCGGAATTCCGCGACGTGCTCGGACGACGGATGCGCTGCCTGCGCGCGGGACGTGGGCCGGCGCTGCTGATGATCCACGGCGTCGGCTATCCCGCCGACGTGTTCGTGCGCAACCTCGACGCGCTCGGCGAAGGCCGCGAGACGATTGCCCCCGACCTGCCCGGGCAGGGATTCAGCGAGGGACCCGCGCGCTGGGACGTGCCGCCGCAGGTGGGCATGGCGGATGCGGTGATCGCGCTGGCCGACCAGCTCGGCCTCGAGCGCTTCGCGGTGCTCGGCAGCTCGCTCGGCGGGCTGGTGGCCGCGCTGGTCGCGCTGCGCGCACGCGATCGGGTCGATGCGCTGGTGCTCGTGGGCACCGGCTCGACCTTCAACGACCCCGCGGGGCAGCCCGCGACCCTCGCCCGCGTGTTCGAGAACGGCGCCACCGCCTACCGCGACCCGTCGATCGCGACCTGCCGCGCGCGGCTCGCCAACACGTGCTTTCGCGCGCCGCCGGCCGAAGACCTGCTGCTCGCGCAGATCACCGCGTACGCGCTGCCCGGCGCACTCGAGTCGTACCGGGCGATCATCGACGGGGTGGCCGCGTCGATCGGCGACCCGGCGGCGAGCGCGCTGCCGCACCTCGAGCGGATCGCCGCGCGCACGCTCGTGGTGATCGGCGAGAACGACCCGCGCACCTCGCGCGCGACCCACGAGGCCGGCGTCGCGCGGATGCCGGACGCGCGGCTGGTCGCCTACCCCGAGTGCGGCCACCTGCCGTTCCTCGAGCTGCCCGGGCGGTTCAACGCCGACGTCGCGGCCTTCCTCGACGCGTCCGCGCCGCGCGCGCGAGGAGGCCCCGCATGAACACGATCGCCGACCTGTCGGCCCGCGGGCTGAGCGAACCCGCGCCCCGGTCGATCGCCGACCGGGTCCGCGACGACCGCGTGCACGGCAGCGTGTACACCGATCCGGCGATCTTCGAGCTCGAGATGAAGTGCATCTTCGAGCGCACCTGGGTGTTCATGGCCCACGAGAGCCAGATCGCGAGCCCCGGCGACTTCGTCGCCTCGCGGATCGGCCGCATCCCGGTGCTGGTGACCCGCGGCGCAGACGGCGCCGTGCACGTGCTGTACAACCGGTGCACGCACCGCGGCGCGATCGTCAGCCGCGAGACCGAAGGCAACGCCGCCAAGTTCGTGTGTCCGTACCACGGCTGGGTGTTCCGCACCGACGGCGCGCTCGCGGGCGTGCCGTACTCGGCCGCGTACCCCGAGGGCTTCCTCGCCGCCAACGACCTGTCGCTCGCGCGCGCGCCCCGCGTGGCGAGCTACCGGGGCTTCGTGTTCGCGAGCGCGGCCGCCGACGGCCCGTCGCTGCTCGAGACCATCGGGCCGCTGAAGGACGGGCTGGACAACCTGCTCGACCGTTCGCCGACCGGCCGGGTGGTGGTCGCCGCCGGCGTGCACCAGTACGCGTTCAGGGGCAACTGGAAGATGCAGATGGAGAACGGGCTGGACGAGTACCACCCGCCGTTCTCGCACGCCTCGACCGTGCGCCCCGGCGGGCAGCAGCTGCAGCGCGCCTACGGCGCCAAGACCAGCTGGAAGGTGTTCGGCGAGCTCGAGCCCACCCACCCGGACGCGCAGTCGCACTACGACCACGGCGAGGTGCACGGCGCGCGCTACGGCCAGGCCTACCTGACGATCCCCGACGCGAGCCGGCGCAGCGAGCTCGAGCTGCCCGAGTACCGGCAGCTGCTGGTCGAGCGCCACGGCGAAGCGCGTGCGCAGCAGATCGTCGCCGCCAGCACGATGAGCAACGCGGTGTTCTATCCGAGCGTGATCATGCGGGTGACCGGCAACATGCACATCCGGGTCGTGCGGCCGGTGGCGGTGGACCGCACCGAGGTGCTCGTGTGGCCGCTGCAGGTCGAGGGCGTGCCCGAGGCGATCAACCAGGGCATCGTCCGCTACTCGAACGTGCACGTGTCGGTCAGCTCGTTCGTGCAGACCGACGACCTCGAGGTGTTCGAGCGCGTGCAGGAGGGCCTGCAGGCCTCGCAGCCCGAGTGGGTGGTGCTCGCGCGCGGGCTCGGCAAGGAGTGGGACGGGCCGTACCCGGACGAACGGATCGGCCTGGCCACCTGGGAGACCGGGATGCGCGCGCAGTTCCGGTACTGGAAGCAGATGATGGCCGGGGAGGACGCGTGAGCGCCGCAGCCGCCGAGGCGCCGGTGCGGATGCCGCCGATCGCGCGGCTCGCGCCCGCCGAGGTCCAGCAGTTCCTGCTGCACGAGGCCGATCTGCTCGACCGCCGCGAGCTCGACGCGTGGCTCGCGCTGTACACGCCCGACTGCACGTACTGGGTGCCGGCCGAGCCCGGCGACCCGGATCCGACGCGGCGCGTGTCGCTGTTCTTCGACGACCGCTCGATCCTCGTGGACCGGATCTGGCGGCTCGGCCACCCGCGGATGTACTCGCAGAGCCCGCCGGCGCGGCAGGTCCGCGTGCTGTCGCAGGCGGTGCTCGCGCCGGAGGACGACGCCCCCGCGCGGGTGCGCACCCGCACCAAGTTCATCCTGTTCGAGCACCGGCTGCGCGAGCAGCGCACCTTCGGCGGCACCTACGAGCACGAGCTCGTGCCGCACGAGGGCGCGTGGCGGATCGCCCGCAAGGTCGTGCGCCTCGCCCAGTGCGACACCGTGCTGTGGAACCTGGGCATTCCCCTCTGACCCCGACCCGAGGACTGTCGAGATGGCCAACGCCAGCTACCTGAACCCGCCCGGCGCCGGCCCGGCGCAGGGCCTGTACTCCCACGTCGGCGTCGCGCCGGCGATGTCGCGGATCGCGTTCGTCGCCGGCCAGCTGTCGGTGGGGGCCGACGGCGCCGTGGTCGGGCGCAACGACTTCGCCGCGCAGTTCGCCCAGGTGTTCTCCAACCTGAAGGACGTGCTCGCCGGCCTGGGCACCGACTGCAACAGCATCGTCAAGTTCACCACCTACCTGGTCCACAGCCAGGACATCGACGCGTTCATGCGGCTGCGTCGCGAGCTGTTCCCGTCGCTGTTCGCGACCTCGGCCTATCCGCCCAACACCCTGCTGATCGTCGATCGGCTGGTGAAGGAGGAGTTCCTGATCGAGGTCGAGGCGATCGTCGCGCTCGACGCCTGAGCCCACCTGCGCGAGGACACCCCGATGCACACTCTGCGCAGACGCGCGCTCGCGACGCTGCTCGCCGCGCCGGCGCTCGCGCGCGCCCAGCTCGGTCCGGGGCGCACGATGACGCTGGTGGTGCCGTACGCGACCGGCGGCGGCTACGACCGGATCGCCCGGCTGGTGGCGCCCCGGCTCGCCGAGACGCTGCAGCAGACCGTGGTCGTGGAGAACCGCCCGGGCGCCGGCGGCACGCTCGCGATGACCTCGGTGGCCAAGGCGCCGCCCGACGGCAGCGTGCTGGTGGTGGGCGGCCCGGGCGACATCGCGATCGCGCCGTTCCTGTACGCGGGCCGGATCGCCTACGACACCACGCGCGACTTCGTGCCGATCGTGATGATGGCGCGCTTCTCGCTCGCGCTCACGGTCAACCCGTCGCTCGGCGTCGGCTCGGTCGCCGAGCTGCTGCGGCTCGCGCGCACGCGGACCACGCCGCTCACCACCGCGATCTCGGCGGTGGGGTCCACCGGGCACCTGAGCGCCGAGCTGTTCAAGACCGCCACCGGCATCACGACCGTCAACATCCCGTACAAGGGCACCGGGCCCGCGCTCACCGACCTGTCGGGCGGCCACGTCGACATGATGTTCACCGAGCCGGGCAGCGTGATGCCGTTCCTGAAGGCGGGCAAGGTGCGCGTGCTCGCGGTCACCACCGAGACCCGGGCGGCCGCGCTGCCCGACGTGCCGACGATGATCGAGTCCGGCTTCCCCAACTACCAGGTGAGCGGCTGGTGGGGGCTGTTCGCACCGGCCGGCACGCCGCCGGCGGTCGTGCAGGAGGTCAACCGGCAGGTCGGCGCCATCCTGAAGCAGCCCGCGGTCGACGAGTCGATCCGCTCGCTCACCGCCGAGGTGAGCGGGCTGTCGGGCGAGGCGTTCGTGCGCATGATCCAGGGCGACCTGCAGCGCTTCGGCCAGGCGGTGCGCTCGTCCGGCATCAAGCTCGAGTGAGGCGACCGCGATGACCGGAGCGCGGCGCCACGCGTGGGAGGACCTGATCGACGACGAGATCCGCGCGATCCACGCCGGACTCGACCATCGGCGGGGGTTCGGTGCGCGGCCGCTGCTGCTGTGCGTCGACAACTACAAGGGCGTCTTCGGCGACCGGCGCGAGCCGGTGCTGCAGATGATCCGGCGCTTTCCCAACGGCTGCGGGCTCGCCGCCTGGGACGCGATCGAGCCGACGCGGCGGCTGGTGGCCGCCGCGCGCGCCGCGGGCGTGCCGGTGGCGCACAGCACCCGCGATCCCACGCCGCAGCCCGAGGCGCTGCGGATCGCCGCGGTCAAGTGGACGTCCAACTTCGTCAACGGGTTCGCCGACGGCTCGGACCGCGAGTGGCTGCCCGAACTCGCCCCCGCCCCCGGCGAGCTGCGCGTGCACAAGCGCCGCGCGAGCGCGTTCTTCGGCACGCCGCTGCAGGCGGTGATGACCGAGGCCGGCATCGACACCGTGATCCTGTGCGGCAACTCGACCAGCGGCTGCGTGCGCGCGACCGCGGTCGACGCGTTCAACCACGGCTATCGCGTGATCGTGGTCGAGGAGTGCACCTTCGACCGCAACTGGCTGAGCCACAAGGTCAACCTGTTCGACCTGGACACCAAGTACGCCGACGTGATGTTCGTCGACGACGTGATCGCGCACCTGCGCTCGGCGACCGCGCGCGGCGCGGCGTCAGGGCCCTGAGGCCGGTTCGCGCGGCGGCCGTCGCCCACCCCACCCCCGGAGTCCCCGTGATGTCGCGTCCCCCCTTCCGCGCCGACCAGGTCGGCAGCCTGCTGCGCCCGGAGTCGCTCGCCCGCACCCGCAGCGCGTACAAGCGCGGCGAGGTGCCCGCCGACGTGCTGCGCGACGCCGAGGACGCGGCGATCGCCGACGCGGTACGCCGCCAGCAGGCGATCGGCCTGCGCGCGGTCACCGACGGCGAGTTCCGTCGCGACTGGTGGCACCTGGACTTCCTCGCGCAGCTCGACGGCGTGACCCTGACCGACAACTCGGGCGAGAAATTCCGCTTCGCCGGCCAGAGCGAGCAGCCGCCGATCGCCTCGATCACCGGCAAGGTCGCGTGCGCCCGGCCGATCATGGCCGACCACTTCGCCTACCTCGCCCGCGTGAGCACCGCGGTGCCCAAGATGACCATCCCGTCGCCGAGCATGCTGCACCTGCGCGGCGGCCGCGCGGCGGTCTCGCGCGACGCGTACCCGGACATGGATGCGTTCTGGGAGGACGTCGCGCAGGCGTACCGCACCGCGATCGGTCACCTGGCCGAGGCCGGCTGCCGCTACCTGCAGCTCGACGACATCACGTTCGCGTACCTGTGCGACCCCAAGATCCAGGAGAACTGCCGGCGCAACGGCGACGACCCGGGCGCACTGCCGCGCCGCTATGCCGACGTGATCAACGCCGCGCTGCGCGACCGGCCGGCGGACATGACCGTGACCATCCACACCTGCCGCGGCAACTTCAAGAGCTCCTGGGTCGCCGAGGGCGGCTACGACCCGGTGGTGGACGCGATGTTCTCCACCGACGTCGACGGCTGGTTCATGGAGTTCGACAGCGTGCGCGCCGGCGGCTTCGAGCCGCTGCGCCACCTGCCCGCGGGCCGGCGCGTGGTGCTCGGGCTGGTGACCACCAAGCTGGGCGAGCTCGAGGACAAGGACGCGCTGAAGCGGCGCATCGACGAGGCCGCGAAGGTGGTGCCGCTCGAGCAGCTGTGCCTGAGCCCGCAGTGCGGCTTCTCGAGCACGCACCACGGCAACGCGCTGTCGGTCGACGACCAGTGGCGCAAGCTCGAGCGCGTGGTCGAGGTCGCGCGCGAGGTCTGGGGCGAGTAGCGCGGACCGCGGCGGGCCCTGCGGATCGCGAGCGGTCGGCGTGACGGTCTGGCTCGGGGCACCTGCCGGCGATGACGCGACCGCCGGAGGTCGCCGCGCACATCGAGCGCCTCTTCGCCGCGCGAGGCGTCTGAGCGTCGTGCCCCCCGACGGGCCGATGCCGCGGTGAGCGACGCCGGCGTGAACCCCGGGGCACGCGGCCTCCCGCCCGCCCTCGCCATCCGATCGCTCTGGCTGATCGCCGCGGCCGCCGTCGGCGCGCTGCTGCTGGCCCGGCTCGTGCGGGTCTCGATGTTCTTCGACGGGGGCATCTACGCGTCGGTCGCGCGCAACCTCGCCGAAGGCCGGGGCGGCGTCTGGCGGCTGCACTTCTCCGACGCGCTGTTCCCGGTGTTCTCCGAGCACCCGCCGCTGATGATGTGGCTGCAGGCGCTCGCCTTCTCGACGTTCGGCGACGGCATCGCGGTCGAGAAGGGCTTCTCGCTGCTCACGTTCGTGATCTGCGCCGTGCTCCTGTTCCGGCTCTGGCTGCGGCTGCACGACCGGGACCCCGCGATGCGGCTGGCGCTTCCGCTCGCGCTCGTGCTCGTGCTGGTCTCGGGGCGGCTCGCCTGGGGCTTCGCCAACGGCCTGCTCGAGAACCTGGTCGCGGTCTTCTCGCTCACCGCGGTGCTCGCGATCCTCGTCGCCCAGGGGGCATCGCCGCGCCGCGCGCCGGGCCGGCGAGCGCTGCTGATGGCGACCGCCGGCGTCGCGGTGTCGCTGTCGATGCTGACGAAGGGGCCGGTGGGCCTGTTCCCGCTCGCCACCCCGGCGATCCACTGGCTCGTCTTCCGTCAGTCGCCGCTCAGGAGCGTGGTCGCCGACACCCTGGTCATGCTGTCGGTGGTCGTGGCGTTCTTCGGGGCGCTGCTGTCCTTCGACGCGTCCCGCGAAGCGATCGGGCGGTACCTGGACGCGCAGCTGTTCGCCAGCCTGTCGGGGGACCGTGGCCGCGACGGCGGCGGCCCGTACGTGGTGCGCAAGATCCTGGGGATCAACGGCTATGCGCTGCTGGTCGTCGCCCTGCTGGCGCTGGCCGGACGGCGGGTGCTCGGCGGCGCCGAGGACGCCGGGCTGCGGCGCCTGCGCTGGCAGCGCGCCGCGTTCCTGCTGCTGGTGGGCCTGTCGGCATCGCTTCCGATCGGGCTCAGCCCCCGGGTCGCGAACTTCTACTTCAATCCGTCGCTGTTCTTCTTCGGGTCGGGGCTGGCCGTGCTCGGCGCGCCGTACCTGCTGGCGGTCCTCGCCCGACTGAACGCACGGCAGGCGAAGGGGCTCTTCGTCGGCGCGCTGGCCGCCGTGCTCGCCTCGGCCGCGGTCGTCGCCCGCGACTTCGGCCGGCCCGGAGCCGACGAACGGACGATCGCGCAGGCCGCCGCGATCGGGCAGACCGTCTGCCCGAGCGGGGCACGCTGCGGCGCGAGTCTCGCGGCGTGCGGCGAGATCTGGGAGGACTGGGCGCTGCACACCTACCTGCAGCGCCACTTCCGGCTCGGCATGGCCCGTGCCGCCGACCTCGACGCGACCTTCCTGCTCACCCAGCCCGGGTGCCCCGCCGCCCCGGGAACCACGGACACGGGCGTGGACGTGTCGCCCTACCGGCTGCTGAAGCGCAACGGACCGCCCTGAGGGTCGGCGCGATCCCCGGCCGCGATCGGCCGCCGACGGCCTCGTGCGGGGCCGGTCACCCCTTCGGACGGCCGACCGTCTGCGCCAGCAGCAGCTGCTCGTCGTCGGTCAGCCCCATCGCGTGCGCGAGCGCGTCCCGGTCGAACCAGGCCCGCACGACGGTGGCCAGCCCGAGGGACGCGCACGCGAGGTAGACGTTCTGCGCCATCGCACCCGCGGCCGCGAACGCGTAGGCGGTGCGCTGCGATGCGGGTACCCGCGCCAGGCGGCCGTGATCGGCCACGTAGATCAGGTCGAGCGCAGCGTCGTCGACGAAGTCCTGGTAGCCGGTGACGCCGCGCACGTCGCTCGCGATCACCCGCTGCAGCGCGTGCGCCGCCGGGTCGTACCGGTACAGGCCCTGGGGCATCGCCGCGAAGAGCACCACCTCCTGGGCGTTCATCGCGCTCGGTGCGGTGCGGCCGCCGAGGTCGGGACGATTCACGCCGGCGGCGGCCCAGGTCAGGTCGGCGAGCGAGACGTCGTCGAGCGGCTCGGACGCGAATGCGCGCTGCGACTGCCTGCGCGCCAGCGCCTGCATCAGCGGCAGGCCGCCGTCCAGCCGCGGCGGCGGCAAGCGCAGCGACGGACTCCCGTCGCCTTCGGCCGGCCGCGGCCGGTTGCGCCCGATCAGCCCGAGCGCCAGCTTGGTCAGCGTATTCATCGCAGGTCTCCGAAACGCCCCGAGGCTACCGACCGGCCCGCGCCCGCGCCTTGCGCTCGCTCAAGCCCCGTGCCCGGACGCGTTGCCCTGGAGGATCGGCGCGGGGTGCTCGCGCGCGAATCGGGACGGATCGCCCGGCCAGCCCGCCAGCGTCCCCTCGATCAGCACGTGCACCGCGCCGCCGATCCACGCCGAGCCCGTGCCGTCGGGCCGGATCGACACCCGGCCGCGCCGGCCGATCGCGGTGCCCTGGGCCACGCGCCGCGGCCCGTCCAGCCGGCCCTCGGCGAGCTGCCAGCACGCCAGCGCCGCGTTCAGCGATCCGGTGATCGGGTCCTCGCGCATGCCGCTCGACGGCGCGAGCATGCGGACCTCGTGGTCGCACTCGCCGCCCGGCGGATGCGGTCCGATCAGTCCGATCGACGCGAACGTCGGCCAGCGCACCCGCGATGCGTCGAGCGCGAGCACCGCTTCGGCCGACGCGAGCTCGAAGGCCTGCCAGATCGGGCCGTTGCGCAGCTCGGCGCATCGCACGATCGATCCGTGCGGGATCGACAGCGCATCGACGATCGCGTCCCGCCGCCCGGGCGCCATCGGGCGCACCTCGGTCGGCGGCGCGCGGAACGCGAGCTCGCCCGCGCGCGCCACGTCGATCTCGACGATGCCCACGCCGCACTGCTGGCGCACGCGTCCGGGCTCGCGCGGCACCCCCCCGCAGTGCAGCCAGCTCGCGCAGCTGCCCAGGGTCGGATGGCCCGCAAAGGGCATCTCGCGCGCGGGCGTGAAGATGCGCACGCGGTAGTCGGCGGCGGGGTCGGTCGGCGGCAGCAGGAACGTGGTCTCCGCGAGGTTCGTCCAGGCGGCGAAGCGCTGCATCTCGTCGTCGGACAGTCCGTCGCCGTCGACGACCACCGCCAGACCGTTGCCCTGCGTCGGAACCGGGCTGAAGACGTCGCACTGAACGAAACGTCGGGCGGGCATCGGGGCGGTCTCCAGCGGTGGCATCAGGTCGGATCGGCGGCGCGCGGCGCCATTGTCCACCGCGCGGCCACGATCGCGGCGGCCGATGCGACCGGCCGCGTGACGATGCGCTACGCGCCGCCCTCGGGGCCGCCCTGGCCGCTGGCGCTGGGCCAGAGCGCGACGCAGGACATCCGGCTGACCTACGGAGCGACGACCGGTATCCCGATGAAGACCGACTGGACGGTCGTCGGCCACCGGTTCACGCGGCTGCGAGCCGCCGCCTTGCATTCGACGGCCTGGGCCCATCGGCCCCAGCGGTCGCGCCCGATTCGGCCGTGGCCCGCGTCGTGCGCCGCCGCGCCGTCCGGGGCGGCCCGGCGCCGAACGCCTGGCTCCGGACGAGCCGCCGGACCTCCTCGATGAACGTCGTGGCCGCCTGCGACATCGACCCGCGCCGTCGATAGGTGATGCCGACGTTCCGTGGCCAGTTCACACCGTCCACGTCGAGGGCCGCGATCGCGCCGCTGCGCAGTTCATCCTCGATCAGTTCGAACGGCAGATAAGACAGGTAGTCCCCGTTCATCACGAGGTACTTGTTGAACGCCGCCGAATTGCTCTCGACCTGAACGGTCGGAGTGACGAGCCCGGCCTCGACGAACGGGGCGTTGAACCGGTCCTGACCGTAGACCCGCGGTCCGAACAGTACCCATGGAAACGGCAGGAGATCCTTCAGCTGGACCTTGCGCTTCCTGGCGAGCGGATGGTCCCGGCGCGTGACGACGGTCACCGGGTCGACGTACAGCACCTCGGTGACGAACTCGTCGCTGCGCTGCTGCGGCAACGCGCCGAACACGACGTCCAGATCGCCGCGACGCAAGCTCGCGATCAACTCATCGTTCAATCCCGAGCAGATCTGAAGCTTCACCCCGGGAAGCCGCTTGACGAATCGCAGGGTCGCGACGGGCATCAGCGTCTGGGTAATGGTCGGTGCGCATCCAACGACGATCTGGCTGTGGACGCCCCGCCTCGCGTCGGCGATCGCCTCGATCATGTGCTTCGTCTCGGCCACGATCAGCTTGGCGTGCTTGAGCATCACCTCGCCCGCCAGCGTGAGCGACGTGCCGTGTCCCGAACGCTCGAAGAGCCTGACCCCCAGACTCGTCTCTAGGGCCCGGATGCTCTTGCTGAGCGCCGGCTGGGTCAGATGCGTCTGTGCGGCGGCACGCACGAAGCTCTTGTGTTCGGCCACCGCGAGAAAGTGTCGGATCGCGCGCGAGTCGAGCATCAGTGCTCCAGCGCCGACCACGCCCCGCCATAACTCCGATTCATCTTGTAGCGTCTCGAATGAATTTGACGCTCTCATCATCGGTGCGTTCTAGTGGCGGCGCAACCCGGAGCACCGACCTCGGATGGACATCCTCGCCCCGATCGAGACACGCCGCGACGACACCCCCCTCGCTTCACCGGCTGGAATCGACCCGCTCGACCTGTCGACGATCGCCTCCACGCTCAAGTCCATCGTCAACGAGATGGGGGACGTCCTGGCGAGGTCGGCCCACTCGACGATCGTTCGCGAGGCGATGGACCTGGCCACCTGCCTGGCCGATGCGGAAGGACGCGTGGTCGCGCAGGCGGAGCTGAACCCGATTCACCTGAACTCGACCGCGACCGCGCTGCGTGAGGCGTACCGGAAGCTGGACATCGGCAGCATCGGCCCCGACGACGCGCTGATCACGAACAACCCGTACGAGATGGGGCAGCACCTCAACGACTTCATCCTCTTCGTCCCAGTGTTCTGCGCAGGTCGGCGCGTCGGCTGGAGCGGCACGATCTGCCACCATCTGGACATCGGCGGAGGCATCGCGGGCGCGAACGCGAACGCGACCGAGCTGTTCCACGAAGGCCTGGTGATCCCGATGATGCGGATCGACATGGCCAGGGACCTGTGCGGTGGGCCGTTCGAGCGATTCCTTGCGGCGAATCTGCGGCTTCCGGACCCGGTCATGGGCGACTTCAGAGCCCAGCAGGCGGCCGCCCTGAGGGGTCGGGCGCTGCTGCAGGCCGTCATCGCCCGATACGGCGACAACAGGGTCGAGCGCTGAACCGCCGCCATGCGGGCCCACTCCGAGGCGACGATGCGCGCCGCCATAGAGTCGATTCCCGATGGGGTCTACGCCGCCAGCGACACGACCGACGGTCGGTCGCTCGGCGACCCTCTGTTGCACGTACGCGCTCGGGTCGAGATCAGAGGCTCCGATGCAATCGTCGATCTGACCGGCACAGACGATCAGGTGCCGTGGCCGATCAACTGCCCGCTGGCCTCGACCGAAGCCGCCGTGCAGTCGGTCTTCGCGATGCTGTGCCAGCCCGGGCTCGGCATCAACGACGGCAGTTACCGGCCGATCCGGATACGAACCCGGCTGGGCTCGCTCGTGAACCCGAGGTATCCGGCGCCCGTCCGGGGCCGCATGGCGATCGCGCACCGGGTGGCGACATGCCTCAAGCGAGCGCTGGTCGAAGCCATCCCGGAGCGTCTGTCGGCCTCAGGCAACGACTCGACCAACTTCATCACGATGAGCTTCCGCTCCAGCGGCGGGTACGAGATGTTCTCGGAGAGCGTTGCCGGTGGAACCGGCGCATGCGCGACCGATGACGGGGAGGACGTCGTCGCGCAGGCGATCGTCAACACCGCCAACACGCCGATCGAGTGCATCGAGACCGATCACGGCTTCGTTCGTGTCCGGCACTACGGCTTGGCCTGCGATTCTGCGGGCCCGGGGCGCCATCGGGGTGGGCTGGGCGCGCTTCGGATCTACGACATCCTCGCCGACGACGTGCTGCTCTCGACCTCGGGTGACCGCCACGGGTCGCAGCCTTGGGGCATCGCAGGGGGCTCACCGGCCGGCAGGTCCACCTACACGGTGGTGCGCGGCGGAGACTCGATCCCGATCCCCGCGATCTCCACCGTCGTGCTGCGCAAGGGAGATCGGTTCGTGGTCCGGCTCGCCGGCGGCGGCGGATACGGCGATCCGAGACAACGCGACCGGGCCCTCGTCCGTGCGGACCTTGCCGCGGGTCGCATCAGCCGCAATGCGGCCGTGGCGTGTTACGGGCTCGAGGACGTCGTGCCCCCAACGACTAAGGGGAGATCCTGATGATCGGTCGAACGCTTGCTCTGCTCATCCCGGTGGCGCTGGCCTGTGCCGCCCACTCGCCTGCCCATGGCCAGTTTCCAGACCAGCCGGTGCGCATCGTCGTCGGGTTCCCGCCCGGAGGCCCGACCGACCTGGCGGCGCGCGTCGTCGGGCAGGCCATGGAGAAGCGCCTGGGTCAGTCGGTGCTGGTCGACAACCGTCCCGGCGCGTCCGGAAACATTGCCGCGGAGTACGTCGCGCGATCGCCGGGCAACGGGTACTCGCTGCTGCTGGGCACGACCAGCGTGTTCGCGATCAACCCCGCCATCGGCCGCAAGACCCCGTTCGATCCGGCCAAGGACTTCGTGGCGGTCGGGCTGATCGGCATCCTGCCGTCGTTCGTCATCGTCCCGGAAGGTCTTCCGGTCCGGTCGATATCCGACCTCGCGAGGTACGGCAGGGAGAACCGGGGCAAGCTCACGTATGCGTCGAACGGCCCCGGGACCCTGTCCCACATCTGCAGCGCGCTGATCTCCTCGATTTTCGATATCGACGCGGTGCACGTGCCGTACAAGGGCTCGGCGCCCAGCGCACAGGACCTGGTCAGCAATCGGGTCTCGTTCACCTGCGACGCCTACAGCGCGTATCGCCCGTTCGTCGAAGGTGGCCGGCTGCGGGTTCTGGCCGCCTCGACGGCGGAACGCTCGGCGCTGGTGGAGGGCGTACCGGGCATGAGGACAGCGGCGTGTCCGACTTCGATCTCTTCACCTGGTACACGATCATGGCGCCCGCGTCGACGCCGGCACCGGTGATCGAGAGACTCGGGCGCGAGATCCGGGCCTCCGTCGATTCGGCCGAAGTCAAGGCCAAGCTCGCTGCGGCCGGTATCGAGGCACGGTCCGGATCACCTGCCGAGGTGAACGCACTGGTCAGTCGCGAAGTGCAGCGGTGGATCGATGCGGTGAGGCGGTCCGGCGCGCAGGTGGATTGATCCGATGATCGGCGCCATCGAAGTCGGCGGCACGTTTACCGACGTGGTGCTGGTCGACGAAGAGGGGCGTGTCCGCATCCACAAGGTGCCGTCGACACCGTCGAGCCCGGGCGATGCGGCGATCCTCGGGCTGCGCGAATGCCTGGACGCTTCGGGGCATCGGATCGATGAGATCGGTGAACTGCTCCACGGGTCCACAGTCGCGGCGAACCTCCTGATCGAGCGCAGGGAGTCGCCGACCGCCGTCGTCGTGACCGAGGGGTTCCGCGACATTCTCGCGATCCAGCGGGCCAGCAAGGGCTCGGTGTACGGCATGCACTTCCGCAAGCCGAAGCCGCTGGTCGACTCGATGCACGTATTCGAGGTCCGGGAGCGGATCTCGGCGTCAGGCGAGATCGTCGAACCGTTGGATGACGACCGGCTCGCCGCGATCGTGCACGGCATCGTCGAGCGCGGCTACCGCTCGGTCGCGGTGTGTCTCATGCATTCGTACGCCAACGGCTCGCACGAGCGGCGGGTGGCCGAAGCGCTCGTCGGCCACCCGGGCCTCTACGTGACGCTGTCCTCAGACATCGCGCCCGAGTACCGCGAGTACGAACGCATGAGCACCACGGTCGTCGACGCGTTCCTGCGCCCCGAGATCGAGTCGTACCTGACGACCTTCTCCGAGCAGCTTCGGCAGCTCGGATACGCGGGCTCGCCGCTGATCATGCAGTCCAACGGCGGGGTGGTGCCGGTAGAGAAGGCGAAGAAGCACGCGGCGAACATGTTCCTGTCGGGACCCGCGGCTGCCGCGAGCGGCGCAGCGCTGTTCGCTCGGCATGCGGGCATGCCCCGGCTGATCTCGATCGACGTCGGGGGAACCAGCACCGATCTGTGCCTGATCGACGACGGACAGCCCGCGACGACGGTGAACGGCACGTCGCACTATTCGGTGCACGGTCATCCGCTCAACCTGATGATGACCGACATCGTCACCATTGGGGCTGGTGGCGGCAGCATCGCGCAGACCGATCGCGGCGGACTCCTGACGGTCGGCCCCCGCAGTGCGGGCGCCCATCCCGGGCCCGCCTGCTACGGACGGGGCGGACAGGACTTCACGCTCAGCGACGCGATGCTGCTGCTCGGGCTTCTCGACGAGGCCAAGCCCCTTCCCGGCGGCATCCTGCTCAGGCCGGACCGAGCGGCTTCGGCCGCGATGCCGCTGTGCGATCGGTTCGGGCTCACGCCCGCGGAACTCTCCGCGCGCGTCTTCCGGATCGCGGCCGTCAACATGGCGCATGCGCTTCGGGGCATCAGCGTCAAGCGAGGCTTCGACCCTCGCGAATACACCCTCTTCCCGTGCGGGGGTGTGGGGCCGATGATCGCCGCGGCCGTGGCCGAAGAACTCGGTATCCCAGAGGTGGTGGTGCCGCCGCACCCCGGCACCTTCTCGGCGCTCGGTCTGGCGCTGGCCGACCTGCGGGTCGACTACGTGCAGGGCGACAGGGTCACCGCGTCGGGCGAGCTCGACCGGCAACGGTTCGTCGCGCGCTTCGATGCGATGAAGCGGCAGGCGCTGCTCGAGTTCGAGTCCTTCGGCATCGCTGGCGCTTCGCTGCGCTTCGTCTACATGGTCGATGCACGGTATCGGGGCCAGGGCTACGAGCTTCGGGTCGCGCTTCCAGAGCCGGACGTGATCGACGGGGATCCGAGCACCATCGATGAGCACTTCCACGAACTGCATGCACGGCTGTACGGGTTGAGTTTCCGGGGGCGGCCGATCGACGTGGTCTCGTTCCGGCTCAGCGCGAGCTGCCCGAGAGCCCACGCGGCGCCCGACGGGCCGCCTGAGCACCCGCCGCGGACGCTGCGCGGGTCGGAGCCGGGCCCGCGCGGGTCGGGAGGATGGCCGGTCCTGGATCGTGCCGCGCTGCCGCCGGACGAAGGGTGCATCGGCCCTCTGCGGGTCGTCGAACCCACCACGACGACCGTCGTTCCCGCCGGATGGCGGGTTCGGTATGGCGCGGATTCGACACTGCGACTGAGCCGGGAACGTCCTGCCCGGCGTAGCTAGGAGGCCGCCGAGCGTGTCCAGGCTGATGTCGCCCTTCGAGTCGCGCGGCGTTGTCGCGCGCAACCGGGTGGTGATCTCGCCGATGCTCCAGTACTCGGCGCGGGATGGCGTGGCCGATGACGGGCATCTCGTTCACCTCGGCCGGTTCGCGATGGGCGGAGCCGGGATCGTGTTCACCGAAGCGGTTGCGGTCGAGGCGCACGGCCGCATCACGTACGGCGATCTCGGTCTGTGGCGGGACGACCAGATCGCGCCCCTGCGGCGCATCGCACGATTCATCCGGGCCAACGGCGCGATCCCGGCCGTCCAACTCGCCCACGCCGGTCGCAAGGCTGGCACCCAACGGCCCTGGCAAGGACACGGCCCCCTGAGCGACGCGGATCGCGAGCATGGCGAACCGCCGTGGCAGCCCGTCGCGCCGAGCCCGGTGGCTGCGAACCCCGCGCGCTGGGTGCCTCGCGAGATCGCGGCGCACGAGATCGCCGGGCTGCTCGGGGCGTGGCGAGACGCGACGCGACGCGCGGTGGCCGCAGGCTTCGAGATCGTCGAGATCCACGCCGCGCACGGCTACCTCCTTCACACGTTCCTTTCGCCGAGCAGCAACGTCCGCACCGACGCCTACGGTGGAACGTTCGAGGGCCGCTGCCGACTCGTGCTGGAGGTCGCCGAGGTGGTCCGTGCCGCATGGCCTCAGGACCGCCCGGTCTTCGTGCGACTGTCGGCGGTCGACGAGGCCGGCTGGGAGATCGCCGATACCTTGCGACTGGCGATGCAACTGAAGGCGCGTGGCATCGACCTGATCGACTGCTCATCGGGGTCCCTGTACGACTCCTCGACGGCGAACTCTCGCCTCAAGCGCGGCTACGGATACCAGGTGCCGTTCGCCGCCGCCGTCCGCTCGGAGGTCGGGATCGCGACCATGGCGGTCGGGCTGATCGTCGATCCGGTCCAGGCCGAGGCGATCCTCGAGCGCGGCCAGGCGGACCTGATCGCGATCGGCCGCGAAGCCCTGTTCGACCCGAATTGGACCCTGCACGCGCAGGCGCGACTCTCGCCCGACGAGGGTCACGACGCATGGCCGATCCAGCACGGCTGGTGGCTGGCGATCCGGGAGAAGATCTTCCGCAGGATCGCGGACGACGGCGCAGGCGCGGCGAGCCGAAGCGCGAGCGATCGCTGATCAGGCGGGTCTTGCGCCCGGCAACCGGTAGAGTCGCGGGATGGACAGCACCCCCGACACCGCCCCCGCCCGAACCGTCGACGTCGTCTCCGACGTCGTCTGCCCCTGGTGCTACATCGGCAAGCGCCAGCTCGAG
>Ga0169931_10003975_pt1 | contig 23230 bp, 20 predicted proteins | sample Kivu_15m_20L_FD_129675 | JGI IMG/M metagenome (GOLD analysis project Ga0169931, IMG submission 129675) | Freshwater microbial communities from Lake Kivu, Western Province, Rwanda to study Microbial Dark Matter (Phase II) - Kivu_15m_20L... | ecosystem: Environmental > Aquatic > Freshwater > Lake...
GGGGTGCTCGTCAGCGCGGCGCGGGCGTCCCACATGGGGGCCATGCGCGCCACCATTTTATCCGCCACCTGTTTTTTGCAGTCGATGCAGCCGATGGCGGCGGTGCGGCAATCCTTGTTGATTTGGTCCTGCACGGCTTGCGGCGAATAGATCTTGTGAAATTCGTAGACCGGGCAGACATCGGGGTTGCCCACGTCCGTGCGCCGTACGCGGGCCGGGTCGGTCACCATGGTCTTCAGCTTTTGCCGGACCACCGGCTCCGTGTCCGAGAGATTGATCGTGTTGCCGTAGCTCTTGCTCATCTTGCGTCCGTCGGTGCCCAGCACCTTGGGGAACTTGGTGAGGTACTCCTTCGGCTCGGGGAACACGGGCTTCTTGTAGATGTCGTTAAAGCGCCGGGCGACTTCCCTCGTGAGTTCCAAGTGCGGCAGCTGGTCTTTCCCGACCGGCACGAAGTCCGGTTTGTACAGCAAAATATCCGCCGCTTGGAGGACGGGGTAGCCGAGGAAGCCGTAGGTGCTCAGGTCTTTTTCTTTGATTTCTTCCTGTTTCTCTTTGTAGGTCGGATTCCGCTCCAGCCAGGAGACGGGAATCATCATGGAAAAGAGCAGATGCAGCACGGCGTGCTCGGGGATATGCGATTGGATGAAGACGGTCGATCGTGTCGGGTCGATGCCGGCGGCAAACCAAGCGATCAACAATTCGCGCACGAACTCTTTCAGGCGGCTGGTGTCGGCGTAGTTGCTGGAGAGGGCATGCCAGTCGGCGACGAAAAAGAAGCAGTCATGCTCTTCTTGCAACAGCTTCCAGTTCTCCAAAGCGCCGAGGTAGTTGCCCAGGTGCATCAATCCGCTGGGCTGCATGCCGCTGAGGACGCGTTTTTTCGATGCTGTGGTCATTGCAAGACTCCTGTGCCGAAGCCGAGTGCCGTTGAGAGAATGCTGCCCGACAGGGCGTTGGCGAATGTGCCGGTGATCGTGTGGATCACGCGGAGTTCTTTGTCGAATACGATCAGGCCCATGAGAATCATCATGCCGTAGGGCTCCAGCTTCGCCAGCGCGAGGGCCTGGCGTGGAGGCAGCAGGCAGGTCAGGATGCGCCCGCCGTCGAGCGGCGGGATCGGCATCAAATTGAAGAGCGCCAGAAAGACGTTGATGAGCACGGAATAGAGCGCCATGACGGAGACCGGCAGCAGGATCATGGTCACCGGGTTTGAGGCGTCGGATTCGCGCGCGGCGGCCTCTTGCTGCAACAGCGTCAGATCGACGGCCAGGAGCCCGGCCACGACCAGGGCGCTGAGCGTGGCGAGGAGGAGATTCATGCCCGGTCCGGCAGCGGCGACGAGGGCCATGTCGCGCCGGGGCTGCCGCAGGTTGCGCGGATCGACAGGGACGGGCTTGGCCCATCCGAGGAGAAAGCCGCCGGGCAGGGCCAGGCAAATCAGGGGCAAAATGATGGTGCCGAGCGGATCGATGTGCGCGATCGGGTTAAAGGTGAGCCGGCCCAGCCGCTTGGCGGTGGGGTCGCCGCATTTGTCGGCCACCCATCCGTGCGCATATTCATGGAAGACCATGGCGAAGAGCAGCGGGAGCGCCATGTAGGAAATTTTATGAATGATCGGGGCGAGGGTGTCCATGTCCGGTCCGGTTAGTTGAGCTGTACAAACTTACCGTGTTTCACTTGCAGGAGAAAGAGGGGGCGCCGCAAGGTGCCTTCCGGTCCGAAGCTGGCCGGTCCCAGGAGCGTGGGCAAGTCTTGTTGCGTGGTCAGAAACGCGCGCACCGCGTCCCCCGAGGTGGCGCCATGGCGGATGGCTTCGAGGACGAGTCTGGCGGCGTCGTAGCCTTGCATCGTAAAGAGCGTCGGCGTGCCGGAAAACCGTTTCTGATAGCGCTGGACGAACTCCTGCACGGCGGCGCTCGGACTGTCCGCGAAGAATCCGTCCACAAAGACGGCGCCGTCCACGGTGCGGTCCGCGGTGCGGAGGAAGTCCGGGGCGTTCCAGCCATTGGTGCCCAAGAGCGGGACTTTCACATCATGAAAGGCGAGCTGGGCCGCCAGCAGGCCGATCTCGCTCGCCCGGCTGGGGATAAAGACCGCGTCGAATCCCGGAGTGTAGAGCATTCGTTTCTCGGTTTTCCCGATCGGTTTCCCGGCCGGCCGTGACGGGTCGTAGGGGACGGCCAGGCCGTATTTCTTGAGATCTTCTTCCTTCAACCGTTTGATCTGCGCCGAATAGTCTGTGTCGCCTTCCTTGAAGGATTCCATCGCGATGATCTCGCCGTCACGCTGCCGGATCTCCTGCGCGAAGAGGCGGGCCTGCTCGCGTCCGTAGATGGTATCCGGGTAGAGAATGCAGAACCGGCGGTACGCTTGCTCTTTGATCGCGTAGTCCGCGATGCGTGTAGCTTGGAGTCCGTAGGTCAGGGTGGTGCTGAAGAGATAGCTGCCCAGGCGGCGGACGTTGGGGAAGGTGGCCGCCGGTGTGATCAACGGGATTTTACTGCGCGCGGCCATTTCCGCCATCACCGGGAGGTTCTTCGACAGCACCGGGCCGATGACGGCCAGGGGGCGGTCGTTGCTCAGGAGGGTGGCGAGGTCCTCGAGGAACGAGGGCCGGTCCGACTCATTATCTTTGACGAGCAGGCCGACGGACGGGGCGCCGGCTTGTTCGCGCGTTCGTTCCACCGCGAGCTGGATGCCCTCAAGAATTTCGTTGGCGAAGGGGGCGAGGCGGCCGGAGAGCGGCAGAACGGCGGCCATGAAGTATTGATTCGTCTTGAGCCGGGCCTTCAACTGCGCCAGGGTTTCCGCCGCTTTGGGCTCGTAGGGGTGATTGGGAAACTGTTTGAGGAATTGCTGGATCTGCCGTTCCGCGAGATGGTCTTCCCCCCGCTCGCTATAGATTTCGATCAGCCGGATCGAGGCCAGGTCGCCGGGAAATGTCTTCGGGTACAGTTCTCGTATGCGGATGAGCGCGTTCTTGTCGAGTTTCTCCGTGAGAAACTCGCGAATTTGGTTTCGTGTGTCGGCAACCTGCTCATCCGTTCCTTCCGCGGCCTCTTCGAGGAGGGCTTGAATCGCCCGGACATAGTCTTTTTTCTGTGCCAGCAATTCCGCTGTCAGCTTGCGGGCCTCCCGTTTTGTATTGTCGTCGGCGGCCCCGGTCCGCAGTTGGGCCAGGAGCGGCAGCGCCAGATCGATGTTGCCCATGGCGGCATGGGTCTGGGCGAGCAGCACCTTCCCCCGGTCGCTCCATTCCGAGGCGGGAAGCTCGGTGTAGAGCTGGTTCAAGACTTTCAAGGCGTCCGGGTATTCCTTCAGATCGAAGAGGGCCGCTCCCAGGAGCAGATAGGTATCGTCGAGGTATTCGGCGCGGGGTGATGTCGCCAGATACCGGCGGAGGGCGGTGGCGGCGGATTCCGGGTCTCCCTTGTCGAGAAGGCGTTTGGCCTGAGTCAGGACAGGAGGATCGGCTGCCGGAGATTTGAGGTCGGCCGCCAGAACGGTATCTGGCGAGATGCCTGCGAGGGTGAGGCAGGCGAAGAGGAGCGCCGCCATGGCGTAGCGATACGGATATCGTCGGCCTGTCATCTGGGCTGGCATGGGGGTGTTGAATATGTGGATGATGGTTGTTGTGGCACCGAGTGACTAGTATCGGAAAGGGGGGAGGGTGTCAAGGAGAACTGCCGGTCGTTTCATTGAGTTCACCTGGGAGAGTTGGCTATAGTTTGCCGCGGAGGCAAATCGCCGCGGTGCAGGTTCGCGGTCCGGTGTGTGTATCGATGGCACAACTTCTCGAACAGATCCTTGATCCGCTGGCTGAGCGGTACCTGAGCCACCTTCGCGTCGAGGGCGGTCTGGCGGTCAATACGCTGGAAGCCTACCGGCGCGACCTTTCCAAGCTCCAAGCGTTTCTGAACCGGCATCGATTCCCGATGAATGCGCCGGTGTCCCCGCCGCAGGTGGTGGGATTTCTGGCTTCATTGAAAGCGGAGGGCCTGTCGCCGGCCTCGATGGCGAGGACCGTGTCTGCGCTGCGCGGGTGGTTCCGGTTTCTCGTGCGCGAGGGGGTGGTTGCGGCCGATCCAACGCGCGATTTCGCCACGGCGCGGCGGGGGATCACGCTCCCGAGTGCCTTGACGAGGGCGGACGTGACGGCGTTGCTGGCGTTGCCGGCGGTGCAGACGGTGGAGGATGCGCGCGATCGGACGATGCTGGAATTGATGTATGCCTCGGGTTTGCGAGTGTCGGAATTGGTGGCGTTGGAATTAGGGCGGCTGGATCTCACGGTTGGATGCGTGCGCGTGCACGGAAAGGGCTCGAAGGAGCGATTGGTCCCGATCGGAGAGGCCGCGCGCGAGGCGCTGGTGTCCTATCTTGAGCGGGTCCGGCCGGCTATTTTGCGGCGGCGCTCCTCACGCGCGCTCTTTGTCTCGCGGCGCGGAGGGGCGCTGACCAGGCAGGCCTTTTGGAAAATTGTGCGGCAGCGGGCCGCGCGCGCGGGGATTGCCAAGCGGATTTCCCCCCACATGATCCGGCATTCGTTTGCCACGCATTTACTGGAGGGCGGCGCCGATCTGCGCGCCGTGCAGGCGATGCTGGGTCATGCGAACATTGCGACGACGCAGATCTATACGCATGTCGAACGAGGGCGGCTGACGCAGGTGCATCGGAAGTTTTTCCCCCGGCAGGCGCGGCGCGCCAAATCCTGATCGGATGGGCCGCGAAAAATATTTTCGCGTGTGCCAGAAAACTGCAAGAATAGTGCGAGAAGCGATTGACAAGCTCCTATGGACTTGGTAGCATCCGAAAATCTTGCGAGGCCAATCGGGCGGATAGCTCAATTGGGAGAGCGCTGCCCTTACAAGGCAGAGGTCACAGGTTCGATCCCTGTTCCGCCTACCAAGTCAGGCTGGTGCGCGAGGACGGGGCGAAGAAGAAAGATAGAGCCATTCTAAGTGTTGGAACCGCTAGATACTGTCTTGTCGTTCCGATCATCCGCCAAATGCAGAGTTTCGAGGGGCCGTCGTTCAGCCTGGTTAGGACGCCAGATTGTCAATCTGGAGGTCGCGGGTTCAAATCCCGTCGGCCCCGCCATTTTCTCCCAAGTTTGCTACACTTCATCACGCCACGCACACCACGGTGCGTCATGATTCAAGGAGGGAGACGCTAGCGCCCTATGTTCCAGTCAGGTCCCATGGGTCTTCTCGGGTCGCTGGGGATAGTGTCGAAAGTCGTTCTGTTTCTGCTCCTTCTGTTGTCGGTGCTCTCTTGGGCGGTCATTCTCCTCAAATGGAACATGTTCCGGTCGGCGGACGCCGAAGACCACCGCTTCATGGCCGTGTTGTCGAAGGCCAAGGATGTGGATGAGGTGGCGCGCCGCGCCTATCGTTCCGCCGGGAGCCCTTGCGCCAAAATTTTTCATGGCGTCGTGGATCGGGTTGGGATGGGGCAGAGCGTGCAGGACGGGGGCGGCGCCGCTGCCGTGGATCGCCATGTCGTGGAGCGCACGGCCCAGCATCTGGCCCAAGGCCAGCTCTCGCAGCTCGAAGCCTATCTGCTGTTTCTGGCGACCACGGGCAATATCAGCCCCTTTGTCGGGCTGCTGGGAACCGTGATGGGGATTATCGATTCATTCCGGGAAATCGGTTCGCAGGGGACGGCCAGCATCGCGGCCGTGGCGCCGGGTGTATCGGAAGCGCTGGTGGCGACGGCCGCCGGATTGTTTACGGCGATTCCCGCGGTCATGGCCTATAATTATTTTCTGTCGCGCATTCGCCGCACGGCCTTTCGGATGGATACGGTGACCGTGGAGCTGCTGGCGTTGCTGTCCCACAAGTCGAACCCGGGATCGGTCGGAGCCAAAGGATGATTCTGGAAACCCGCCAGCGCCGGTTCATGGCGGAGATCAACATTATTCCGCTGGTCGATGTGGTGCTGGTCGTGCTCGTCGTCTTCATGGTGACGGCGCCGATGTTGTATCGCGGGATGGATATCACTCTGCCGAAGTCGGCGTCCAATACGATCAAGCCGGAGATCCGCGCCGTCCTCACCATTGAAAAAGACCAGCGGCTCTATCTGGACAAAGATCAGGTCAGTGTGGCGCAGCTGGAGCGCAAGCTCAGGCTGCTGAAAGAAGAACATGCGGATGTGGCGCTCTATCTGCGCGCCGATCGTGATGTCCCCTACGGCATTGTGGTGCAGGTGATGGACGGGGTGAAGAAGGCCGGCATCGAGAAGCTGGGCATGGTGACGGATCCGACCGGGCCCGAGCGGGTGACGGATGCGTCGTCCCCTCGTCGAAAGAACTAGAGTCCTGAAGCGCTATGGTGCAGGCTTCCGCACAATCGCACGCGTGGCTGGATGAGGATGTGCAGGGGCGAGTCGCCCGTCATCTCCGGCTGGCGGTGGTCTGGTCCATGGTCCTGCATGTGGCGGTGTTGGTGGCGGTCACCTGGGTCCGGTGGCCCCGGCACGGAGAACAGCCGCTGGCGTCCATCGAAGTCTTTCTCGCGTCGTTGCCGGCGCCTTCGGTCAAAATGGCGGAACCGGTCAAGGCTCCTGCGAAGCCGGTCGAGGCTGCCAAGCCGCCCGCTCCAGCGCCGCCAGCCCAAATGGCGTCTGTGGCTCCGCCCGTTGCGAGATCTGAGCCGGCGGCCCCGGCGAGGCCGGCCCATGATCCGATGCGCGACTTGATGAAGAGGGTGGAGCTGCCTCCGGACGCTCCGAAGTTTGGAGATTTCAGCCCGACCGATCGGCCGAAAAAAGTTCAGGAACCGGTGGTGCCTGCCGTCTCGAAGTTAAAGCTGCCCGATGTGCCGGTCGCTCAGGATGCCAAGGAGCTTCCCAGGAAGCCATCCGAGGTCAAGCCGCGCACGTCGTTGAGCGAGGAGATGAATCGGGAGCTGGGCGAGGAACTGAGCAAGATCAAGAAGGTGGAGCTGCCAAAGGAATCGAAGCCGGTGCTGGCGGAATCGCCGGCGAAGTCTGTGCCCCAGCGTGAAACCAAGATGCCAAGCGTCAAAGCGGTCGATACGACTCTCAAGGTGCCTGGCATCGCGCCTGGCTCCAATGCGTATCTGGCACGGGTGCGGCAACGGATCAGCAGCGTCTGGTCTGCGCCGCCGGTCGATGTGACTGCTCAGGTCTATTCGGTCGTCGTCAAGTTCCGGTTGCACCGGAACGGGACGGTCAGCGGCGTGGCGATTGAGCAGTCGTCGGGCAATGAATATTATGATCTGGCCGGCAAGCGCGCGGTCATGAATGCCGAGCCCTTGCCGGGGTTTCCGCCCGAGCTGACAGAGTCCTCGTTCGATGCGCACTTTACCTTCACAGTCGGGGAGCCGAACGGATAACCCATGAGACTCAGAACCTGTCTTCTGCTGACCTGTTCTGCCCTGGTAGGGGCCATTGGCATTCTCGAGTCCGGCGCGACCGATGTTTTTCTGGAGGCGACGCGCCCTGATTTTCAGAAAATTCCTGTCGGCGTGATCGGCATTCAGAATGCCGGAGGGCCTGAGTGGCTGGGGGGCCGGCTGGAAGAAGGCTTGAAGTCCGATATCCGCCGCTCGCTGGTGTTTACGCTGGTGGATGTGCCGGGCCTTGGATTCAAAGATGTGGGGACGGTGCCGAATCCCGCCTTCAAACAGGCGGTGGAAGGCGGCGCGTCGGTGCTGGTGTGGGGGAAAGCGGGCTTGAAGGAAGGGGATAAGGACGCGGATATCAGTATGGAGGGGTTTGTCTATGACGGGGGGAGCAACGAGGTGGTCGGCGGCAAGCGCTATGTCGGCTCCTCCTCCGTGGCCCGTTTGATGGCGCATCGGTTTGCGGATGAATTGGTATTCCGGTATACGGGAGAGCCAGGGATTGCCCGCACGAAAATTGCTTATGTGTCAGAGCAGGGGGCGGCGCGCGAGCTGTTCGTGATGGATTACGATGGGTATGAGCCGCGCCAGGTGACGTCCGACGGATTTCTGAATTTGATGCCGCGCTGGTCGCCGGATCGGCGATTCCTCGTCTTTACGGCCTATCGCAACCGGAATACGCAGGATATCGACATGATCGAGCTGGCGACGGGGAAGCGCTGGACGATGGTCTCGTTGAGCGGGCTCAATATTACCCCCGCGCTTTCGCCGGACGGGAACTTCCTCGCCTTTGCGTCGAGCTATGAAGGGAATTCGGAGCTGTATCGGCTGGATACCAGAACCAAGGCGTTGCAGCGGCTGACGACGCATGCGTCGGGCGATCTCTCGCCGTCCTGGGCGCCGTCGGGGCGGGAGCTGGCCTTCGCGTCGGACCGCAGCGGCGGGCCGCAGATTTTTCTGATGAGCGCCGATGGCTCGAACGTGCGGCGCCTGACCTTTGAGGGCGATTACAATGCGGCGCCGGCTTGGTCGCCGCGGGGAAATTGGATCGCGTATGTGTGCCGGACGCCTAAAAAAGAGTATAAACTGTGCCTCATGACGCCGGACGGGCAGAGGCGGGTGCAGTTGACGACGGGGCCGGGGGTGGACGATTCGCCGTCCTGGTCGCCGGACGGCCGTCATCTGGTGTTCAGTTCGACGGCTGACGGAAAAAGCCAGATTTACATGATCAATGCCGATGGCAAAGATCTTGAGCGCGTGACGTTCACCGGAGTGCATAACAGTGCGCCGGCCTGGTCGCCGGCATCGTGATGTGCCACGAATGGCCGCCACAGCAGAAACAAACAACCTATCGCCGGCTTGCTGCCGGAATGTCTTTTTAGAGGGGGGAACAACGATATGCGGACAACACGAGTGATCTGGTATCTGCCGCTGATGGCCGGGATGGCGCTGATGGTTGCGCCGGGCTGTTCAAAGAAAGCCGTGCAATCCGGTGGGGATGCCCAGTCGTCGCAGGCTGGCGCGGCCAGTGCCGACAAAGGGACGGGCGGCGGGGGCGTCGGGTCGAATTTTCCGGACACGACGCTGTCCAACAGAGATGCTGGCGCGGCTGGAGGATTGCGCGGATTGGATGCGGTCGGGGGAGGGAAGAGTCCCTCGGAAGAGCGTGTGACGAATGGGACGATGATGGCCAAGCTGGATCCGTCCCAGAGCGGCCGCCAGATGGATGCCATTCGATCGGAACAAGCCGCCGCGGATGCCGCCGGATTGCGGGATGTGTTTTTCGCCTATGACAGTTTCGCCATTTCCGAAGAAGGCCGCCAGGCCTTGTCGCGCAATGCCGAATGGATCAAGGCCAATGCCGGTGCAAATTTGAAGATCGAAGGGCATTGCGACGAGCGCGGAACCTCCGCCTACAATTTGGTGCTGGGGGAAAAGCGCGCGAAGGCGGTGCGGAACTATTTGGTCGAACTCGGGGTGAGCGCGAGCCGGGTGGGCGTGGTGTCCTATGGCAAAGAACGGCCGTTCTGCAAAGAGCGCGATGAGGCCTGCTACGCGCAGAACCGCCGCGGCCATGTGGTGGTGAAGACCGGGAAGTAACCTGGGCGCACCGTTCCGATTGCGCGGAAGGCGGGGATGTCCTGTACGGTCGATCAATGGCTGGGAGTGAGGTGTTTTGTGGCTCTGATTCTGGTCATGCTCAGCGCACTGTTATCCGGTTGCGTGGCGCAACAAGCCGATTTGAAAAAGGCGGAGCAGCGAATCAAGCAGCAAGACGAGCAGTTCTCGCAGGCCAGGGCCCGGCAGAGCCAGGAGATCTCGTCGCTGCGCGATCAGGAGTTGCCGCAACTGCGGGGTGAATTGGAGAAGGCCCAGCACCAGGCGCAGGAGCTTCAGGCGCAGCAGGAAAATATAAAGTACCAGGCGGCGAAGCTGGAGCAGCAAACGAAGAAGCTGGAGCAAGTGGCGGCCAAGCTCGAAGCCGATACGGCGACGTGGTACCAGTGGCTTCAGAAGAGCCTCGACACGCAGGATGCGAAGGTGAATGCCCGGTTCGATAAGATGGCCGAGGATGTGGCGAAGGCGGTCGAGGGGATGAAAGAGCACCTGGCCGGGGTCGTGAAGAAAACCAACGAAGACATGGCCAGGCGGGTGGACGCGAAGCTCGATGAGCAGCAAAAGGGATTGGGCGAGAGCCAGCACCGGCTGGATCAGGTGTCTCAGAAGTTCACGCAGTTCAATCAGGCGCTGACCGGATTCAAAGAGGCGCTGACCGGATTGCATGAACGAGTCGGGCAGGAAGAGCAGGCCTCGAAGGGCCTGGCCGCCAAACTGGATGCCGGCAGCCGGGAGACGACGGCCTATGTGAATGATGCCAATAAGTCGATGACGGGCTATGTCGAGTCGGTGAAGCGAAGCGTCGAGTCCGTGGCCGAAACCCTGGAAACGATGAATGCCAAGGTCGTCTCGCGTTTCGAGGATCAGGACCGCCGGCTCGATGCGCTGGCGCGGTCGGTCGATCAGGCGAGCCTGAAGGCGGGGGGGCGCCAGGCGAATGGGAAGCATGCCCAGCGGGCGCAACCGGGCCCTGCGCCGGAGGCCGGCGGGATGGAGCGGGCGGCGCAGGATTCCGAACAGGGTATGGCCGCGAGTCCGTCGCCGGCCGTCGAGCCGGCCCGCGCATCGGTCGCGGCGGATCGGGAGCAGTACGAACGGGTATTGGCGCTGTTTCGCAACGGAGATTTGGAGGGCGCGCGGAACGGTTTTGCCGCATTCCTGGCCGGGTATCCCAACTCGGATCTGGCGCCGAATGCCCGGTATTGGCTCGGCGAGTCGTATTACGGTTCGAAAGAATATAAGAAGGCAATCGACGCCTATGACAAGGTGGAGCTGGATTATCCCCGCAGTGAGAAGGTTCCGGCGGCCCTGCTGAAGAAGGGCTATGCGTATCTCGCGTTGAAGGATAAGAAGCGGGCCTCCTCCGCATTCAAACAGGTGGTGACGTTGTATCCCAGGACGCCGGAGGCCGGCAAAGCCTCCGATAAGCTGGTGCAGTTGAAGGAGGGGTGGTAGCGATGTTGTCGTCACGTGTCCGGATGTCTGTCGGATTGCTGCTGGCTGCCGGCCAGGTCGTGCTGCTGGCGGGGTGTGCCAAGCATGCCGATTTTGTGGAGCTGAGAGACTCGATTTCGACGGTCTCCAAGTCGCAGGAGCAGGATCATCAGCGGGTCGATGCGGCATTGCGCCGGCTGGAGTCCCCTGAGCGGGTGAAGGACGCGGAGCCGGGGAAGGCCCGTGTCGAGGAATTGGCCGCGCGGCTGCAAAAGATCGAGGCCCGGCTGGCCAAGTTGGAAGAGGGGCCAGGCGGCGCGGTCTCCAAGCTGGATCCGGTGCCGTCCGAGGCGCCGAAGCCGGCCAAGCCGGCCAAGCCTCAGGCGCCGGCGGACAGTGCGGCGATCGCTCCTGCTCCGACAGGGATCACTCCGACGGCGGCGTTCAATTTGGCGTACAACGATTACTTGAATGGCAAGTATGAGCTGGCGGTGGCGGGATTTCAGCGGTTCACCAAAGATTTTCCTGGCACGTCGCTCACCCCGAATGCCCATTACTGGCTTGGAGAATCGTATTATAATCAGAAAGATTATGCGCGCGCGATTCAGACCTTCGAATATCTGGCCGCGGAATATCCGGGGAACGAGAAGGTGCCGGCGGCGCTCTATAAGCTCGGCCTCGCGACAGCGGAAACGGGCGATCTGGTCAAATCACGGAAATATCTCAAGCATGTGCTGGAAGAGTTTCCCTCGTCCGAGGAAGCCAAGCTCGCCAAGAATAAACTCGCCGACATCCGATGACCGCCTCCGGCGCGCGACGATCCGCCCCTGTGCCTCAACTATGCCGCATGCTTCGTGGAGCCTGACCCCATGGTGACCACCGGCCTCAGCGGAAAGATTCAGGTTCTGCCGGGCGACGTTATCAGCCGGATTGCCGCCGGAGAGGTGGTCGAACGGCCCGCGGCGGTGGTCAAGGAACTTATTGAAAACAGCCTCGATGCCGGCAGCCGGACGATCACCGTCGATGTGAAGGACGGCGGCTTGGCGATGATCCGTGTGACGGACGATGGCGAGGGGATGACCCGGACCGATGCGCCGCAGGCCTTTGGCCGGCATGCCACCAGCAAGCTCCGCTCGGACCGCGATCTCTGGTCGATCCGCACGATGGGGTTTCGCGGAGAGGCCCTGCCGAGTATCGCCTCGGTGTCCAAGGTCCGGCTGGTGACCGCGACCAAGGGGGATGCCGTCGGCACCGATCTGCAACTGGCCGGGGGGCAGCTCCAGCAGGTGCTCGATGCGCCGCCGGTCGCGGGCACGCGCATCGAGGTCACGGAGCTGTTTTATAACCAGCCGGCCCGGAAGAAGTTTCTGAAGTCGATGCCGACGGAATGTTCCCACATTACCCATGTGGTGCAGCAGGCGGCGCTGGCCTGGCCGTCGGTGCATTTCAAGCTCACGAGTAATGCGCAAGAGGTGTTGAATTGCCCCGCCGGGCCCACGGCCGAGGATCGTATCGGCCAGATTTACCGGCAGATGTTTCTCGCCCGCGCGGTGGCGGTGCAGGGGGAGCAGCCCGGTGCGGCGATCAGCGGAATGATCGTCGATCCCAACCATGTAAAGGCCTCGCGGACGCCGCAAGAGCTGTTCGTCAATCGCCGGCCGGTCCGCAATGCGGCGATCCTCCATGCGGTGGCCGAAGGCTATGGCTCATGTTTGGCCAAAGGGCATCAGCCGCAGTTTGTCCTCTTTCTTGAGGTCGATGCCGAGAGCGTGGACGTGAATGTGCATCCGGCCAAGCGGGAAATCCGGTTCGCTGCGAATGAAGCCATTCATCAGCTGGTGCGCCGCGCAGTCCGGCAGGCCTTGGGCCGCCGCGAGGGCGCCGCGCAGGTGCCGCGGGATCCCGTGCGCGAGGGGGGCGCGGTGCTGCCGGCCAGTGTGCCAACTTGGACTCAGAACCCGCCGGTGTTTGGCGGGGCTGTGGCTCTGCCGCCTGGTTCGGGCCCGCCGGCAGAGGAAGCCCGCCAGGTGGAGCAGCTGGCGTTTGTGAGCGAGGCGGCGGAGTCCTATGTGCGGGTGCCCGCGTCGGAAGTCGTTGCGCTCGGACAGCTCAATCGCACCTATCTCGTCGTGCAAATAGGCGGGGCGCTGACGATCGTCGATCAGCATACGGCGCATGAACGGGTGTTGTTCGAACGGCTCTATCGGGCGTGGCAGGCGCGCGGCATGGCGGCGCAGCCGCTGCTGATTCCTGAATCGGTTGAGCTCACGGCGCCGCAGGCCGCCTTGCTGCAACGGCATCAGGGCGATCTTGAACAACTGGGGCTCGGCCTTGAACCGTTCGGGACCGCCACGGTACTGGTCCGGAGCGTTCCGCTCGGCATCGGCAAGGTGGATGCGGGGGGCTTTCTGTTGGATCTCCTGGACGATCTCAGCCAATGGGACCGGGTGTCGAGCCTGGAGGACCGGGTGCGGCCGGTTCTGGCGTCGCTGGCCTGTCATGGCGCCGTGCGGGCGGGGCGGTCGATGGAATTGCCCGAGATCAAGCACCTGGCCGAGGATTGGCTGGCGGAAGGGAAGATCCAGACCTGCCCGCATGGCCGGCGCACGGCCTATCATCTGGGCACGGAGGAGCTGGAAAAGATTTTTGGCCGGGTCGGCTGGTAGGGGTGGTGTGACGGCCATGCGCGCATTATCCGAGTCCGTGTTGCGGCATCGTCCGCTGGTCGTGCTGCTGGGGCCCACCGCGGTGGGGAAAAGCGCCGTGGGCGTGCAGGTGGCGAAGCGGTATGGCACGGAGATTCTGACGGCGGACTCGCGGCAGGTCTACCGGGGGATGGATATCGGGACGGATAAGCCGTCGCGTGAAGAGCGCCAGGGCGTGCCCCATCGCCTGATCGATCTGGCCGATCCCGATGAGGTCTTCAATACCGGACGGTATCGGCGGGAGGCGTTGACCGAGATTGACCGGGTGCTTGGCGGGCGCCGGCTTCCCTTTGTGGTCGGCGGGACGGGGCTCTATATCCGGACGCTGATCCGGGGCATGTGCGAGGCGCCGGAGGCGAACCAGGAAGTCCGGCAAGCCCTCTATCGGATCGTGCAGGAACAGGGCCGCGAGGGGTTGTACGCCGAACTGGTGCGTGTGGACCCGGCCACGGCGGCCAAGCTGCATCCGAACGACGAGTCGAAAATCATCCGGGCGCTGGAGGTGTATCGCCTGTCCGGCGTCGCGCTCTCCAGTTTGCAGGCGCAACATGCGTTTCAGGGGGCCGGGTTTGCGGTGTTGCTGATCGGGTTGCAGCGTCCGAAAGAGCGGCTCTATCGCCGGATCGAGGCGCGCATCGATTGGCAGTTGTCGCACGGCATGATAGAAGAGGCGCGCGCGCTGCTGGCGAAGGGCTACGGCCGGCAGCTCGGTTCGATGAAGGGGCTGGGCTACCGGCATCTCGCGGCGCATTTCGCGGGTGAGTATGACGAGGGTGAGATGGTCCGGCAGTTTAAACTGGATACCAGGCACTTCGCCAAGCGGCAGCTCACCTGGTTTCGGAAAGAGCCGGGCATCGTCTGGCTGTCCGTTGAGGAGCCTGAATCGAATGAGCGGATTGCCGATCGCGTGATCGGGCAGATCGAACAGTTTTTGACAGCGTTGGAATCCACGCCGCCGCGGGTGGGGGCCGTTGGCCGGGATCTATGAGGAGTGTACGGGGCATGGCACAGAAGACAAGCCGTATGCAGGCATCGTTGGGCGTGATCGGCGGAAGCGGGTTGTATGACATCGAGGGGCTGATCGCCGTGCGGGAAGCGCGTATGCGCACGCCGTTCGGCGTGCCGTCGGATGCGATCCGGATCGGGACGCTGGACGGCGTCAGGATCGCGTTTCTATCCCGCCATGGGCGCGGGCACAAGCTGAATCCGACGGAGATCAATTATCGCGCCAACATCTATGCGATGAAAGCGCTGGGCGTTCGGCGGATTGTATCGGTGAGCGCCGTCGGCAGCATGAAGGAGTCGATCGAGCCGGGCGATGTCGTGCTGCCCGATCAGTTCATCGACCTCACGAAACGCAGAGCCTCCACGTTTTTCGAGGGCGGCGTGGTGGCGCATGTCGGGTTCGGCGATCCGGTTTGTCCGGCGGTGGCGCAGGCCCTGGCCTGGGCCGGGCAGCAGGTCGGCGCTTCGCTCCAGGAGGGCGGCACCTATCTCTGCATGGAGGGCCCCCAGTTTTCCACCAAGGCGGAATCGCGTCTGTACCGCCAATGGGGCGTCGATGTGATCGGCATGACGAATATGCCGGAGGCGAAGCTGGCCCGTGAGGCGGAGGTCTGTTACGCCACGCTGGCGCTGGTGACGGATTACGATTGCTGGCATGAGACGGAAGACGCCGTCACGGTCGAAGCCATTCTCGCGACGCTGCATCGAAACGTGGCGCTGGCCAAACGGATGCTGCGGGCGGTGGTGCCGCGCCTCGGGGCCGCCGTGGCAACCTGCGGCTGCCAGCAGGCGCTGCAGACCGCCATCGTCACCGCGCCCGATCGGATTTCTCCTGCGAGCCGGAAGAAGCTGGGCCTCTTCCTCGACCGCCTGGCTCTCCCGAAGAAAGGAAAGAGGTAGCTCCATGGGCAAGTTATTAGTGGTCGGGTCTGTGGCGTTGGATACGGTGAAAACGCCTTTCGGGGAGGGGACGGATATTCTCGGCGGATCGGCGACCTATTTTTCGACGTCGGCGAGTTTTTTTACGGCGGTCAGCCTGATCGCGGTGGTGGGCGACGATTTCCCCGCGCAGCATACGGCTTTTCTCAAGAGCCGGGGGATCGATCTGACAGGGCTGGAACAGCGGCCCGGCGCGACCTTCCGGTGGAAAGGCGAGTACACGCACCAGTTGAACGAAGCCCATACGCTGGACACGCAGCTCAATGTGTTTGAAACGTTCCGGCCCAAGATCCCGGAGGCCTATCGTTCGCCGGATGTATTGTTTCTCGGCAATATCGATCCGGAGCTGCAGTTGGATGTATTGCAGAAGGTGGAACGGCCCGGATTGGTGGCGTGCGACACCATGAATTTCTGGATCAACGGGAAGCGGGATGCCTTGTGGAAAGTGCTGGAGAAGGTGGACGTGCTCATCATCAACGATGGCGAGGCGCGCGCGCTCGGCCAGGACACGAACTTGGTGAAGGTGGCGAGGCAGGTGCTCTCCCGCGGCCCCAAGCATCTCATCATTAAGCGCGGCGAATATGGCGTGCTGATGTTCAACGAGAAGCAGGTGTTCGGCGCGCCGGCCTTTCCGTTGGAGGATGTGCGGGATCCCACCGGCGCCGGCGACACCTTTGCGGGCGGCTTCCTGGGCTATTTATCCGCGACGGGAAATGATTCGCCGGAGGCCATGAAGCAGGCCATCATCTTCGGGAGCGTGATGGCGTCGTTTACCGTAGAAGCCTTTAGTCTTGACCGTTTGCGCATCCTGGATTACAAAGAGATCCAGGCGCGGTTCCGTGAGTTTAAGCGGCTGACGCATTTTGAGGATATTTCGTGAACGTGTGGCAAACTCGTCAGACGATGGCCTGGTTCAATCGTGCTGTGTGCGGATGGTGCGCGGTCGTGGGATTGATGGGGGTGGCCGCGTGCGCCACCGGCGAGGAATCCTCCCGGAAGTCCCAAGGGCACTACCAAGAAGGGCTCGCCAGCCTCAATGCCGACCGGCAGAAGGCGTTCGTGTCGTTTCAGAAGGCGGTGCAGGTCGATCCGAACAATAAAGAAGCCCGCTACGCGCTCGGCCATGTGTATGCGTTGCAGGGGAAGTTGAAGCAGGCCGAACAGCAGTTTCGCTCGGCCCTTGCCATTGACGATATCTATTCGGAAGCGCATACCTACTTGGGCCAGGTGCTGGCCAGGCAAGGGAAATGGGATGAGGCGATCCGGTCGTATTGGACGGCCTTAGCCAATCCCCTCTATGCCACACCGGATTTGGCCCGGTTTCATTTGGGGCTTGCGTTGGCCCATCAAGGGGATTTTCAGGGGGCGATGGAAGCCCTGGAGGATGCGGCGGCCGTCAATCCTGCCAGTGTGGCGCCGGCGCTGACCCATCTGGAGCTGGGCCGGGTCTATTCGAAGCTGGGGTATGCGGCCAAGGCCCGCGAGGTGCTGGACAAGGTGCTGGCGATGGATCAGGGTGGCGAGTATGCGGCAGCGGCAACGGAACTCTTGGCTCGAATCAAGTAGTTGAGGGTGTATGGAATCGGTTGGCGAATTTTTCAAGCAGGTCCGGGAAACGAAGGGGCTGACGGTCGATGAAGTGGCGTCGAAGACGCGCATCCGCGCCGATTTCGTCAAGGCGCTGGAGGACGGCAACTTCGCCAAATTGCCGGATCAAGTGTTCGCCAAAGGATTTGTCCGGTCTTATGCCCGTTCGCTTGGCCTGGATGAGGAAGATGCCATTCACCGGTTTGCCCAATCGGCCGGGGCGTTTTACGACAAACAAGATGAGCGCGAGCGGCTGAAGGTCCGCCAGGTTGAAGAAGAGCGCAAGCGTCAAGCGAACCGGAAAGCCGTCGCGGTGGCGATCGGAATCGCGGTGCTGACGCTGATCTTTCTGCTCAGCCGTGAGCAGTCGTCGGTGCTCCGTCGGGGGCCTTCTGAGTCGAATGCTCCCAAGCATGCCGCCTCGACGCCGGAAGAATCTGCCAGCTCTTTGGCCTCTCCTGGCCAGGAGCCGGCTCGGAGCCCTGCCGTATCGGGCGAGGCTCCTCCGGCCCCAGCCCAGCCGGCGCAAGAGGCGCGCTCGGCCGAGCCGGGGGCTCCAGCGGGCATGACGACCAAGCCGGAAGCCGAGGCGGTCTCGACCGCGTCGCCCGGAGCGGATGGCCCATTGGGGAGCCTCTCGATCGATGGCGGCGCCGGCAGCCTGGCGGAAGACCAATTGGTGCTCGACCTCGAAGCCGTCGAACTGACGTGGGTCGTCGTGCAGATCGATGGCGGCAGCCCGCAGGAAGCGTTGTTGCGTCCCGGTGAGAAAGCCCGCTGGAAAGGGCAGGAGCAATTCGTGTTGACGCTGGGCAATGCGGGCGGCGTGCGGGCGGCGCTCAACGGACAGCCGCAGAAACCGTTCGGGCCCAGTGGAAAAGTGGCGCATGACGTAGTGATAAAGCGCTAATGCCGCCAGTGGTGTCTACCCGGCGGGGCCTCCTCTTCATCCTTCTCGCGGGTGTTCCGTTCCTCCCTCCTTGCGAATACTGAGAGCCCATATCGAGCCGCGTGGCGCGCTTGTGCCTTTCGGAACAGGCCTGTATGAGGCGTGTCGGCTCGGTTTGTGGCGGAAAAGTGTCCCGATTGCGTGTGAGCCCCAGGCAAGAGATTCGCGCGATCGTATAAATGGCTCAATTCGCTCATGCCTGACGCGTCGATCCGTGGCATGGCCTTTGATATATGTTTCGATAGGCTGTGCAGCGCAGGGACGATGAGGAGGGGCGGCAATCGATCGAGAAAAGGCCCGCAGGTTTCTTGACAAGAAACAAAGGTGATTGTTATAGTCCGCCCGTTTCAGCGCAGTCTTTTTGATGTGGAATCAACAAGCCAGCGGCCTTTGGCCGAGTTCACGTGCGGTGTGTTCAACACAAAGGAGGAAGTGCAATGGGTTATTTCTCTAAGTTCCTGGGAATCAGTGCAGCATTGCTGCTTATGTCGGCCACTGTGGTGGGTGCGGCGGAGAGAGATCCTCTGAAGCCCCGCGTGCCCGCGGATCAGATGGCAGATGCTAAGGCTATGAAGAATCCGGTTGCGTCGTCTCCGGAGAGCATTGCCAAGGGCAAGGCGTTGTTCGAGGGCAAGGGCACCTGCTTCAATTGCCATGGCAAGGAAGGCAAGGGCGATGGACCGGCCGGCGCGATCCTCGATCCGAGCCCCCGGGACTTCACAAACTGCAAGTTCCACAAGAAGCGGAAAGACGGCGAGTTGTTCTGGGTCATCAAGAACGGCAGCGCGGGAACGGGCATGGTTTCGTTGATCCCGGCCGCGGTCACCGAAGAGGAAGCCTGGAACATCATCAACTACGAGCGGAGCTTCTGCAAGGGCGAGTAATTTCCCGAGCGGGTAGCGGTGTTCTGAAGGGGCGGGGGGATGTCCTCCCGCCCCTTTTCTTTTTTGCGGAGAGCATCGTGGCGCGCGGCCGGTTTGGAAGAGGCGCGATCGATCGGCCACGCGGGACTTTTACTCTTTGAAGCCCAAGGAACGATTAGTGTAAGATATAACGCTTGGCTGGCTCTGTGCTTCATGCGGCCGGTGTTGGTGGGTGTGATTGATGGTAGGTGAGATCAACCGTCGGGAGGAACTGAGTATGGTCATTCGGCGTCAGCAGGCGACCAAGTTCATCATTGGTTGTGGACTCGTTGTGGCGGCAGCCGTCGCGGGCGGGTTCCTGGAGAGTTCGGTTGCCAGAGCGGCCTCTCCGGCCTTGGCCCAGGGCTTCTCTGAAATTGTGAAGAAAGTGAATCCCGCGGTCGTGAATATTGCCGTGACCGGAGGCGGTGGGGAAAGCCGCCGTCGCGGGTTGCCTCCCGGGCCGTTCGGCGCGCCTCCCGGTGAGGAGCCGGGCGGGGGCGATTTGCCGACTCCGCCTCCGATGCCTCCAGGGCCTCCAGGCGGACATGGGCGTCCCGATCAAAGCGCCGGATCAGGCGTGATTTTCGATTCGAACGGATACATTGTTACGAACAACCACGTGGTGGAGGGCGCGACCCAGATTACGGTCACGCTGAGCGATCGGCGGGAGTTCACCGCCAAGACGGTGGGAACCGACCCCAAGACCGACCTGGCGGTCATCAAGATCGACGCGAAGGATTTGCCCGCCCTCAAGTGGGCGGAATATGAAAAGCTGCAAGTCGGCGACCTGGTACTGGCGGTCGGCAGTCCCTTCGGGCTGAGTTCCACGGTGACGCTGGGCATTATCAGCGCCTTGGGCCGGGGCAACGTCGGCATTGCCGATTATGAAGACTTCATTCAGACCGACGCCGCGATCAATCCGGGCAATTCCGGCGGCGCGCTGGTGAACATGAACGGCGAGCTGATCGGGATCAATACGGCGATTTTCTCGCGGACCGGCGGGTCGGAAGGCATTGGCTTCGCGATTCCCAGCAGCATTGCGGTCGATATCGTCGAGAGCCTCCAGAAAACGGGCAAGGTCGTCCGGGGCTGGATGGGCGTCGCGATTCAGGAAATCACGCCGGCCCTGGCCAAGTCATTCAAATTGTCCGAGCAGCGGAAGGGCGTGCTGATCAGCGATGTGAACGAGAATGGCCCGTCGCATGCGGCCGGAATCCGGCGCGGCGACGTGGTCATTGCCTTCAACGGCAAGGACGTGTCGAGCGTCAGCCAGCTTCGCAATCTCGTGGCGCGCACCATGGTGGGGAAAGATGCCCTGGTGAAGGTGTTGCGCGACGGCAAGGAGCAGACGATCTCGGTGAAGGTGGCGGAGCGTCCGTCCGACGAGCTGCTGGCGAAGAAGGAAGCGGCTCCCCAGAAAGAACCGGGCGAAACGTTCAAGGCGCCGGACAATGTGCTGGCGTCGATCAAGATCCAGGCGCTGGACAATGCGGTGATGAGCCAATTGAATATTCCGGCCAAGACCACCGGGGTGGTCATCACGGCGGTCGAAGCGGGCGGTCCGGCCGAAGCGGCGGGCTTGCAGCGCGGCGACGTGATTCAGGAAGTCAATCACGAGACCGTGAAGACCGTGGACGACTATCTGAAGGCGGCGAACAAGATCAAGAAGGACGAACTGGCGGTGCTGCTGGTGAACCGGCAGGGCAACAGCCTGTTCGTCGCAGTCAATCCGAAGTAGACCGAGCATGCCGCATCCGGCGATGAGTCATCGCCGGATGCGGCATTGTCCTGTGCGGGTGAGGGCACGGTGCTGAACGACTTCAACCGGTGGCTGCAAGACTCGGTCTTCAAGCCGCTGGAAGATAAAAAAATGCCGGTCATGGAGCACCTGGTGGAGCTCCAGGTCCGGCTGACCCGTGCTGTGCTCATCACGGCGGTCGTATTTGTCGCGACGTTTTTCTACGCCGACACGCTGGTCAAGTGGCTGCGCATTCCGCTGCAAAACATGTTCGTGCCCAGCACCCTGTCCTGGGAACCGACCGATCTTCCCACAGTCCCGTTCGTCTTTCTCGCGCCGGGCGAAGCGCTCTGGCAGAACGTCAAAGTCGCCGGGCTCTTTGCCGTCGTGCTGGCCATGCCCTATATCCTGCTGGAAGTCTGGAAGTTCGTGGTGCCGGGGCTGCATGTGCAGGAGCGCCGGTTTGTCGGGCCGTTTGTGCTGCTGAGCACGCTGGCGTTTTTCGCCGGCGTCTGTTTCTCCTTCTTCTTTGTGCTGCCGTTCGCCTTGAATTTTTTGATTTCGTACGGCGTGAGCGCGGGCTTCATTCCGCAGCTCTCCATTGCGCAATACGTCGGGTTTGCCTTGTGGTTTCTGCTCGTCTTCGGCTTGATTTTCGAAGTGCCGCTCGCCATCACGCTGATGGCCAAGCTGGGGTGGGTGGATGCGCCGTTCCTGCGGCGGTACCGGAAATGGGCGCTGCTCGGCGCCTTCATCATCGCCGCCATTCTGACTCCGACGCCGGATCCGTTCAACCAATGTTTGATGGCGCTGCCGATGTACATTTTCTATGAAGTCGGCATCGTGAGCGCGGGGTTCTTCAATAAGAAGAAGCCCGCGCCGGAAGAGGCCGACGAGGCGCCCGCCGCCGCCGCTGGGCCCGCAGGCCGCGGCCCCGGCGGAGCCGGGATGCCGAAATCGGCGGACGGCGACTATGTCGCCGTGCCGAGCGGGAGCCCGCGCCGGTAAGCGGCGGAGCCTGTCCGCCCAGTTTCACGTTAGACAGACAGCGTTATACAGAAGGACACACTATGCCGCGTGAGTTAAATATCATTCAGACACCGACCTCGGGCGGCAGCGACGCCTGTACCTATATGTGGGCCTGCGCCATTTGCGACGAAAACGAATCCTGCCAGAAGGACAAGGAAGGCCACAGCCGCTGGCTCGTCGCGAAGCGCATGGAGCGGATCGAATATAAAGTCCTCATCATGAGCAACAAAGGCGGCGTCGGCAAAAGCACCTGCACGACGAATCTCGCGGTCAGCCTCGCGCTGAAGGGATGGCATGTCGGCATTTGCGACATGGACATCCATGGCCCCAACATTCCGAAGATGGTCGGGGCCGAGGGGCAGAAGCTGAAGATCAGCACCTCGGGCGGCATCATCCCCTTCCAGGCCTACAATCTGAAAATCGCCTCGATGTCGTTCCTGCTCCAGAATCCGGACGATCCGATCATCTGGCGCGACGCGTACAAGTACGAGTTCATCAATCAGTTGCTGGGCGGCGTCGAGTGGCAGGACCTCAACTTCCTGCTGATCGATCTTCCCCCGGGCACCGGCAACGAGTCGGTGACGACGATCGATCTGCTGGGCAAGGTCAGCGGCGCCGTCATTATCACGACGCCGCAGGAAGTGGCGCTGCTGGATTCGCGCAAGTCGGTCACCTTCTGCAAAGACAGCGAAGTGCCCATCATCGGCATCGTGGAAAACATGAGCGGCTTGGAGTGCCCGCATTGCCATAACCATATCGAGGTCTTCCGCAAGGGCGGAGGCGAAGCGTCGGCGAACGACATGGGCGTGCCGTTCCTCGGCCGGATTCCGCTCGATCCCGAAGTGGTGATGCAGTCGGATGCGGGCGAGCCCTATGCCATGTTCAATTCGGATACGGCCACGGCCGCCTGTTACCACGAGATTGCGAACAAGGTCGAAGCGTTTTGCAAAAAGAGCGGGTCGTTGCTGAAGATCGCGCCCCGCCAGCAACCGTGATAGGAGTGAGATCGTGAAAGCCGCTGACGCTACATCGGGATTGACCCCGCTCCATGCCGCGCAGAAAATCGTGCTGGATGCCACGCCGACGCTCGGCTTGGAAAAGATTTCTATTCTGGACGCCTTGGGCCGGGTGCTGGGCGAAGACATCGTGGCCGAGCGCGACAATCCGCCGTGGGACAACAGCGCGATGGACGGGTTTGCCGTGCGGTGGGAGGACATCAAGCAGGAGCAGGCGATCGGAAAGCTGGTCACGCTGACGGTGATCGAAGATGTGCCCGCCGGCAAGATGCCTTCCAAGACGGTCGGTCCGGGCCAGGCGATCCGGATCATGACCGGCGCGCCGATCCCGCAGGGGGCCGACACGGTGCTCAAGGTCGAGGATACGGAACATACGCCGGACTCGGTCCGGGTCTTCAAGCCGGAAACGCGCGGATCCAACATCCGGCCCAAGGGCGA
>Ga0169931_10003976_pt1 | contig 23229 bp, 14 predicted proteins | sample Kivu_15m_20L_FD_129675 | JGI IMG/M metagenome (GOLD analysis project Ga0169931, IMG submission 129675) | Freshwater microbial communities from Lake Kivu, Western Province, Rwanda to study Microbial Dark Matter (Phase II) - Kivu_15m_20L... | ecosystem: Environmental > Aquatic > Freshwater > Lake...
CCAACTTGGAAGAAATCGCCCGCCTGGCGAGGTGCTGCACAACCACGGTCAAGAAGGTTTGGGCTGCTGAGAGTAAAAAACAGTTGATTTGTGATGGTTCAAACGACGCGAGTTTGGATTTGTTGGGAGTTTTTTAGTTCGGGGTAAGATAAGGGTAAGAAAATTTTGGAATGTTCAAAAAACCCTATAAAACAAGCTATTTTTGAATAGGTTATATGGTTTCCTAAACCATAGGTCGCAGGTTCGATCCCTGCCGGGTGTATTGGATAGCTAGCACCTTTTCTGGAATGAATCTTCTATCTGTTGATTGATTTTTTCTTTTGCACCTCTTCCTGGTTTTCCTTCAGGTTTTTTCCGGGTTAGGATGTAGGTCCTACCTGTGGATGGCTTGGCCTGCAAGGAATTTCCTATGCGTAATGTGGTGCGCGCGACCTTGGCCGTTTTGTCGGCCCTCTTTTGCTTGATGCTTGATTCCAGCCATGCCCGCGGTCAGGGGGAAGCAATCGGGGCCGCTCCCTTTGAATTCTTCAAGGGTGACCGTATTGCCATCGTGGGGAACACGCTGGCTGATCGCATGCAGCATCTAGGGCACGGGTTTGAAACCCAACTGCAACTGGCCTACCCCGGCCATGGCATTACCCTGCGCAATCTCGGTTTCTCCGGGGACGAGTTGAACCTCCGTTTGCGTTCTGCTGATTTCGGCTCGCCCGACCAATGGCTGGCCAAGGTGAAGGCTAGCGTTGTCATTGCCATGTTCGGTTACAACGAGTCCTGGGCCGGCAAGGAAGGGTTGGAAAAGTTCGAGTCTGAATTGTCTGGGTATGTGGACCATTTGCGCGCTGAAAAATTTGATGGCTCCCAGCCCCCGCGGGTGATTCTCTGCTCACCCACAGCTTTTGAGTCCGGAGCCAAGAGGCCGGATGCCAATCCGGTCAATGATCGTTTGGCCCAGTACACGGTGGCAATAGCCAAGGTCGCCGCCGCGAAAAAAGTGAAGTTTGTGGATCTGTTCACCCCCACTTTGGCGGCTTTTTCCAGCGATTCGTCTTGCACCATCAACGGAGTCCATCTCAGCGAAAAAGGCTATGGCCAGGTTGAAAAGTTGCTGGGGGCGGCTCTCCTTGGTGGAAAGGCCATTCCCCAGGAAAATGCCATGGCCACCCGTCAGGCGGTTGCCGACAAAGACTGGTATTGGTTCCAGCGTTACCGGGTAACCGACGGTTACTCCATTTTCGGGGGGAGGGCGGATCTGAAATTTGTTGGCGGGCAGACCAACCGCGTGGTCATGGCCCGCGAGTTGGAAATCCTGGAGGTGATGACTTCCAACCGGGACAACGTCATCCATAAGGCGGCTCTTGGGGAAAGTGCCAAGGCGGATGACAGCAATAACCCGGATTTCATTCCGGTGGTCACCAACAAGCCCGGCCCCCTGGAGGGTGGCAAACACCTGTTTCTGTCGGGTGACAAGGCCTTTGAAAAAATGACAGTCGGCAAGGGTTTGAAGGTGAACCTTTTTGCTTCCGAGGAAACCTGGAAAGAATTGGGTAACCCGGTGCAAATGGCCTGGGATTCCAAGGGCAGGCTTTGGGTGGCCGTTTGGCCAACCTATCCGCACTGGAAACCCAAGACCCCGATGAACGACAAGATCCTGATTCTGGAGGATACCAACCAGGACGGCAAAGCCGACAAGATGACCGTCTTTGCCGACGATCTCCACAATCCGACCGGATTTGATTTTTACGATGGCGGTATCATCGTCGCCCAGGCCCCCGACTTGGTTTTCCTGAAGGATACCGACGGGGATGGCAAGGCCGACGTTCGCCAAGGGATTTTGCACGGTCTGGATTCGGCGGATACTCATCATACCGCCAACAGTTTTGTGACGGATGCAGGTGGGGCCATTTATTTCCAGGAGGGCACCTTTCACCACACCCAGGTCGAATCGCCTTACGGGCCCGCGAGGCGATGCGCCAATGGTGGGGTGTTCCGCTATGAGCCCCGCACCCATAAGTTTGATGTGTATGTGACCTTTGGTTTTGCCAACCCTCACGGGCATGTTTTCGATCGCTGGGGCCAGGACATTGTGGTGGATGGCACAGGCTCCAATCCTTACCAGGCATCCCTTTTCAGCAGTTACCTTCCCTTCCCGCAAAAGCACAACCGGCCGCCCCAGGTTTACCAGCAGCGGACCAGGCCCTGCCCGGGTATGGAATACCTCTCAAGCGACATGTTTCCCGCCGATTACCAGGGAAACCTGATTGTCGGAAATGTGATCGGTTTTCAGGGATTGCTACGGTACAAGATTTCTGACAAGGGAGCAGCCTTGTCTGGGGAAGAACTGGAACCAATTCTTTCCTCCACTGATCCGAATTTCAGGCCGTCCGACATCAAGATGGGCCCTGACGGGGCCATCTACTTCATTGATTGGCACAATCCCATCATCGGCCACATGCAGCATAACCTGCGGGACCCCAGCCGAGACACCGAGCACGGTCGCATTTATCGGGTCACCTATGAGGGAGCACCGGCACAGAAATTTCCGAACCTGGCGGCTATGCCGGTGCGTGAGTTGCTTGAGCAACTGAAAAGCGGTGTTGATCTGGTTCGCATGTCAGCGCGCAAGGAACTGGCCAGTCGACCCAGCGCGCAGGTAGTTCCCGTAGCCGAGGCTTGGGCATCCGGGTTGATGGATTCCCATGACATTCTTGAGGCTCTCTGGCTTTTCCAAAGTCATGATGTGGTCAATTCCAAGTTATTGGACCGGGTGCTTGCCTCGGAAAATCATAAGGCCCGCGCCGCGGGTGTCCGCGTGTTGGTCGCCTGGCGAGACCGTTTGGCCAATCCGCTCGACACCCTGCGCCGTTTGGCAGCCGACCCGGAGGCCCGGGTACGGTTGGAGGCAGTTCGGGCATCCAGTTTCCTGACCGGGCCTGAGGCGATCGAGGTTCCGCTGATAGCCGCCGCGCAGCCGGCGGATCCTCTGGTGGATTTCATGCGGGCCGAAGTTCTGCGTGTCTTGGAGCCTGCCTACAAGGAAGCCTTGGCAGCCGGCAAGAAGGTGGATTTCAAGACGGAGGCTGCCATTCGCTTCCAATTGAAAAACCTTCCCGCCTCGCTTTTGTTGAAGGAGCTGCGCACGCCTGCGGTTCTTGAGGAAATCGTCCAGCGTTCCGGGGTCGATGATACCGCCCGCGTGAAAGCGCTTGAGGAACTGGCCACTGGCAAAAACCAAAGCCAGTCAGCAGTGCTGCTGGCACTCATCTCCCGTCTTGCCGTGTCTTCCGAAGGGCAGGGGGGAGCAAGTCTGGTGGATCTGGCCAGGTTTTTGCCAGGTCGCCCGGCTAGGGAACTTGCGGTGGTTCGTCCGCAGATCGAGGAGCTTGCCGACAGGTCAGCTTTGCCCGTTTTGCGCCAAATGGGTTGGTTGATGCTTTTGTCCATGGATTCAGGTGTTGAGTCGGCTTGGAATCGGGCAAAGACTTCGGTGAAAGCCCAACGCGATCTGGTGGCTGCGGTTTCATTGGTTCGGGCCGACGAGGTCCGCAAGGCGTTGTTCGAGCGGATCGTCCCGTTGGCGCAAAAAGAGGTCGGCAAAGGGAAGGATCAAGCCGCCCAGGGCCGATTTGTCCGGATCGAGTTGCCCGGAAGGCAGCGCACCCTCACGCTGGCCGAGGTGGAGGTGATCAGTGATGGCGCCAACATCGCGCGCAAGGGTTCCGCTCGCCAAAGCAGCACTGCAAACAATGGTGCGGCTTCCCGCGCCATTGATGGAAACACTTCAGGTTCCTTCGGCGATGGTGGGCAAACGCATTCCCGTGAGGGCGAGGCGAATCCCTGGTGGGAAGTTGACCTCGGTGGCGAGTTCCCGGTGGAGGCGGTGGTGGTTTATAACCGCACCGAGGGCAACCTCGGATCTCGTTTGTCCAACCATTCCATCAAAGTCCTCGACGGACGGCGCAATCTGATCTTTGAAAAGAAGGGGCTCCCCGCCCCCGAGGTGAAAGCCCGTGTGGAGGTGGCTGGAGAATCAGCCGAACGGATGCTGCGCAGGGAAGCCATGGCTGCCCTGACCACTGTTCCCGGCCGTGAGAAGGATGCCGCTGCCATTTTGACCAGGATTGCGCTGGGGTCCGATGACCGAGTCGCGGCGGTCCGTGCGCTGCTCCGTCTGCCGCCTGCGGTGATCGATCGCGCGTCTGCCGTGCAGTTGGTCTCCACGGCCCTTGATTCACTTCAGGCTATTCCGGAGAAAATGCGCACCGCCTCGCCTGCCATTGAATATATCCAACTGGCTGATTCGCTGGCGGCAATCCTGCCTGCCGGTGAAGCCGCCACCGCCCGCCGCAAACTGGCCGATTTGGCGGTGCGGGTTTTGCGGATCGGCACCCTGCCGGAACGGATGGCCTATGACCAGGAAACGTTGGTGGTGCAGGCGGGCAAGCCGGTGGAGTTCATCTTCGGCAATGATGACCTCATGCCCCACAACCTGGTCATCGTCAAGCCCGGATCGCTCGAGGATGTGGGAATGGCAGCGGAGGGTTCGGCCACCGCTGCCGACGCGGCGGCCCGCCAGTTTGTGCCCCGTTCCGACAAGGTTTTGGTGGCAAGCCGGCTTCTGCAAACCAGGGAAACCCAGCAGATAGCCTTCACCGCCCCCACCGAACCGGGCATCTACCCGTATGTCTGCACCTACCCAGGCCACTGGCGCCGCATGTACGGTGCGCTGGTGGTTGTGCCTGACCTAGGGGCATGGCAAGCCGATCCGGAGGGGTATATGAAAAAAGCCGCGCTAACCGTCAGGGACCCCATGCTGGCTGACCGGCGGGAGCGCAGGGAATGGAAATTCGAGGACCTGTCCCGGGCGGTGGGCACTCTGGAACCCGGGCGAGATTTTACCCGGGGCAAAAAGCTGTTTGAAACAGCTAGTTGCATCAGTTGTCACAAGATCGAAGACAGGGGCAATGCCTTTGGGCCCAAGTTGGCCGAAATCGATCCGAAATGGACACCAGCCGATGTGCTTCGTGAGATTCTGGAGCCTTCCAGGAAAATTGACACGAAATACCAGTCCGATGTGATCACCCTCGATTCCGGCAAGGTGGTGACCGGGTTGGCGGTCGCCGAGGACAAGGATTCCATCAGCCTGGTGGAAAACCCCCTGGCGAGTGTGGCGCCTACCCTGGTCAAAAAGGGGGCCATTGAGTCCCGGGAGAAATCCAAGGTTTCACTGATGCCCAAGGGGTTGCTCGACAAATTGACCAAGGAGGAGATTCTCGATCTGCTGGCTTATGTGTACGCCAAGGGGGACCGGACCCATGGTCTGTTCAGCAAGGGCGGCCACGGCCATTGATCGCACGGGTTTCCATCGGCCCAAGTTTTCCGGGGAATGACCATGCGCTTCCAGTTTCCAGTTAGGCTGACAGGACTGGCCTGTTGGCTGGGTTTGTCGCTGACTGCCTTGGCAGATCCTGGTGCCCAAAAGCCTGTTGATTTCAAAAAAGAAATCGCGCCGATATTGGCCGCCCGTTGTTTGGAGTGCCACGGGCCGGAAAAGCAGCGAGGGGGATACCGTTTGGATTCCCGCGCCCTGGCGATGGATGCGGGCGACACCGGCAAGAAGGGAATCGTCCCCGGAAAGAGTGCTGAAAGCTCCGTCGTGGCTCGGATCGCGGGGCGGGACGGGAAGAGGATGCCTCCCAAAGGGGAACCCCTTAGCCCGGAACAGACCACGCTGATTGCCAGGTGGATCGATGGGGGGGCTCCCTATGCCGATAGTGGTACCCCCATGGTGGCCTCAACCCATTGGTCCTATCAGCCTGTGAAGGCCGGTTCCCCACCGACAGTGTCGGATCCTTCCGGCATTCCTAATCCGGTGGATGCCTTTATCAGGGCTCGCCTGGAAAAGCAGGGATTGCGGGCCAATCCCCCTGCCGATAGGGCCACCATAGCTCGTCGGTTGGCTCTGGACCTGACAGGCGTTCCCCTTGCTCCCGAACGGGTGAGAGCCTTTGAGGCTGATACCAGGCCCGAGGCGGTTAGCCATTTGGCCCGCCAATTGATGGCCGAGCCTGCCTACGGAGAACGGATGGCCCGTCCCTGGCTGGATTTGGCCCGATATGCGGATAGCAAGGGTTATGGGTCGGATCCCCTCCGCCCTTACGCCTGGCGCTATCGGGATTGGTTGATCGAATCCTTCAACCGCAACATGCCCTACGACCAATTCATTATTGAGCAGTTGGCCGGAGACCTGTTGCCCGGCGCAACGCTGGACCAGAAACTGGCCACCGCCTTCCATCGCAACACCATGACCAACACGGAAGGCGGAACTGATCGGGAGGAATTTCGCACTGCGGCTGTGAAGGACAGGGTGGATACCACCGGCCAGGTTTTCATGGGGCTCACCCTGGGATGTGCCAAGTGCCACACCCATAAGTTCGACCCCATCACCCAAAAGGAGTACTACCAGATCTATGCGGCCTTCAATCAGACCGCCGACAACGACCATCCGGAGGATCTGCCCAGAATCCCCACTCCTTCACCTGAGCAGATGGCACGCAAGGCGGATCTCCAGGGCCGCCTGGCCGCGCTGGAAAAGGATGGGGAACGGGTGGCCCGTTTCGATACCCCCGAATTCAAGGGTTTTGCCCAACGGGTGGTTCAAGGAGAGCGGGAATGGAAGGTTCTCGTTCCCCGGGCGGCGGAAGCCACCGGAGGCATGCATCTGAAAAGTGAAGATGACGGAGCGGTGGAGGCCTCCGGCAATGCGGACAAATCTACCTACACCCTCCGTTTGGGATCGGGGCTGAAGGGCGTGCAGTCTCTCAGACTCACCGTTCTCCCGGGGGAAAACTTGCCAGCCAAGGGGCCGGGCCTGGCGGGGGGTAATTTTGTCCTCGATCAATTCCAGGTGTTTGAGGCTCCCGAAGGGGCCAAGCCGGTTCAGGGAAGGTTTGTCCGCCTGGAGCTGTATGGAAGGGACAAGTTCTTGCATGTCGCTGAAGTTCAGGCCTTTTTGGGTTCAGAAAACCTGGCGCGCAAGGGTAAGGCGTCCCAATCCACCACCGGATTTGGGGGGGAGGCTTTCAAGGCGATCGATGGAAATACGGACGGAGTTCATGAGAACGGATCCGTCACGCACACCAATTTGGGCGATTCTTCCCCCTGGTGGGAGGTCGATTTGGGCAAACAGACTCCCCTTGATCGGGTCGTGATCCACAATCGAACCGGAGCCAGTCTTCCCGAGCGACTGGACGGGGTGGTTGTGAAATTCATGGACAGTGACCGCCAGGTGGTGTGGGAAACCCGGCTTGGCAAAGCTCCACGCGACCAGGTGGCCTTGCCTCTCGATCCCAACGCGCCCCGGCAAATACAGATTCTTGCGGCCACGGCATCTTTCGAGCAGTCCGGTTTTTCGGCCGCCGCTCTCCTGAAAGGGGAGAAAAGGTCCGGATGGGCCGTGGGCGGCGCGCCCGGCAAGCCCGCCACGCTGGAGTTGAAACTGGCCCGACCTCTGGGGGATATCCCCGTCACGATATCCCTCCGGCAGAATTACGGGGGCAAACATCTGTTGGGTAGGTTCCGGCTGACAGGGCGCCCCGGTGGATCTGCCGTTCCGGTTCCCTCGCCTGAGGTGCTCATGACCTTGGCGACTTCGCCATCCGGTTGGACCCAGGCTCAAAGGGACAACGCCGGGGCAGTTTGGTTGCCGTTGTCGCCTGAAGGGCGGCAACTTGCCTCCAAACGGGAAACCCTGAAAAAGGAACTGGTGGAGCTGGAAAAGCAGGTGGTAAACACCCCTGTCATGGAGGAATTACCGGAAGCCAAAAGAAGAAAAAGCAGGATTCTGATCAAAGGCAATTTCCTGGACCCTGGAGAGGAGGTACAACCGGGTGTTTTGGCGGCGGTGGGCCCCAAGGTTGCCGGTCAAGTGGACAGGTTAACCCTGGCTCGCTGGATCGCCAGTCCGGAAAATCCGCTGACAGCGCGGGTACAGGTGAACCGTCTCTGGGCCATCGTGTTCGGCAGGGGTCTGGTGGAAACGGAGGAGGATTTCGGATTGATGGGTTCCAAACCCAGCCATCCGGAATTGCTTGACTGGTTGGCAGCGGAATTCCTCCGGCTGAAATGGGACAACCGCGCACTGCTGGAGCTACTGGTCACCAGCGCAACCTACCAGCAGTCCTCCCTGGCTCGCCCGGAATTGCTGGCCAAGGATCCCGAAAATATTTTCCTGGCTCGTTTCCCGCGCCGCCGGTTGGAAGCGGAAGCTGTTCGCGATCAGGCATTGGCTGTTAGCGGGCTGCTAAGCCGCAAAGTGGGCGGGCCTTCGGTGTATCCGCCCCAGCCGGATGGCTTGTGGCAAGCCGCCTTCAATGGAGAACGCACCTATCCCACTTCCAAGGGAGAAGACGCCCATCGCCGGGGAATTTACACCTTTTGGCGGCGCACCGTACCACCGCCCAATATGCAGGCCTTTGATGCTCCCAGTCGCGAGGCGTGCACGGTCCGCCGCGTGGGATCCAACACTCCGTTGCAGGCGTTTGTCACGCTCAATGATCCCATCTTTGTCGAGGCTGCCCAGCATTTGGGAGCCCGCATGGCCCGCGAAGGTGCCGATACCAACGCCCGCCTGGTTCGCGGTTTCGAGTTGTGCCTGGGCCGCCAACCTACTGCCGGGGAGTTGGCAGCCTTGATGGCGCTCCATGAAGAGACTGAATCCGCGGTGGCCTCGTCCGGAGAGGCCGCCGAAAAATTGGCCGGCAGCGCCCCCTGGCCTGAGCAGATGCCACCGGCACGACGGGCTGCCCTGTTCCATGTGGCCAATGTGTTGCTCAATGCCGATGCTTTCCTCACCCGGAATTGATTGGAAGAAGTGCTCGGTGGCCCGATAGTTGAACGCCTGAATCGAAACAGGTTGTGAGGGAACTGAAATGCCAGCAATGAATCCTTTGCGCCTGAAGGAAACCCTGCACCAAACCCGCCGCCAGTTTCTGCAGTCTGGTTTGGCTTTGGGTGGGATGTATATGGCCCGCCCTGCGGGTGCCGCGGTACCCTCGGCACCCGGCCGCCCGGCGAAGGCCAAAGCGGTGATTTACCTGCACATGTCCGGCTCGCCGCCCCAGCAGGACCTGTTTGATTTCAAGCCGGAACTAAAAAAACACCATCTCCAGCCTTGCCCGGACAGTTTGCTGAAGGGGGAGCGTTTTGCCTTCATCAAGGGGCACCCGACCCTGCTGGGGTCTCCCCATGAGTTCGCCAGATGCGGACAATCCGGTCAGTGGATGAGCAGTTTGTTGCCGCACCTCCAAGGGGTGGCGGACAAGTTGACGGTCATTCGGTCCATGAAAACCAAGGAATTCAACCACGCCCCGGCAGAGTTGTTTGTTCATACCGGTGAAAACCGGCCAGGCTATCCGGCAATTGGGGCATGGGCCACCTATGGCTTGGGCAGTTTGAATTCCAATTTGCCAGGTTTCATGGTGCTCGTTTCCGGTGGCACCGACCCTACCGCAGGCAAAAGTGTGTGGAGCTCAGGATTTTTGCCAAGCGTGTACCAAGGGGTCCAATGCCGTTCCGGTCCGGAGCCGATTTTTTATGTGTCTGATCCGGCGGGCATGGATCGCGGGCTTCGCCGCAAGGGCCTGGATGCTCTCAACCGCCTCAATCAGGCTGAATTGGCCAGGTCTGGCGATCCTGAGACCAAAACACGCATCGAGCAGTATGAACTGGCTTTCCGCATGCAGACCAGTGTTCCGGAAGTGATGGATGTCAGCCGGGAGCCGGCCAACACCCTGCGTGAATACGGCGTCACTCCAGGGCAGGGGGGATTTGCGGCCAACTGCTTGCTGGCCCGGAGGATGGTGGAGCAAGGGGTTCGCTACGTCCAGTTGTTTGACTGGGGGTGGGACACCCACGGGACTGGCCCCGGGGATGACATCGTCACCGCGCTACCGCGCAAATGCAAGGAGGTGGATCAGCCGATCGCGGCCCTGATACGCGACTTGGACCGTCGGGGAATGTTGGATGAAACCCTGGTGGTTTGGGGTGGGGAGTTCGGGCGCACCAGCATGAACGAGGCCCGTGGGGGAAGCAAAAGCCTCGGCCGCGACCATCATCCCCACTGTTTCACGGTTTGGATGGCGGGTGGGGGAATCAAGCCCGGGCTGTCGTTCGGGTCCACGGACGAGCTGGGTTGGCGCATTGCCGAAAATCCGGTGGATGTTCACGACCTGCAAGCAACGATCCTTCATTTAATGGGACTGGATCCGTTCACTTTTAGCCATCCGTTCCAGGGTTTGAACGCCCGCCTCATCGGCCCGTCGGATGGCCCGAGGATCGTCAGGGAAATCCTTGCCTGATCAAAAGTCTGCTTCGATGGGAGGTAGAGTTACCGGCCCATAGGGTCCGGGTCGCCCAGTTGGGAAGGAGGTGGGTTGCGATGTTTGCCATGGAATGGTGAACCTTCAACCCCTTTGAATTTTTCGCAGTGGAATTCAATGAATTCCTGATCTTTTTTGCGGTTATGGTTGAAACGCGCCTTGCCGTTCTGGTGGGCCCACAACTCGCGATCCCAGAAAACTGCCAGCGTGATTTTGGTTCCGGGAATGGGGGTGAGCGCGGGGCGCCCCTCAAGGTACTGGAACAGGAAAAAATCCAATTCCAATTCCGCCAGGTCGTTTTTGCGCCCTTTGTTCAGCTTGGCCTGCTGGTCGTACCGGGCATACAGCGCTTCGAATTCCGCCCGGGCTTCTTTCCCCAAGGCGGCCTCCCCTTTTTCCTTGTTCCTGCGAAGCCAGTCAGTAACCAGACCGATTCGGAACATGAGGCGGTCGTCCGCCGCCCGGACGTACGCGAAATGTCCTTTGCCCCCAAGTTCCACCATTTCGGTCGGTTGGAAACGGACGGGTTTTTTGTTCAGCAGCAAAAGTACCTTGTCATCCATTTCGGCGAACCGCAGTGCCACTTTCCCAAACCGGGTGGCCATCGCCTCGAATCCGGGCGTCAGGTTTTTCCCATCCAGACTCATGGTGGCCGGATCATAAATGGCCCAGGGTAGCCGGTCGGGATCGACCGGAGTTGATTTCCAGGGCAAATGTTTGGCACCGGCCTCCTGTTTTCCGGGAACAGTCTTTTCATCCTGGCCTGAAACAGGGGAAATCAGCACCAAAACGGCTGCCAGGGCGGTAAGGCAACGCGTTTGCCGGCTGGATAGGGGTTTCCGATCAACAAAAAAAGCCATGGGGAGAGGCTCGCTTCGAGGTGGCCCAGAACTTCGAGTCTGGTTTGGGAACAAGTTCATTTTATCGGACAACCCTTACGGAAGCAGGGGCCACGGGCCATTGCTCCTACCACTGTTTCTTGGTCTAGTAAAAGGGACATCCCGCCTGGCGAGGTTCTCATGCTCGCGATCGTTCTTCCGACCCTGATGCTCTGGAACGCCGACCCGGTTCCCACGCCGGAACAGGTACGTTTTTTCGAGGAGAAAATCCGCCCTGTCCTGGTGGATCAGTGCCAGAAATGCCACTCGGCCGAAGCTGCCAGCCAAAAGAAGCTGAAAGGAGGTTTGGCTCTTGATTCCCGAGAAGCGTGGAAAAAGGGTGGAGATTCCGGTCAGGTAATCGTTCCCGGAATGCCAGGGCAAAGCTTGTTGATCAAATCCTTGCACCATGAGGAGGATCTCAAGATGCCTCCCAAGGGCAAACTGCCCAAAGCGGTCATTGCCGACTTTGAAAGCTGGGTCAAAATGGGGGCTCCGGATCCTCGCTCCGGTGGAGCGGGTTCAAGCGCCAGGGCCCAACGAACCATCAACATGGGGGAGGGGCGGGCGTTTTGGTCGTTGCGTTCTTTGGCCAAGGTTGCTCCACCCCCGGTGGGACCATTGCCGCAGGGTTGGACAGTCAACGAGGTGGACCGTTTTGTGTTGGCGAATCTCCAGGCCAAAGGTTTGCGTCCAAATCCTTCAGCTTCACCCAGAGTGTTGATCCGTCGGGCTTGGTTTGATCTGCTAGGGTTGCCCCCCTCCCCGGTACAGATGGAGGAGTGGACCGCGAAACTGGATGCCGGGCAGGGGAAAATCAATCCGAAGGCCTGGGGGGAGTTGATCGATTTTCTCTTGGCCAGTCCCCGCTACGGGGAGCGGTGGGCACGCCACTGGATGGACATTGCCCGGTTTGCCGAATCCCACGGCTATGAACAGGACTATGACCGCCCGACCGCTTACACCTACCGGGATTTTTTGATTCGGGCATACAATGCCGACATGCCCTTTGACCAGTTCGCACGATGGCAACTTGCCGGCGATGAGCTGGAACCGCAAAATCCGCTCGCCTGGATGGCAACCGGCTTCCTGGGGGCGGGCGCCTTTCCCACCCAGCTCACTGAGGCCGAGTTTGAGTCGGCCCGGTACGATGAACTTGATGACATGGTCAACACCACCGGGGTCGCCTTTTTGGGCCTCACTCTCGGGTGCGCCCGCTGCCACGACCATAAATTCGACCCCATCACCTCCAAGGATTACTATCGATTTGCCGCGGCTTACGCGACGGTGATCCGTTCGGAGAAAGATCTCGACCTGGACCCCGCCGGCAACGCTGACCGGGCCAACCGGCATTCCCGGCGGGTGGCTGAACTGGAGGCCGACCTGGCCCGGTTTGAGAAAGAGGTTTTGCCTGTCGAGTTCGCCAAATACCTGAAATCGCCTGGGGGAGATTCCCCTTGGATGGTCCTGGATGGCCAGATTCAGTCTTCGCAAAAATCCGGCTGGGTGCGCCAGTCCGATGGATCGTACCTGGCTACGGGAAAGGCTCCTGCAAGGGAAACGGTTGTCTTCAAAACGTCCACTACTGCCAAGGGAATCCAGGCTATACGTCTGGAGGCCTTGTCGGATCCCAGCCTGCCTCAAGGAGGACCAGGGCGGGCCCATAATGGCAATTTTGCACTCGGCGATTTCCGCGTCGAATGGGCAGCGGCTGATGGGAAGAGGCTGGGAAGCAAGGTCGTTTTCGCCCGGGCTGCGGCGACACACCAGCAAAACACCGATTCCTTGTCGGTGGGGGCCAGCATCGATTCCGACCCGGTTTCCGGGTGGGCGGTAGATGGCCAGATTGGCAAAAGCCAGGCGGCTGTCTTTTACCCCGTCCAGCCTATCAATCCAGACGGTAAACCTGGCCAACTGACCATCACCCTCGCGTTCAATCATCCCAACAACCAGCACCTGATCGGTCGGTTGAGGCTTTCCGTGGGAACCCTTGCCGACCTCAAGCCCAAGGTGGGGGAAGCCGGCCCGGACGCCGAGACTGTCTCGGCTTTGGCCCGCTTGCGTGAGGGGAAAGGCAACGGGGCGGACGAACTCCTGGCTTTGAAATGGTTCAAGTTTCGGCAGCCGGTGTGGTTGGCCAAATGGAACGCCCTGGAAAAGGAAAAAAAAGAGGGCGCCAAGCCAATCCTGACCAAGGCGTTGGTCACCACGGAAGGTTTGCCTCATCTGCCGCACCATGCGGATGACCGGGGCTTCCCGCACTTTTACCAGCAGGTCCATCTCTTGAAGCGGGGTGATCCAGGGCAAAAGGTGGAATTGGTAAGCCATGGCGTGCCCGAGGTTTTTAATCAAAACGGCCTGAGTCTGGATGCCTGGATGGTTGAAAAACACTCTGATTCCAAATCTTCCTACCGGCGTGCGGCGCTGGCCAATTGGTTGACCGATCCTTCCCGGGGAGCGGGGCATTTGGTGGCCCGCGTGGCCGTGAATCGTTTGTGGCAACACCATTTTGGTAAGGGCATTGTCGCCACGCCCAGTGATTTTGGGTACACCGGGGCCAAGCCCACGCATCCTGAGCTTCTGGATTGGCTGGCCGGAGACCTGGTTTCCGGTGGCTGGCGTTTGAAACGGATGCACAAGCTGATCATGTCCAGCGCCACGTACATGCAATCTGCCCAAACCGATCAGGAAAGGCTGGCCAAGGACCCGGAAAACCAGTGGCTGTGGCGCAGGGTGCCCGCACGGCTAGAGGCGGAGCCGATCCGTGATTCCCTGCTGGCGGTATCCGGCCAGTTGGACCTCCGCGAGTTCGGGCCCGGGTCCCTGGACCAGAACATGAAACGCCGTAGCATTTATTTCTTCATCAAACGAAGTGGGCTCATTCCCTCAATGATGCTGTTCGACTGGCCGGAGCATCTGGTCAGTATCGGTCAGAGGTCCAACACCACTGTTGCTCCTCAGGCTTTAGCCTTTTTGAACGGTCCTCAGGTGAGGTCTTATGCCCTCGCTTTTGCCGATCGCCTGGGACCCGAAGCGGAATGGAAGGGTACGGTCGACAAGGCCTTCCAGATGGCCCTGGGCCGGAATCCTTCTCCGGATGAAAAGCAACTTGCCTTGGAATTCCTGGCACAGCAGGTCGCGGAGAAGGGGGCGGTGCAGGAAGCCCGCAGGATGGCTCTTGCCGATCTGTGCCAGACCATTTTTTCCATGAACGAATTTGTTTTTGTGGAGTGAGCCGTGGACCACAACCTTCCGTTCCGGACGCTGGACAGGCGCGATTGGCTCACCCAAACCGGGTGCGGATTCGGGGCGCTGGGCCTTTTGGGCCTTTTGGGTCAGGAGGGGCTCCTTGGGCGGTGCCACGCTGCCGATACGGGTGGGATCAGCAGCCGGACGGTGGACCCCCTGGCCCCTAAAAATCCTCATTTCAACCCCAAGGCCAAGCGGGTGATCTGGATTTTTGTCAATGGCGGGCCCAGTCATGTGGATACTTGGGACTACAAACCCGGACTGACGAAATGGAACGGTAAGTCCATCAAGGAATTCGATTCCGGATTCAAGGACACCACCGGCTTCTTCAAGAACGCCGTGGGCAATCTGATGCAATCCCCTTTCTCGTTCACCAAACGAGGTCAGTCTGGCAAGATGGTTTCCTCCATCTTTCCCCATCTGGGTGAGCATGTCGACAAGATGACCTTTGTCCATTCCTGTTTCACCGAGTCGAATAACCATTCGCCTGCCTTGTTTGCGGTCAATACTGGAATGGCCCGCATGGGGTTCCCGTGTGTTGGGTCCTGGGTCACCTATGGTTTAGGTAGTCAGGGTGCTGATCTGCCGGCTTTCGTGGTCATGAGCGATCCCAAGGGCCGCGGGTTGCCCAAAGGCCATGCTGCCAACTGGAGCGCGGGTTTTTTGCCGGGTGTGTACCAAGGCACACACCTGAAGCCAGCGGGTGAGCCGATCGACAACCTCAAACGCCTGGCGGATGTGGATGGAACAACCCAACGCCGCCAGTTGGACCTGTCTGGGAAGCTGAATCGCCTCCACTTGTCCGGCCGCGAAGCCGAATCAGATCTGGCCGCCCGAATCGAGAGTTTTGAACTGGCTTTCCGCATGCAGACGGCGGCACCCCAGGTGATGGATATCGACAACGAGCCGGAATCCACCCGGAAAATGTACGGCGTGGGGGATCCCAGGTGTGACCATTTCGCCCGGCAGTGCCTGTTGGCCCGGCGGTTGGTGGAACGCGGCGTCCGCTTCGTCCAGATCTATTCGGGCGGCATGGAGAATCAGAGAAGCTGGGACGGCCACAACGATATTCAGGGGAACCACGCCCAGTTTGCCGGGGAAACCGACCAGCCGGTGGCCGCGCTTCTGGTTGACTTGGCCCGAAACGGCATGCTGGAGGACACCCTGGTGATCTGGTGTGGCGAATTTGGCCGATTACCCATCGCCCAAATCTCCGAAAAGCCCGGGCGGGACCACAACCCCCATTGCTTCACCGCCTGGATGGCCGGCGGGGGTGTGAAGGGCGGGTATTCCTACGGTGAATCTGATGAGGTGGGTTACAAGGCAGCCCAGGACCGTGTGCACCTGAACGATCTCCACGCCACCATCCTGCATTTGCTTGGCCTGGACCATACCCGCCTGACCTACCGCTACAACGGGCGTGATTTCCGCCTGACCGATGTGGCCGGTGAGGTGATCAAGCCCATTTTGGCCTGAGGGGTTTCAAAGGCGCCAAACCCAAGGCCCCGGGGTGATTTTGCCCCAATCAAATCCTGGGACGAGATCGGAAAGGACGACTGGCCCACCGCTCGGATTGATCCCCCATAGCTGGGCCAGCTTCCCCATCACGTATTCCGGTCGGTCACCCCTTTTCCGCAAGTGGGCCAGGCTGAGTGAGCCTGCTCGTTTGGCCAGCCTTCTGCCGTCCATGTCCACCAACAAGGGCACATGGATGTAGGTGGGTACCTGGATGCCGAGCAGGCGCATCAGGGCGATTTGTCGGGGTGTGGAGTCCAGTAGGTCCTCCCCGCGCACCACCTCGGTCACCTGCTGGAAGCCATCATCCACCACAACCGCCAATTGGTAGGAAGGGCCTCCGGACTGGTTTCCCTTGGCGGCTCGCCAGACGATGAAATCACCCTCTCTTTCGGCAATGGTGCCATTAACCGGGCCCCTTAGGCCGTCTTGAAAGCCTGGCCAACCGTGCGGGGGTTCCCGCAATCGCCAGCAGAAAGGGATGCCACGAGCCTGTAAACCCGCTGCTTCCATGGAGGAACGCCCCGAACAGGTGCCCGGATAATGGCGCTGCAGCCCTACCGCACTATCCCCTGCTTGGGGAGCGCTGGCGGCCCGATCTATATCCGCCCTGGAGCAGGTACACGGATAAACCGCCTCTTGTGCCTTCAAGTTTTCCAGGGCTTCCCGGTGGGCGTTTAACCGCCCGGTCTGGATTAGGGGAGCTTTGTCCCAATCAATGCCCAGCCAGGTCAAATCCTCTTCAATTGTTGCAAAATGGTTGGTTTTGCACCGCGAATCATCGATATCCTCCAGCCGGAGGTGGATGGCTCCCCCTTTGGACCGGGCGCTGAGCCATGCCAAAGCGAAGGAGCTGGCATGCCCTGGATGCAGCAGCCCAGTGGGCGAGGGCGCGAGCCTGCCGACGGTCGGCCAGGCGCCTGTCAAGGTTTTGCTTCCGCGGGCTGGGTGCTTGGGGCTTTGGGCTCATGAAGCGCCTTCAGGATGGCCTTCATCACCGGGCTGGCGGGTTGCCCCGCTTTGAGGAGGGTGGTCACATGGGTGCCTGTCAATTCGATATTCGCCACGGGCACCTCGCATTTTTTCAGCTCGCCGGCAAATAATTCGCACTCTGACTTGCCGCAAGTGGGCAGGTCCCCGTTGGCGTAAACCAAAATGAACGGCGGAAGCCCTTTCCTCACGAGATCTACAGGGGAAGGATTCAAGCCGAAACTGTCCGCCGGGAAAACCGGAGGAAGGAATCCTTTTCGCACCTTGAAAACACCCGAAAGGGGAATCACACACTTGATCCGCCTCGGATCAATCCCTGTTTCCTTTTGCAGCTCGGCATTGCAGGCAATGAGGCTGACCAGATGCCCGCCCGCGGAATGTCCGCAGAGTACCATGCGCTCCAAATCCCCGCCGTATTCGCCGATATGCTCACAGGTCCATTGGAAGGCCCTGGCCACATCCCGGGCGTGTTCGGGGTGTTTCACTTCCGGGGTGAGTCGGTAATTAATCACCACCGTTCCCACGCCCTGCTTGGCGAACGTTTTTCCCAGTCCCGCGTAAAGGCCCAAAAAGTCCTTGTCGCCATGGACCCATGCACCGCCATGGACAAAAAACAGGACCGGAAAACAAGTTTTGCCAGAAGGCAGGTACAGGTCCAACCGGTGTTTCACGGGGTGGGCCTTGTCTCCTTCCACGTAGGCCAAGTTTCGAATGATCCGAACTTCCCCTAAGGGGACTGGATCCTGGCCGGTAGTTGGATTGGCCTGGCCCACTAACGCCAACAAGCCAATCAACAGATTGTGGATATGCATGGCGATATTTCCGCGATTTTTTTACCTAACCCCATTCTAGGATTTTGGTTAAGGCGATTGCCATAGGGTTTTTGAGTTTGGTTTTTCGGACCGGTTGGGCGGTGAAAGGCCTTTACAGCCTGGCCTCTTCAAAGCTATCAGGCTGCGGGTTTTATCCACCGTTTTTTTGGGGCCCAGGCAAGATGGCGTGCCAACCGGGCAAATGGATGCCAGTTTGTTGCGTGGGCTGGATTGCCTTCGTGACGGGCTGCACATCTCCCGGCCAGCCAGGCCCCGTTGCTACCGGCGAAACCCCCTCCAAATTCGTTTCCCGCATGTTGCAGGAAAAACCGCCCGATGCCAACGAGCAGGCCCAGGAATTTGGCAAGGACGGTCAGAAGTTGGTTCACGAGGGAAAATGGCGCGAGGCGCTGGAGACCTACAACGCGGCCATCAAGGTGGATTCCGCCAACCCTGAGTGGTGGTACCAGGCGGGGCGGTGTCAGGAGAAAGTGGGGCGTTTGGATTTGGCGGAGCAGTCTTACCGAACCGCACTTAATCTGCGGGCAGACCATGCCCCTAGCCGTCACGCCTTGGTCATGTTGATGGCAAATTCTGGTAACCGGGACGAGGCATCCAAAATGGTGCAGGGGTGGCTGGCAGGCAATCCCCGCTCATCGGCCGCTTATGCCGAGGACGGATGGTTGTATTTGCAGGGAGGCGACCTGCCCAAGGCGCAGGCCCGTCTACAGCAAGCTTTGGCAGCCGATCCCAATGAGCCCCTCGCTTTGGTGCAGTTGGGCGAGGTTTATGAGAAAATGAACCGGCCCGATCGTGCCCTCGTTCTTTACGAGAGGGCCTTGGTGGTCCGGCCCGACCAACCGCCCGTCAAGGAAAAGGTGCAGCGCCTGAAATCCATGGGGGTCGGCCTTCCCAAGCCGGATTGAAATGCTTTACCACCTGGTGACCCAGCCCTTGGAATGGGACAGTGCGGGGCTGTACATTCCCCCAAGCCTCGAAACGGAGGGCTTCATCCACCTGTCTTTTGCCAGGCAAGTGGCCTGGGTGGCCAATCAATTCTTAAAATCGGCCCCCCAGTTATGGGTCGTAGAGATCGACCCGTCTCGGTTGACCTTAGAGGTGCGGGTGGAGGATCCGGGGATCGGGGAGGGGTTTCCGCACCTGTATGGGCCCATTCCCCAACAAGCTGTTCGAAAAATTATTTCGTTGAACCGTTCCGAGGCTGGTGATTGGGTTTTTCATCCGCCCGCCTGAGAAAGGCCGGTCAATAGCGGGCCATGCCTTCCCCGGTTCCCAAGCCAACGGTTTTCAGCGCTTCCGCCGCACCGTCACCCAGGAACCGCAGGTCGCTGGCCACCGCCACAAATTTCCAACCGTCCGAAAGCAGCTTGACCGCCTCATGGTGATTCATGGCGTGGAATCCCGGGGCGACTTTTTGTCGCTGGCAAGCGGCCAAGATTTCCACATGGGCCTTGCCTGTTGCCTCGGCGGTTGGAGGACTGCCGTCCCTACCCCGCATGCTGGCCGCTAGGTCGTTGGGGCCCACGAAGATCGCGTCAATTCCGGGCACGCTGAAAATCGCGTCTGCGTTGCGCACCGCGTCGATATGTTCGCACTGCAGCACCACCAGAATCTCGTCATCCGCCTTGCGGAAATAATCCGCTGGCTTGGCCTGGAAGTGCATGGCATGCAGGCTGCCTCCCACCGAACGATTGCCAAAGGGCGGGTATTTGCACGCGGCAACCGCCTGCTTGGCCTCCTCCACGCTGTTGACCATGGGGACCACCACCCCGAAGGCGCCTATGTCCAGCGCTCGCTTGATATGGTCGTGCCTGTTGCTGGGAACCCGGATGAGAGGGGCGCACCCTTGGTCGGCGATCAGGCCGCACAGGTGGGCTGCCGTTTCCCATGATGTGCCGGTGTGTTCCAAATCCAGGGTGAGCCAGTTCCAGCCCGCGCCGGCCAGCATCCGGGTGCCCATGGGATTGCACATGGAAAGCCAGGTTCCCAAGGCGGGTTTGCCGTCCCGCAGCAGGGTTTTGGTGGAATTCTGGCGCATGGAAAGGCTCCCTAAAAGGCATCAAGGTGTCAGGGGTTTGTTGTATCACCCGGGCAACTGCCTTGGTGGTTGAAAAATACCTTCCGGTTTTTCCAGGCCTGCTTCAAAGGCTTCCAGGTCCCGTTCCGACCAGCCGAAATGGTGGGCCAGTTCGTGAATGACGGTCATCCACACCTCGTGTCGCAGGGATTCCATGGAATCGGTCGCATCGAGGAGGGGACCGGTAAAAACCCGGATGCGCTTGGGGGATTCTCCCGGAGGCCCCTCGTGCTCCAGGCCTGAGGCGGCGAAAAGGGGTTCGTACAGCCCGAACAGGGTGTCGCCGGCAGCTATCTCCTCGGCGGAAAACCCTGCTTCCAGCAAGGTCTGGCCGTCCGGTTCCTCCTCCACATCCACCACCAGATTGTCCAAATGGTCTCGGATGGAGGCGGGTAATTGTGCCAGGGCGGAATGAACTTCTTGTTCAAACCAGGCGCGTGAAGGGGCGGATTCCATGGGGCTTTGCCAGGGGGAGGATTATTCAGCCATGTCCATGTGGGAGGACCCGTCAACAGGTATAAATCAGAAATCCCCCCGAGGCAATGAACATGGGTGTCGAGATGGGCCCGAATCCCGGTGAATTGGAATGGGCCACGCGGCAAATGCTGCGACTCAAAGACGCCCTTGCTGTGGTGGTTTTGGGCCAAGAGCGGGCTATTGAAAACCTGGTCGCCACGCTGGTGGGGGCAGGCCATGCCCTTCTGGTGGGTGTGCCCGGGGTTGCAAAAACGCTTTTGTGCAAAACCCTTGCCGCCCGACTCGAACTGACTTTCAGCCGTATTCAGTTCACCCCTGATTTGCTTCCTGCCGACATCACAGGGGCCGAGGTGTTCGATCCAGGCCGGATGGAGTGGCGGGTCTCAAGGGGCCCGCTGTTCGCCAATTTGGTGCTGGCAGATGAAATCAACCGTGCACCTGCAAAGGTGCAAAGCGCCTTGCTTGAGGCAATGCAGGAGCGGCAGATCACTTTGGGTGGCAAGCCGTTGCGGCTTCCTGAATCTTTCATGGTGGTGGCTACCCAAAACCCCGTGGAAATGGAGGGGGTTTTCCCGCTGCCGGAAGCCCAGCAGGATCGGTTTATGGCTCGCATTGACATGGACTATCCGCCTCGGGGGGCCGAGGCGCGAATGGCCCTCGATTTCGCGAGGAGCAAGGGGGTTGAACAGTCTTCCCCGCAATCAGGTGAGGCCATTTTCAGTGCGGAGGATCTGACCCGCCTGCAGGCTGCCCGCTCAGGAGTGGAGGTGGATTCGCGACTGGCCGATTACGCGGTGGATCTGGTGGAGGCGACGCGCTCCGGTGCCTGGGCCAAACCGCTGAGACTTGGTGCAAGTCCCCGTGCCACCCAGGCCCTTTTGGTGATGGCGCAGGCGAAGGCGCTGATGTCCGGAAGAGGATTTGTGGTTCCGGAAGATATCCAGAAGGTTGCGCCCGCAGTCTTGTCGCACCGGTTGGTGCCAGATGAAACTTTGGGTTGGAGCACCGCGGATTTGGCGGACCATATACGGGTCATACTTGACCAGGTGCCAGTTCCCTGATTCCTTAACCGGTTTTCCGCACCGCCAGCCGGTTGGTAGCCAGAAATGCATCCAATTCGGCCCGGGTGAAAATCCCCTGGGTGGTTCCCAGGGCCCGTACACAACTGGCACCCACAGCGCTGGCGATAGTGAGGTTCTCTTCGGGCGAACGATTTTCCAAAAGGCCCAAAATCAATCCGGCGGCGAAAGCGTCACCGGATCCGGACCCGTCCACAAACGGTACACGGAAAATGTCGGCTTCCAGATGGAGGTTGTCACCCAGCCACAGGGTTCCCTTGTCACCTTGGGTGATCAGCACGTTCATGGCACCTGCTTTGCGGAAAAGCTGGGCCTGTTCCAGAGGGGAGGGCAGGCCTGTGATCAGGTGGCCCTCGTGGTCATTGGGCAGAAAGTAATCCACCTCGGGGAGCACAGGTTCCAACCATGGGAGGTAGTCCGCCTTGCCGGGAGTCACCACATCCAGAATGGTTTTGGCCCCGTTGGCCCGGGCCTTTTTCAACACAGTTGCCAGTTCCTCCGGGCGGCAGGACTGCATCAGCAGGTAGCCACCCAAATAAAGGATCTCAGGGGTTGGTTCCAGGGGGATATCGGCGGCGACAAACCGGCTGTTGCTGCCATAGGTGTGGATAAAGCGACGGTCCTGGCCCTTCACATTCACGATCAGGGTTTGGCTGGTGGCGATACCTTCGCTACGGATCAGTCCCTGGGTGTTCACGCCTGCCTTTTCCAGCAGTTCCCGCACCACCACCCCGGCGATGTCGTCGCCGATTCGGCCCACCAGGGTGGCTTGAGTTCCCAGTTTGGCCAGCGCGGTGGAGACATTGGCGGCGCAACCGCCCAAGGTCAGGTCAATCGTGTCGGTGAGAATCAGTTCCCCTGTGACGGGCATATGGTCCACCGGGGCACACACATGGTCGGTGACAATGATTCCGGAGCAAACGACTCGTGGGGAACGGGTTGCTTTCATCGGTAGGTCCTGAATATCGGTTGCTTGGGGGGCCTTCCTGGATCAACTTCTCCAATCGGCGCTGTCATCCCGCCGGGCGGTTGCCCGTTGCAGCCTTTCCAGGTTCGTGATGGCCAGCAGCCCCAGGATAAGCATGTTGAAAATGCTGAAATACTGGTGGGCGAAATTGTAGATGTAATACAGGATGCCAATCAGCAGGCAGATGGAAAGCAGTGCCGACAACTTTTCGCTTTGGGAGGGAATGGTCCGCTGGAGGATTTCCAAAACTATCCTGCCTCCATCGAGCGGAAAGATGGGAATCAAATTGATCAGTCCCCAAAGAAGGCTCACTAGGTAAACCTGAAAAACGAAAATGGCGAAGATCGGGTGTTCTTTGCCTAGAAATTCCGTGTGGAAAATCAAAAGGTGTAGTAAACCAGCCAGGATCAGTTGGATGGCGGGACCCGCGAAGGTGACCAGAACCCGTTTCCACCAAAGTGAACTGATATTGGCTCCGGCGGCCTCGCCCCCCATTCCGGTTAGGCGTATACACACGTCCCTGGCGCCAAATGACATGCCTAACCAGGTATGGCCCAATTCATGGATGAGGATGGAGACAAAAACCCCAAGGATGAAAGTAAAAACCGGCCAGGGTCTGGGCTCCATGTTGAACCAGCCGCTGGAAAGAATGACCGCCGTCAGCCAGAAATATGGTTGAATGATTACGGGCACACTGCCAATGCGAAACCGGATTTCGCCTGGTTGGGTGTTAGTGTCCACAAAATGCCTTTCAACTGACTGATGAGTGATGACACAGTCTACCACGG
>Ga0169931_10003977_pt1 | contig 23228 bp, 30 predicted proteins | sample Kivu_15m_20L_FD_129675 | JGI IMG/M metagenome (GOLD analysis project Ga0169931, IMG submission 129675) | Freshwater microbial communities from Lake Kivu, Western Province, Rwanda to study Microbial Dark Matter (Phase II) - Kivu_15m_20L... | ecosystem: Environmental > Aquatic > Freshwater > Lake...
ACCGTTATTTCATTATAGTAATGGAAAATCTAGTGTTACAGACAGAGCACATTCAGATTATGTTTATACTTTACACAAAGAATTATTTGAAAATGATGTTGATGTAGAATTTGAATTTAAAGCCAAAGATTTTGCTATTGAAAAGTTTCAAGTTGAGTTCAATAAAAAATGAATTTTGTTGACTGAAACAATATGTATGTTACGATAGAGACCGTTAGGAAAAAACTAACAAAAACCAAAATAAAAGTTATATGAAGATTATTAATGATTCACGTCGAAAGACGTATTTTGTTCAACGTAAGAATGCGGCCATCAATACATACATTGCTGGTCCCACAAATGGTGCACATCGTGCGACCCGATTGACTATCCAAGCTGGTAAGACCCGATTGGATCTTGACGGTCGTCAGATTCGTGCACTTCGTGAGGTTCTTGACAAGAGCCGGTCGCTCGCAGGAACTCGTTCGGCACGTCGAGCAAGCAAGTAAAAAACTAACAAGGTAAGTATATGGGTAAAACATTCAAACATAATAAGGACTTCTCTTTCAAGAAAGACAAGCGAAATCCGAAGAAACAACGTGATGACAAAGGTAAATCGCCACGTTCCAAAAAGCGAAACATTGATTTTCTAGAAATAGAGGAAGAATAAAATTATGTTGATCAAGACATTACTTGGAATACTAATGGTAGTGTCGTTGTTATCCTATAAATTTACAATTATGATACCACTAGGGTTTGCTCTAGTGGTATTTTATTTGTATCAAGTACACCGCATATTGGTGATAAACAAAGAAATTATAGAAGAAAACAACGATGCAATTAACAAAAACATAACATCTTTACTAAACAACCAAAAGGTGTTATCTTCGGACATTAAAAATCTTAAAAAGTGGGTTGACGAAAATGCCAAGAAAAGCTAAAAAAATTGAAAATGAAGGTGAAACTCCCATCAAAAAAGCGTTGGGACTATTTGACCATCTAAAACACATTCGCGGTGTTCAAACCAAAGACTATTACGATAAACTAACAGAAGACGATCAAAAGTCATTTAATCAGTTTATGTTGTTAAAGTTGTTGTCTATGGATAGAGATGCCATTGATAACGTTTGTTCTATGGCAAAATACTATGATATTGTGCCAGATAGAAACTTTTATCAGATGTCAATCGCAATGACACCACGTAAAACTACATACGTACCATATATAAAAAGTAACAACAAATCATACAATGTTGAATTGTTAAAGTTGTTGTCTAAATGGTATGAATGTTCAACATTGGAAGCCAATGAGTATTGTAAACTACTTTTATCCAGAGAAAGTGGAATCAACGAAATACGTTCAGTATGTAAAGCATATGGACTGACAGATAAAGAAGTAACTAAATTGATGAAACATGAATAAAAAGTTGTACATAGGAATTTCAGGTGTTGCACGTTCTGGAAAAAACTTGTTTTGTGATATTTCAAAGAAAATTATTACGCAACAATACAATCTCAGTTGCAATTCTTACGCATTAGCGTGGTATTTGAAAAATGATTGTAGACAATTCATACTGGACCGATTGGGATTGGATGTATTTACAGAAGATACCGAACAAAAGAAAGTGTTTCGAGACATGCTTGTTTGGTATGGTGATGTAAAACGCAAACAAACCGACGGACGATACTGGACAGAAAAACTTCAATCGGATATAGAAAGAGATGATGCAGATGTAGTTTTTATAACTGATATTCGTTACAACTTTTATCCCAAAGACGAAGTTTATTGGATACACAACGATCTAAATGGTAAGTTGATTCACATATCAAAGTATACCTATGGATTTCCCACAGATGGTAGACGTATTCGTAGTGATATTGCCAAAACCAATCAAAAGATTTGGGTAGAACCTGCTAATGATCATGAACGTTGGAATGATCCAAAGGTAAAAGCTGACGCTGATTTTATTGTTGAATGGCCTCACGTAAAATCTGAGGGTAAAACATATCAAGATATTATTGAAGATACTCAATTAAATGAAATTATATCACCTATATATGAACGTATATTTTCCAAATGAAAGGCGTTATATTATCTGGTGGTACGGGGTCTAGGTTATATCCATTGACAACTGTTGTTAACAAACAATTGTTGCCAGTTTTTGATAAACCAATGATTTATTATCCGTTGTCAACCTTGATTTCTTGCGGAATCAAGGATATTTGTATTATATCATCCTGTGATTTTCTTCCATCGTATCAAAAACTGTTTGGCGATGGAAAACATTTGGGATTAAACATAGTATATAAAGTTCAATTTAAACCCGATGGTATTGCACAATCGTTTTTGATTGCGGAAGATTTTATTGGCAATGATAATGTCGCTTTGATATTGGGCGACAACGTATTTCATGGATTCAATCGAATGAAGGTTGATTTTACGGGAGCAGTGGTATTTGCGTACAAAGTCAACAACCCACAAGAATACGGTGTGGTTGAGTTTGATTCCAACGGCAAGGCATTGTCTATAGAAGAAAAACCAAACATGCCTAAGAGCAAATATGCGATTCCTGGCCTATATTTCTACGACAACAAAGTTATTGAATATGCAAAAACGTTGAAACCATCCAAACGTGGTGAATATGAAATTACCGATGTAAATCGTAAATACATGGAAGAAGGTAATTTGAATGTCATAAAAATGCCAAAAGGAACTGTATGGTTGGATGCAGGATCACCTACAACACTGGCACAAGCAAGTAGTTATATACAGACGGTACAAGAACGTCAGGGATGTAAGATTGCGTGTATTGAAGAAGACTGTTTAAATCAACAATTTATTGACACTACACAGTTTAATAAATTAATTGAAAAAACACCAAAATCCGAATATAGAAATTATTTAGAGTCTGTCCAGTCATATATATGACTGGTTATGATTTTACTATTAGGTTCATCTGGTTATATTGGTCAAGAGTTTTACAAACAACTGTTTCAAAAAGGCGTACCAAGTAGATCGTGTTCAGTTCCCACAAAAGAGTTGACATATCGACATTTGGTAGAGCTTCATAAATCGTTAAAGTTAACCGCAATTGTTAATTGTGCAGGTTATACTGGCAAACCAAATGTGGATGCCTGTGAAACAGACAAACACAATACCATCTATGGCAATGTAGTGGTACCCGAAATGTTATCGTCATTTTGTTGCAACAACAAAGTGATATTTGCACATGTATCATCCGGATGTATTTATACCGGAAGACGAGAAGACGGCAATCCTTTCACTGAAACTGATCGTCCCAATTTCAGTTTTGAACAAAACAATTGTAGTTTTTATAGTGGAACAAAAGCATTGGCCGAAGACGTTATACGAAAGAATTGTGATAATCACTATATTTGGAGACTTCGTATACCATTTGAGGAAAAAAACAATCCAAGAAACTATCTGTCCAAGATGTTGAATTATCGTAAACTCTTGGATGCTGAAAATTCTATATCACACAAACAAGAATTTGTAAGTGCATGTATTGAAACAATTACAAAAAAAGTTCCGTATGGAACATACAATGTAACCAACACTGGATACATTACAACCAAACAGGTGATTGAAAAAATTCAAAATACAATTGCCAAAGATAAGGTATTTGAGTTTTTTGAAAATGAGAATGATTTCTATAAGACTGCTGCAAAAACACCACGTTCAAATTGTGTAATGAGCAATCAAAAGTTGTTGAATGTAGGAATTAAAATGAGCGATGTAAATACTGCTCTAGATGAATGTTTAAACAATTGGAAAGTATGAATATATTAGTTACAGGTGGTTGTGGTTTTATTGGATCACATTTTGTTGAAAAATTATTGAATGATCCTAATGTCAATGTTGTGGTCAACTTTGATAAAATGACATATGCGGCAAACAAATCGTTGCCGTTTCATAAATACGATAAATACAAACACTATATTGTTGATATTAGCGACAGCATTGCAGTATTTAATGCAATGAAAGAATTTGCTATTACACATGTAGTTCATTTTGCAGCTGAAAGTCATGTTGACAATTCGATTTACTCACCCGATGCGTTTGTAGAAACAAATGTAGTAGGAACTTTTAATTTGATCAAAGCTGCATATGATTATGATAAACTTGAACGGTTTATTCATATATCTACTGATGAAGTATATGGATCTTTGAATTCTAAAGAATCTGCGTTTACGGTAGATAGTCCATATAGACCCAACAGTCCGTATTCAGCAACCAAGGCTGGCAGTGATTTGTTGGTTCGTAGTTACTATCACACATACAAGTTTCCGACAATTATTACAAATTGCAGCAACAATTTTGGACCACGACAACACTTTGAAAAGTTGATACCAACCTGTATTAGAAAGTTGAAGAACCGTGAACAAATTCCTGTATATGGAAGCGGTACTAATGTTCGTGATTGGATTTACGTAAAAGATCATGTGAACTGTATTTGGGATGTGTTGAATAAAGGCGATGTTGGAAAACAGTATTTGATTGGCGGTAACAACGAAATGACCAATCTTGAATTGATTTCACAACTTGTAACTGCATATGAAACTGTTACAAATAGTAAAGTTGATTACAACTATATCAGTTACGTTGCAGATCGTAAAGGACACGATCTACGATATGCTATTGATACATTTGATTATGACCAAACGTTTGGTAAAGTTCAATATTATAACTTTACAGAAGCACTACAATCTACTATACTCAGTTATCTATGAGCGAAACATTTTTTGAAACGGTTTATTCTGATGCTGATAAAGAATTTAAGCATAAAATTCTTGTTTGGCCTAACATTACTTATGCTGAGAATCTTGAAAAAGATTCGTTTGTGTTTGTCTTGTCGAATGTCATCAAGAGTTTGAATTCTATTCGGAATGATATCTTTTGGACAATTGTGACTCCAAAACGATGCAAACTTCTTGAATATGAAAATACTGAACAGATCATCTATAAGTTACCTACTTATCCGAATTCAATGCGAGTTCATTTTGATGTGGATAAAGTTGCAAGTTTACTTGATTTACATAAACAGGATTTTGATGTAATTTATTCACATCTTCCTGAACATACTGTACAACTAGCCAATTATATTTATAACAATGCTGGTATACGTCCCAAGATTATTGGATATTGCCATTGGTACGAAGTACAAGAAAATACAGGATATCCAAAGAATGTGTTTGATCTTAACATTCTGGGTACTCTTGAAATGGAACAGTGCGGTGTAAACTCACAATGGTTGAAAGATTTGGTGTTGGAAAGAGCATCTGAAACATTCAACAACAATGTAATTAAGAAGTTGAACAAAATTATTCAACCGCATTATCTTGGTACCGATAACGATTTTGACATAGGACCAACAATTGATAAGTCTATATTTTTCAATCATAGGCCAAATGAGTATACAGGATGGAATGAGTTTATTAAAACAATGGACAAACTGTATGAAAAACGACAAGATTTCACAGTATATGTCACTTTGGCTGATGAATGTCGTCCATATATTAAAAAGGTTGAGTTGGAACGTAACAAGTACAACGCATTTATCAAACAAATGCATGTGGGTGTGGGATATTTTCAAACATATTCAGCATGGTCATTGTCAGTAACAGACGGTTTGAGTCGTGGATTGCCATATTTGTTGCCCAATAAGTTGTGTTATCCAGAAATGGTTGGCAAGGATTATCCACTATTTTATGAAAATGAAACAGAGTTTCTTAACAAGTTGGAAAATGCACTAAATGATAAGTCGTTCAAGAAAACACATGCGGCAAATCTAAAACGTATTGTTGATGGATTGCAATGGAAAAATACAGTATCTTCGTGGTTCAACAATTGGTCTGTATTGGATGAATATGAAGTTGTCAAAAGAAGCACTTCATATACTGAAATTGTAAATTATATCAAGGAAAACAAACGTGTTACAAAACACGATATTCTTGAGTATTTGAATTGGGGTCGTCAAATTTCGTTTACACCGTACCGAAATACGTTGAGATATGATCCACGTATTACACTGACGCGTAATGGATACGTGTTCAACCGAACTCCTTGACAATCGCTTGATTGTACAAAAACTTTATTTTACTGTCACCTAGTGACTGTACAAATACGTTTATATTTGCGGTAATTTCATTTAGAATCAAATTACGATATTGTGTTTCAATTTGTAGTTTGATTCTATTTTTTTCTCCACCTCTACACGAACATATTTGTTGAAATGTGTCTACCAACACCACAAACTCTGAAAACTTGTTGCTACAGGTTTTGATGTTTGGATGTGTTTTTAATATATTGTATAGCTCTGTAAAATTACTTACCAAAATCATATTATGAAAAAAACTTGACCTCTACGAACATATATATAACGATTGTAAACACATAAATTACAGGAAATATATAAAGAGTTGACAAAAACAATGATGTAGTTAATAAAAACCAAAATCCGATGCACCACGGACATGTAATCAACTTAGTAAAAAAGTTTTGATGTTTTGTTCGTAGCCAACTCAAATATGTTAGTGAAAAATCGTTTTTACAGTCGTTCTCAAATTCAGTTATTTTAAACAGATTTGACAAACCAAATAGTTTTGCATATTCAGTTAGAGCTTCGGTGTGAAACCACACTACTAAAAACGCAACGCCGGTAAAAATTGTGTTTAATATTTCGATCATAATTGTTTGAATGTGTATTGATGTTTGTTTACAAAATCTTTCAAGCAGTTTCTCAATTCTGATTCTGCTTTGCTTTTGAAATTATTTCGATCCTCAAAATATGATATATAGTTTTTATAATTATTTAGTCTCAATAAATAGTTTTCTGCCACAATAATGTTTTCCATCAAATATTGTTGTACATCAACACCATTTAGTTTCATTATTTGAGCTGCATACATTACATATGTATCATCAACACCATATGGTCCCAAAACATCTGGTATATCAGTGAATGTCAATAAGTTTGAACTGATCAAATTAAACCAACCACCACCAAATTTAGTTGGATCGCAATTTATCAGACTGACATTGCCACCATATGACATACGATTAATTGTAAAATATGGATTGATATTACGTTCACTGCCATATTTGTTGTTAATAAATTGATTATTTACCAAATGATCCCATGTAGAATCCCAAATTTTTGTAATTTGAGGACTAACAATATAATATTGGTTTTTTATTTGTTGCGCACAATGTATTGAATATGACAATATGGCCGGAGGAAATACTAAATCAGAATCTAAATAAATAAATGCGTCTACATCTTTACCGTATTTACGTATGCTATTACGACGTTTGTCGTTGATTCCTCTACAAGTACCATGATCATCTACATCAAAGACGTAGTTTCTTGCCCAAGTGGTATGAGTAACATACTTTGACAATGATTCGAACTTATCAATAAAGAAATCCTTTGGAATTTTTGTTTTGTTCCAATCCACAGTGTTCAAATTCAATGTAACATCCAAAGTAACTTCATGTGAGTCAATCAGTTCTTGACTCAATACGGTCAACTGACGTTCAAACTCATCCAATTCGTGTGGCAATAGATGTGTAACAATTTGTACTTTCATAGTTTTTACAGAGATGCAGTGCAGCACCAATCACTTGATGCATGTCGTAGTATCTATATTCAGCAAGTCTTCCGCCAAATATAACATTAGGTTCAGCATCAGTCAATGTTTTATACTTTTCAAAAATTGGAGTGTTGATTTTGTCGTTGATGGGATAATATGGTTCAAAACCTTCACCATATTCTCTTGGATATTCATGAGTGATATATGTGAAGTTTGTATTTTTATAATCAAAGTGTTTGTGTTCAAGAATACGAGTATGAGGAACGTGCAATTCTGTATAGTTCACAACAGCATTTCCTTGATAGTCTGGAACTTCTACACGTTGTGTTTCAAACTTTAAACTACGATAGTCTAATGCACCAAAACAAAAATCATAATAAGCATCAAGTGGTCCGGTGTATATTACTTTTTTTGCTTTTTTGTTGAACGACTCTTTATTTTGTAGATAATCTTCATTCAACAAAACTTCAATTCCATCCAATAACTTTTCAAATATTTGAGTATATCCACCGTATGGAATTCCTTGATAATCTTGACCGTAGTAACTATCGTCGTATGTAAAACGTATAGGCAATCGTTTAATGATTGATGCTGGTAAATCAATAGGATGTCTTCCCCATTGTTTTGTGGTATATCCTTTGATGAAGATGTTATAAATATCAACTCCAACTTGAGACACTATCCACTCTTCCAAGTTCTTTGGATCGTCATTTTTAATGCGTATTTCTTCTAGTTTTTGACGGGCTTGTTCTGGCGTGGTTACACCGTATAACTGATGAAGAGTCATCATGTTGATGGGAAACGAGTAGATTTTATTTTGGTAATTTACTTTGACATGGTTGACAAAGTTATTGAATGTTGCAAATTGGTTTACATAGTCCCAGATTTCTTTGTTTGAAGTGTGAAATACATGTGCACCATATTTGTGAATATGAATACCGTCTTTATTTTCGGTATAACAGTTGCCACCAATGTGTGAACGTTTTTCAATTACCAAACATTTGTAACCCTTTTTAGTTAGTTCATGTGCACACACAGATCCGAAGAATCCACTGCCTACAATGAGATAATCGTACATAATTTACTTTGAAATGATTTTGTTTACAACTTCCATGTATTTCGTAATTATATTTTCCCACGCAAAATTTGATATAGCATAATCACGTATTTGTTGTCTGTGTTTTAATGATTCAGTTCTGTTGGTTTCAATAACTGCTCGTATATAGTTTAAATCGTAGATTTTATTTTCTGGTACAACACTAATATATGGTTTTGTCAAGTCCAAATTAGCACAAGAACACTGTGAAATAACAACGCCTAGACCCGCCATAAGCGCTTCTTTTGTGACAAGTGGATCTGCCTCACCATCACTCAACAAAACCAAATTTGCGTAATCTGTGAGACTTTCATATAGTGTTTCTTTGGTCCATTCGCCCAAATAGTTTGTACGATTAAAGTTGAACCTACAATCGTCTTTGTTGCCAATAAAATCTATATCCGAAATATTTTGATACATCCATTGACGTTTTCTGTCTGTAATTTTTGCTAAATATACACTTTTGTTGATTTTTTGTGGATTGATTGTGTATCTAAAAAGATCTCTTCTAGCGCCATTGCAAACTACATGTAATCTATTTGGATCAATATCATAAAGTTCATATGTTTTTTTGATACCGTCAGACAAACAAATAATGTCAAAGTTGCCGGTTATAAACGATTGAAAAACTCTTGCATATCCACCATAACGATGTGGTTGTTCTAAATAACCATAATGTGTTGTAGCTGCTTTGTGTTTACAGTTGATATGTTGTAGTACATCGCACAAATCATCATATTGTAAGTGTACAAAATTCGGGTTAAATTGATTGACTTGGTTGACAATTTCTTGTTTGTTTGGTGTGTTGACGATTTGAACTGTGTGTCCAATGTTTTCCAATTGTACTTTATAATCCCAGATTAAAGATTCTACAGCACCCCATCCTTTTGGAGGAATGGGCATAATTCCCGGCCCAATAATTGAAATTTTCATAACTTAACTTGGTCGTATTTTAAATAGGTTTGAAATGCAAATTTGAACGCCTTTTTATTATAATATGTACTGTGATAAACACCAATACTTCTCATTGTTTGTAGATATCAAATTTTGACAGATCTGGATATGGAAGTTCCAAATCTTCGTTGTGTTTTGGTGTACCGTCGGTGTTGTAAAACTGATTGATCATGAGCAATCCACGTGCTGCAAGTTCTGGCATCATGTAAAAGTTCCAACCCAACATATCAAAGTTATCGGTGTGATATGAACACTCTCTACGACCACTATAACGTGCACGTTTGAACCACAGATGCGCATCATAGTTATCAGTCAAGATTGCACCACCCTTTGACAATTTGAAGTGTTTATATGGACCTGTGAAAGATATACACATATGAGTATTTTTGATATACATGTTATGTGTAAATCTCAATGCAGCATCCCATACTTTGGTTGGTGCAAGTTGATATGCACCTTTTATAGTTTTTCCTTCGACCGGTGTAAAGTTGACCTTAGCACCTGCGTGAATAATTTCACAGGGTACCGATGGATATGTTCTTGCTGGAATTGTAATTGTTTGACCCTTAACATTTTCATACATCAATGCAAGAAACAAAGCATTGGATGCGTTGTCAACTGTAACAACATATGGGGCTCCAGTATATTTACTGAGTTGTTCTTCGAAGTCTTCTGTTATTTTATATACGCCTTGTGCCATAACTATTCTCAAATATATAGGGTTTTTGACGAGTCAATCGTTTTTTTTAATCGTCACGACGTTCAATAGATTTCCAATCTTTGGTTTCTTTGTGTACGTCTCTTGCTTTTATTGAATAATCAAAAATGTGAATGCTATGAGGGATTTTCAAAGAGTCTATGTGTAATCTCAATATATTTTCTGACACAAAATCATGTGATCGATTAAAATAATCATCAATGTTATTAAATAATGAAGTATATCTGTCAGCGTTTTCTGAATTTGTTACACACATGTGGTCATTTATAAGATGTTTACGATTTCCTCTAAAGTTACTATCGTGTGTACATACGGTATTGTGGTCTATAGATCCAAAGTTTATTGAATTGTTAAATACCAAATCGCTACGTTGAATTAACACACGTTCATATTTTTTGTTTCTTATTTCTTCGTGTTTTACTTTCATAGATCCACATAGGAAAACTGATCTCCACATTGAATATATGTTTCTCACACGACCTTGACCTTTTTTCTCGGGTAAATGAGAAAAGTCAAGTACGTTCGATTCGTAGTGTTTTAGATTATTTATTGATTTGATTTGTTCATCGAAGTTATGTGTGTTACTTGACTGTATAAAAACATCAAAGTTTGAAAAGAAGTTGTTGATGTAATTAACATCAATATACCTCATGTGACCAAACATCAATAAACAATTGTCATTCATATTTTCTTGATGAAAGCTGTAGGAGTATTATAATTCAACATCTTGATTTCCAAGTTATTTTCATTGACAAACTTATCTGCACCTTTGGATTCTGACCATTGATGATATCCGTATTCATCAAATACAACCAATCCACCTTTGGAAATTCTTGGCCATAAATGAAGAAGTGCGTCATAGGTTGGTTTTTCCAAATCCATATCCAAATACAATAGTGATATTTTGAACCCCGGTCTTTTTGAAACAAATTCTTCGGCAGTTTTTGATACGTCTCCTTGAATTAGTTCAAAATTAGAATTATCAAAACCAGCATCCAAAATCATTTTACTCAAGATAGAATCATAGTTTTTATATTCAAATTGACGGTTACTGAACAGTGCATTCATGGTTTCTTTATCGTGACCGTTCAAAGAATTAAGCAATGATTCTGAATCAAACATGTCAAATCCAATTATCTTTTTAAAAGCGTTTGGAGACAGTGTATCTTTGAGTTTCAACCATGTAAGTAATCCAGAACCTTTATATACTCCACACTCAACGATATCACCGGGAACGTCTTTGACTTCATTGAACAACATTGTTCTTGCAATCAATTTTGCAAATAGTTTAGTATCACTACTAAACATAAAATGATTAAATGAGTCAAAAATGTGTTGGGGAGTATTTATGACTTCTCGTTCGTTATTAGAAAATTGAACACTCATATATCAATACGATGTGTAAATAGAATTTTCCAGAATCTCAATAGATGATTGTGATATCCATGACCTATTTCTGTAAGAATCTGTTTATCGGTAGCTCCATTTTCGTATTTTGGCCAATATGTCTTGGCACGTTCATTGTCCCACGACTTTGAATCTGGATGAAATCGTTCTAGTAAATATTGATATACGCTTACAGGATGTCGATATATTAATTGACGAGTAACACTAAATACGGGACCGTGTGCATTTGCACAAATTTTACCCGGAACAGTTCCTTCTCCAAAAATATGATTGTACCAATCAATCATAGAGTCTGGATTGTATTCGTACCAATCGGCACGTATTCCTTTAATATCCTTAACATTGATGCTGTGTTGACAACCAGAATTGTCAACATTTGTACCATCATGCCAATTATACCATTCGGATTGTGCACCGACTTCCATATAATCATAGTTGATACAACTATTTACCAAATGAGGTAAATTATTTGACTGGTCTTGCCAGTTATTTTTCGTAAATATAGTAATATCGTTTAGATTATTATAATTGTTAATGATGTGTAATAAAAACGCATAATCACATCTACCAAAATTGGGAATATTAACTTCGCCGTTATTGATAAACGATTCTCCGATTTGTAAATCATCATTCTTTTTATAAACAATCAAATTACATGGTTCCACATAATGTCTCCAATTCAATCTGTGTAAATCATTATAATATGCAGTAATAACATCTATTTTTTTATTCATTTTATAATCCTAATACGTTTATCACTTCATAACTTCTATGTTGATTATTATTGTTAACGAATGTCGAAAACAACTCTGGATTTGTTTTTAATAAATATCCAAGTACTATTTGTTCGTTATTTATAATCTGTTTATTCAACATCAACCGTTCAAAGACATCGTTGACTTTATCTTTGAGAATTGGTAGTACTGTTTTGTTGCCTCCAAACAATCCTCCCATAACATATGATCGGTTATCTAACAAATAACTTTCAGGCAATGTATTGGCGTTAAATAAGTCAGGATAACTACAACAAAACGTTTGTACAAACGCTCTATCGCCAAACGATAACAACTGGGTCTCCATCTTTTCTGATGGATATCTATTTGATGTATTTAGTTCATCAAAGAAACGAGAAAGGCCAGCGTCCATCCAAATAAAGTAGTTTGAATCAAATACGTTATTTGTTGCGGCAATAGACATCCATTCGAACTTTGAAAACTGAATGATTGTATATAAACTATTTTTACATTCTATTCGGTTAGAGTCTTTTATGGATTGTTTATATGATGATGTTGACACAATTTCATCCATACGATCTTTATGTTTGTATATTTCAAGATCTTGAATAGACTGTATAACAATCTTTGTATTGTCATCTTTTCGTCGTGATTTTACAAAATCGTATGTCTTTTCTTCAACAAATACCACCATCGGTGAATTTATTGACAGTGTTTTTTCAAACCAATTAAGATAAGAATTCCACGATCTTCCATCCAATTCCACTCTATTGATATCAAATAAGCCTGTAACTATAGTGGTCATACTGATTTATGGTATATCTTCAACAAATCTTCACATCGATTTACATATGTGTGATATTCACGAACAAACTTCATTTGTTCTGTAATCATCTTAACATTGGTAAGATGTGGTAAAGCGTCATAAAATATCTGAGATTCATCATCGTTATAAATGATATTTCCTTCAAAAACATCACGTACACGTCTTGAATTTGTGATTCCTAACTGTCCATACGCTATATTTTTGAAGATTCTACACGGAACATATCCGATTAGTTTATGGTTTGAACCGGTATCGGGTTTGCCGTTTACATTTGATCTATATGCAGATCCACGCAAATCGGGTGCCATAAATGACTTTTGAGTATAAAGTTTTATGTTAGATTCATCCAACGGATTTTTCCAAGGATCGTTGTGATAAAACTTAATACCTTCTTTATTTAATGTGTTGACGAACTTATTAATTTCATGAATATTACTTTCTGCAATAGAGCCTAACCAGTATATTGCTTGTTCTCTTTGAATATTCACATCATCAAAGTTGAATTCGTGGGGTAACAAGTTAGTTGCCCAACTCAAATAAACGGCTTCATATTCACCAACATTCTTTCGGTATTTGTCTGACAAACACAAATCATTTGAATGTAGTTCATAATACATACACGGACCCACCTTAATTAACTTACTGAAGTCAACCGTCATGTTGTAATTACAATCATTGAGTTCTGAAACATTGAATCTCAAATCTAACAATCGACATCCACGTTCAAGATACTTCAACGGATTGATACAGAAATTTACAAAGTATGTCGATGAAGATACCAACGGTATATTTTTATCACCGTAACCTTCCGCAATGAATATACAATTGTTGTAATCAAAATCTTTTGGATAATCATTATCATGAAACCAATATGTTTCATGACCCAAATGTTTAAATCCTTTTGCCCATCCTTCATGAATATAGGACTGCGTATGTGAGTGTAGAGGATAACCCCAAATGATAATTTTCATACTATTTAAAATCTTGGAACGTATACTTCAAATTTATGACCTTGATACTTTATGTTGAACAAATCTAATGCTTTTTTATGAACTATTTCATTACACCATGCTCCTCCTAAATCAACTTCACAGTTTTTTACAAGAGAATCAAATGTGTTAAATGTGTTCATAAATACATCCATTTGACTGGATCCACCAAAATTAATCCAATCTGATACCATATTGTCTGGTTGATTCATTAACGCATAGTGAATACAGTTGGGGTCGTAATTTTCATATCTAAATTTCGTATGTAATATGGTGTCTGATCTTGACTTTACAACAAAATCGTACCTAAAATCATTTTCATACTCATATTCTTTTTTCAATCTGTTAACTTGAGCCAAACTATAGTGATACGATAACCAATTGTTAACCATTCTATTTCTATAATTTGGTTCTGTTGATTCTTTCCAGTGTTTAGACCACGAAACCAATTCACCATTTGGTTTATAACAATAATCTGTTTTTAACTTACTGTCTAAAAATGGTCTACTGGGTTCTACAAAATATTTTACAGGTTTATATAATGATACAAAATCTGAAATGGATGATTTGGATATTCGTTGATCGACCCACTTGCCACTTCCACCATATTTATACGGCTGATCAGTAATACTTTCATCAAACCAAAAGTGTGCAAAAACGTCTACGTTGTAACTTTTACACACGTTTTCAATAATATACGGTGCCGCTTCAGTGATAAAACGAGGTTGTCCAGAAAAACATAACGCTATTCTCATATTTGTATTATTTACCAGATCCTGAAAATCTTGGATATTCAATCATATTTTTATCTTTGTGAATGATATATTTGGTAAGGTTCATTGTCCAATTTTCTGGATATGCAAATCCCGCATGTAATACAGCAACGTCTTTAGCTTTGTCTATAAAAAACTTGTTCAAATGTGATTCATCATGCCATATTGCTATAACACCGTTTGATAAATCTATATGTATATTGTTTTTTAACGTGTGCACCATATCAACAATATGAGAGCCGGTTGCCCCCCACAAACATCCTTGAACATATAAACAATTTTGTGGTGAAGAAACACACGCAGTAGATCCATAATTGGTTTCTACTGGCCAAAAACCACTTTCTCTGAATGAACTAGGATGACACACCGCTATATATTTTTTGTCGCCAATATTAAATTCAGGAAGCGACAATACAAACTCCATATCACTATCAAAGTAAATTACATAATCGTAATCTTTCAACCGATCTACTATCTTACTGATATAGTCAAAACGTTTGAGTGTTATGTATGGCCACGGTTCGTGGTTTATGTGTGTATAATTTACGTTAAATGCACTAAACCAGTTTACATATTCGTCACTAAATACATAATAGTCTTTTTTTGTATCTACAACAAAATACTTTTCAATCGATGATATCAACGGATACAAAAAATCTTTGTATTTGTTTGTTGCAATTGTTAATATAGCAATTTTCATAGTGTGTAGTTTTTCAAATAATCAACAGATTGATAATATTCAGTTAGTTCTTTTTTTGTCATATTGTTTAGTTCTTCTCTCAAGTTTTCATTGTATTTGAAATGCGGATTATCTTTGTTGGAGTTTTTCCCCCGTGAATGTTCAAGATGATAAACATAACTTTTTTCTAAATACAATATCTGACAATCAAACTTTTTGAAGCGTTCATATCTTTCACGATCTTCAGGACCATAAGAAATAAAATTTTCGTTTTCCCAACCATGCTTTTTATACGATTCGGTATTGAAAAATTGACAATGACCATATTCCGCAAAACTTTCAGTAAAATATTTGTCAGACAACGATTCTGGTAAATGGTTATAATAAATTTGCACTCTGCCATCGCTGTTAACTTTCTTTTGATATTTGCCAAGTGTATATGGAAACACCAAATCAAATTTGTTGTCAACAATCTCATTTCGAGCGGTAACATATGATTTTACTGGAAGAATTACATCAATATCATAGTTAACGGTTACAGGAGTTGTAACCAAATTCAACATTCTATTCAAATATTTGGTACGATGAAATATATCCGTATCACTATTATCATAAATGTATGTAGTATGATTTGTGTTAATATCGTCATCAGTCAGTTGTTTGGAAGAATCGCATTCATACACTATGATGTTTGTATCAAAATTTTGTAGAAGATAGCTATATACCGTTTGAAAGTTTTTCAAACGATCATGACTTTCAATGCGCACTGGTATAATAAAAGTTACATCCTTCAAAGGAAGTTTACCCTTGGTGGTTGTAAATGCTCTAGTAAATATTTTTATTTCGCTCGGTATTTTCATACAACTATCCAATTTGGTTGATACAAATCTTTGGTATTCAACGACGCCAAATGGCCACCAAACCATTTGGATGGTGCCACTATACGTTTGTTTTTGTTGTTGTTTAACCAACTACCCCACCAACTATATGAACTGTTTGCAATAATGTTATGATTACATAGAGACATTAAACACAAATCTACAAATTGATTTTTAGATTCTGAAACAAAAAAATTAGAAGCACCTTTGCATGTTTGTTTTGCCCATTCTACATCGTCGGTAACAATCACAAAATAATACGATTTGTCAGTAAATTGCTGAAACGCTTTGGTATAATAGTCAAGTGTACATATACCATGATGTGGAAGAACCAAGTAATCTCCTCGTCTGAAATGTACTGACACCGTTTCATATTGTTGTTTGTCTTTCAACAAGTTTTTGGCTGCTTCAATAATGTCAGGTTTAAATTTGAACTCGTTTCTTACATCAGTTTCACAGTGTTCAAAATACTTTGGTGTTTGAAAGTATCCATGTAGTTTTACGTTGTCTCCTGTGTTGAAAAATCTTTCTTGAAAGTGAAAGTTTTGTTCACTCTCATGCAACAGTTGACCATATTGAAAGTTTGTAGGCAAATTACCCACTGATAAATCAAATGGTTTATCGATAGTCAAATACTTTTTATTTATAGTGTCATCGTCTGTAAACTTATTCCATGGAGTATTGTTACCTTTGGTATAATCAATTGCATAATGAAGATTTTGTTTTTTTGCAATACCCATCAAAGATGCATATTGAAACATTTGGTTTCCTAAACGTCCGTTGTGTCCTATTTCAATTGTTATCATTTTCTTATATTGTCTTGTGCTGAAAATTGTTGGTTGTATCTTTGATTGTCACTACGTTGTTTTTCAATCGTTTTGTTGTGAGACAATGAAAGTTCATACATTTCGGGTATACGTCCGTATTGTTTTATACCAACAATAGTTTCGTGTAACTTTCTTTCCCATTTAATATGTGGCAAGTTTTTATAAATTCGACTTTGATAATCTGGCCAGTTTACCAAATTGTCTTGATTTACTCTCCATCCCCATGTTTTAACATCTTCATCTGTCATACCAACAAAAATGTTTTTACGTGGTACATAAAACACATCCACATCGGGATTTGAATTCAATATTGATGGCAAGTTAAACAACAAAATTTCGCTGGGTATTTCATCACCATCTATTTGAAATATGTACTTGCCACTACACAGTGAATTTCCATAATTTTTATGTTCTCCATAATGGTTGTTCAATGCATGTTTATGCAGTTTGATACTCTTGTTGTCACTCCATCTATTCAATATTTCAAGAGTCTTTTCGTCACTAGAGTAATCATCTACAACAACGATTTCTTTGGAACCATCACCTGATTCGTAGGCTACTCTCCACAATAACTTTTGAATATTTTCGCCTTCATTGTGAGTGGTAATTAAATATGAAATAAGAATATCACTCATGATACTGGTGGAGTTGGTGCAAATGGAATTTTTAATTGTGGAATTGCAATTTTTTGTTCAACAGCAAATTGTGGAACATGTTTATCCAAAATATTGTGCAACATTTTATCGGTTGATTCATAACAAAACATTTCAGCGTTTCTTTTTGCCAACTGAATTGCGTTGTCTTTTATTTTTTGAGTCATGCTAAAGTACATTTGTTTCAAACGTTCTTCAGCCAAACTATATGATACATTGAACCATGCGGATTCTTTTATCAACCATTGGTTTACACTTGCTGGATGAATTGGTTCAACTTTTCCTTGTAACAAACACTCTTTGTTGCTGTCCAAGAAATCAAGATGACCGCTCCAATCTGGTGCTAATATTGGTTTTCCACTTAAAGATGCCAAAAGTAGTGGATGTCCATAACCTTCACCGTGGGTGAATGATACGTGACACTTTACTTTTTCATGATTTAACAAAGCGTTCATTTCAATGTCGTTTAGTTCACCGTGAATCAAATAAACGTTTGGTTTATCACCCTCCACAGAAGTTTCAATAAGTTTGATTTTTCTGAGTGTGGCGTCTTTATCTACTTTGGAATAATTTACACCGCTAGTTTTTAGAATTAGACAGGGTTTTTTATCACGATTTTTGAATGTGTTTAAAAACGTTTTAATCAAATTGCCAATATCTTTACGATCATGAAATGGATTTTCATGAGTCCACTGTCCAACAAATAAAAATGCAAATGTCTCTGGAATGTGTTTCATAATTTTTTCAACACTATCCTCCTTTTTATCTGTAATTTTATAAATGTTGGTATTTGCACCCCACCAAGCTATTTCCAGTGGCTTTTCAACACGTAGTTTTTCGGGCGGACGACCATCTTGGTATTGTTTTTGATAATCAGCATCTGTAAACACTTTTTTAGAGTGTCTGGATGTTACTATGTTTAGATCCATTCGGTTCAATCCTTCGATCCATTCACCTGCAGCTGCAGTTGTTTCAATACCTGCAGTCATGCCAATATTGTATTTACCCAAGGGTTTGAATTCGTTGGGTATAGCAATTTGTACAAAAAGATCGGGTTGTCTGTTAAGCGGTTCACGAATCATTTTATCAAACAGCATCAAGTTGAGAGGATCTGATGTGTCAAGATCGTCAACAAAGCGTTTGATTGGATTGGCTCCCCATTTGGTTGTAGCAATCTTTACATCATATTTGTTGTAACGAATAATGCTTTTTGCTACATCTCTTGACCAATCTCCATAGCCACTTCGACTAAATATTGGTCCTTGTATAAGGCATAACGGTTTACTCATATTAATTTCCAAATAGTTTACTGTCTCTTTCTTTGATCATGTCCGAATATTTCAACGAATTGACTTGAAACGTTGATTCTTTTTGTTTCAACAAATCTTCAATCGGCGATTTGGTGGTGGGTTTAGGAGATTCCGTGGGTTTAACATCGGTACTTCCAAATCCCCCGGATCCTCTATCTGTAGTGTTTAAATCATCAACCGTTTTGAATTCATAATTGGTATAAGTTTCAAATATGATTTGAGCAATTGCTGTACGTTTTTCATCTTTTACAATAGGTAGTGTTACAGTTTCTTTTCCCAAGTTTACCAATGCAACCAAAATTTCTCCGGTATAATCACTATCAATTACACCAGCAAGAACATCAATTCCATGTTTTACTGCAAGTCCACTACGTGGTGCAATTCTGCCATATTTTCCAACAGGTATAGACAGTGCAATACCAGTTTTAAATGTTTTAATTTCTCCCGGTTTCAATTTGTGAGTTTCAGTTGTATACAAGTCATAACCGGCAGCACTATTGCTACCTTTACACGGTATTGTTGCATCTTTTGATAATAGTTTTATATTCATAACATTTCCTTTTTAACTTTTTCAATATCTACTTTTCCAAAATCAATTCCCATACAATTATCTGGTTGAAATTGTCCAACGTATTCTTTGCTTGTATGAATGGAAAATCTATCAACAGGAACAAAGTTGTTCAACGTAAATTCTAATCCATCAATTAATTGTTGACACATATTTTTTGAATTCAATCCACCTTCATTGAGTGCCCATCTACGTCCTTCTAAACCTCTATGTTCACGCTCTTCTGGTGACATCAAATACCAATACATCATTGCTTCTGCAATATTACGTGGATCCACCATATCATCAAAAATATATGGTGTTTGATTGCTACCATGTGTGTCGATTGAGTTTGGCCACACGGGCTTTGCCCACATACCATGTTTTTTATATTTGCCAATGTTGTTGGTAGCAAATTCTTTGGTGAACTCAACGGGGTTTCCGTTGTCATCTACCTGACCAATTTGATCTTGTAGACCACCAGTAACGTTTGCAATAATCGGAGTACCTGCCATTATTGATTCCGCAACACTCAGACCAAATCCTTCATTGCTTGAAACGTTGATGGTTACATCTGCCAAATTATACATCAAATTCATATCAGTTGGCAAAATCTTTTTCTGTGAAAAGTATACTGCGTAATCTTTGCACATTGCTTCTTTTACACTGGGTAGATCTGTACCATGACCGTTTTGACCAATAACTTCAGTGTGCAAAATCAAACAAACTTTTTTTGCTTCCTCAGGAGAAAGACTGTCACAAAATATACGATATGCCAGTATGATGTTTGAAACTTGCTTTCTTTTTACGTTTCTACTGTTAAAGAAGATGTTAAAGTTGTACGATTGTCCGTTGAAAAATCGTTTTTTTCCTTCAACAAGTTCTTTGTTTGTATTGTCTAGTGGTTTAAACACATCACTATTGATACCGTGTGGTACATAATGTATCAAAGTTTTTCTGTTGTTGGGTTTAACAGCAAAAAATTCGGTAAAAGTTTTTTCTACGTTTCCATTTTTGTCCAAATTACCTTGCAGTGTTGTACAATTTTCAGGCCCCAATACCCACTTATTGATGTTGTAGGTTTGTTTGCTGATACTAAACATGGCATCACAGCTTTCGTAAAATGGACGGTTCCACATAGGATATGGTAGGTCGTCCCAAATGTTCAAATATGTGAGAGGCATCTTTTTTCGTATTTCACGTTCGATTGCATACAACCATGTCCAATAACGTGGATCTGTAAAATGCATTATTGCGTGCGGAGCTTCTTTAGCTATTACTGAAAACAATACATCGTCGTTTCCATATCCTGAAACGGGATATATTGTTACAGATGCATCGTTGACATTGGTTTGTTTTCGAATTTCTTCGCTATAGTTTATAATCTTGCCATTTTCTGGATGATTCATATTTCCACCAATTTGAACCCAATCATACTGATGTACGGTACCCATTACTAGTTCTCTTGACATGGTAGATACACCACTATTCGTGCGTAGATCGTCACTGAGTAACAAAATTTTCTTTTTTGCCATATTACTGAATGATGTTTGTGTTTGTTTGAGAGTCAGTGATTGGTTGTGGAATTTGTAGTACGCTTTCCGAATTATTGGATGGTTTTACTGTACTTGAAACCATAGTTTGTTGACTCTCTGTAGACAAAACAGGGACAGAATAGTTGTATATAGTGTCCCTGAATTGAGTGTCTGTGGTAAACAGATACAATGAACGGTTTACCAAATCTTGAAGATAAAATTTGCGGTTGATGCAAATTTGCTTAAATTGATCGTATACTTCTTTATCAACCTTAACGCTAGTGAATGTTTTTTTCATAACTTATGTATTCTTTGATACATATATGCGTATATACACTCACAATATTTTTATATTTTCGTCGTCAGAAAACCCCGATCCCTTTAGGGTCGTGGGATGAATGACGACAACTCAAAACTTAACATACTACTCTCAACAAGTCAAAAAATAATTGCAAATATTTTCACGTTTTGTATTTTTTATGTATATTTATTTGTAGAGTGAATAATAAAGCCTACAAATTTAGATTGTATCCAAACAAATACCAAGAAGATTTGCTTCAAAAGCACTTTGGTCATTGTAGATTCATCTATAATCACTTTCTAGCAATAAAAATTAAACACTACAAAGAAACCAAGAAAACCATAACTTGGGTTGATCTCGCAAACCAATTACCTGCTTTAAAAAGTGAATTTGATTGGTTGAGTGAAGTAGGTAGTCAATCACTTCAACAATCCATACGCAACTTAGATAACGCTTATACCGCATTTTTTCGTTCGGGAGCCGGATTTCCAAAATTCAAAAGCAAACATAAATCAAGAAATTCATTTGTTGTTCCTCAAACCAATAACAACATAAAATTGGATTATACATCCAATAAATTAACAATTCCAAAGTTTCTTAACTTAAAATCAAAAGACAATAGAATCAAATGTGTTTTACATCGGCAAATACCAAACGATGAAATCATAAAACAAGCTACAATATCACAAAATAAAGATGGTAAATTTTATGTTTCAATATTGGTTGAAATCAATAAATCATTTATAACAAAACCAGATAGAGATAGAAACAATGCAATTGGCATTGATTTTGGAGTTAAAACATTTTTGACATTGAGCAATGGTAATAAGATTGAAAATCCAAAATATCTAAAACAAAGCCAAGATAAATTAACAAAACATCAACGAGACTTGGAATCGTTAGACAAAGATACAACAAAATACAAATCAAAAAGAGAACAAATTACAAAGTTGTATGCTAAGATCACTAGACAAAGAAAAGATTTCTTAGACAAATTATCACATCAATTAACCAACGATAGCCAAATTGGATCAATTGCATTGGAGGATTTGTCAATAAAAGATATGCAACAAAACAATTATTCGCCAACAAATCGTATAATCAATGATTATGCTTGGAGTATGTTTGTGAATATGTTGCAATATAAAAGTGATTGGTATGGTAAAAATCTAGTAAAGATTGGACGATTTACTCCATCATCAAAAACTTGTTCAAATTGTGGAAATGTTAACCACGATTTGAAATTAGACAATAGACAGTGGAAATGTATCAAGTGTAATATTGAACACGATAGAGACATCAATGCGGCAAATAACATACTTGATTTTGCATTTCCCGATATGTTTTTTAAAAAGGGCAGGAACTGCCCTATTGAAGCCCCTATGGCTTTAGCCTAGGGGTAGTTCACT
>Ga0169931_10003978_pt1 | contig 23225 bp, 16 predicted proteins | sample Kivu_15m_20L_FD_129675 | JGI IMG/M metagenome (GOLD analysis project Ga0169931, IMG submission 129675) | Freshwater microbial communities from Lake Kivu, Western Province, Rwanda to study Microbial Dark Matter (Phase II) - Kivu_15m_20L... | ecosystem: Environmental > Aquatic > Freshwater > Lake...
ATCATTAAGAGACTATTTTTACAAAAATGCCGATTGTGATGAAGTAATTTTCATTCACCGAGGTACCGGCAAACTGAGAACCTTGGTAGGCAATATTGACTTTGCATATGGTGACTACTTGGTCATTCCGCGCGGAATAATCTATCAGATTGATTTTGACTCAGAGGACAATCGATTATTCATTGTTGAATCCCGCAGGCCGGTCTATACGCCCAAGCGTTACCGCAACTGGTTTGGTCAATTGTTGGAGCATTCTCCTTTTTGCGAGCGCGACCTGCGTGCCCCGCACGAGTTGGAAACCTTTGATCAGCGAGGGGATTTTTTGATAAAAGTGAAAAAGGAAGACATGATTCATCAGTATGTATATGCTTCTCATCCTTTTGACGTGGTTGGCTGGGACGGTTTCAATTTTCCTTATGCCTTCTCCATTCACAATTTCGAGCCCATTACCGGTCGCGTACACCAGCCACCTCCGGTGCACCAAACTTTTGAAACAGATGCATTTGTAATCTGCTCGTTTGTGCCTCGATTGTACGACTATCACCCTCAGGCTATTCCGGCACCATATAATCACAGCAATATCGATTCGGATGAGGTGCTGTATTATGTAGATGGCGATTTTATGAGCCGAAACAACATAGGAAAAGGCCAAATCACATTGCATCCTGCAGGTATTCCCCACGGGCCACATCCCGGTGCTTATGAACGCAGCATAGGCCAGAAGGAAACACAGGAATTAGCAGTGATGGTGGATACCTTCAAACCGCTGAAAGTGACCAAGCAAGCATTGGCATTAGAAGTGGGCGACTATTGGAATAGTTGGAACCACGATACGCTGTAATACATTCACAATCCAAAGAAAACACGATGAAAGATCAAGTTAAAAACGTTGAATACGGCCTCGAAAAAATCTTCGAAGGCGCTCAAGATTTTTTACCCCTTTTGGGCACCGACTATGTCGAGTTCTATGTGGGCAATGCCAAACAATCTGCTCATTTCTATAAAACAGCTTTCGGCTTTCAATCACTGGCATATGCCGGCCTGGAAACTGGCGTGCGCGACCGAGCCAGTTATGTGCTCAAGCAAGACAAAATCAGACTGGTTTTGACCACCGCCCTTCAAAGCGATTCGGCCATTGGAGAGCATGTGAAAAAACACGGTGACGGGGTGAAGGTCATTGCCTTGTGGGTAGAAGACGCCCGCAAAGCTTGGGAAGAAACTACCAAACGTGGAGCCAAATCCTTTATGGAACCAACAGTCGAGAGTGATGCCAACGGAGAAGTGGTGCGTGCCGGTGTATACACTTATGGTGAAACCGTGCACATGTTTGTGGAGCGCAAGAAGTATGACGGACCTTTCTTGCCGGGCTATCAAAAGTGGGAGAGCGATTATAATCCAACACCCGTTGGGCTCAAATTCATTGACCACATGGTGGGCAATGTGGGCTGGGGCGAAATGAACACATGGGTGAAATGGTATGAGGATGTAATGGGATTTGTGAATTTCCTGTCATTTGACGACAAACAAATCCATACGGAATATTCGGCCTTGATGAGTAAGGTGATGAGCAATGGCAATGGCCGAATAAAATTCCCGATCAATGAGCCGGCTGAGGGTAAAAAGAAATCGCAAATCGAAGAGTATCTTGATTTTTATGAGGGACCCGGGGCACAGCATATTGCAGTTGCGACAGATGACATCATCAGTACAGTTCGCCAATTACGTGCTCGTGGAGTGGAGTTTTTATCTGCACCGCCACATGCTTACTATGAGGAAATTCCGGCCCGATTGGGCGAGCATATGTCTATGATGAAAGAGGACATCAGCGAGTTGGAAAAACTGGCAATCCTCGTAGATGCCGATGAGGAGGGCTATTTGCTTCAGATTTTCACCAAACCGGTGGAGGATCGTCCCACGTTGTTTTATGAAATCATCCAGCGCATGGGCGCACGGGGATTTGGAGCAGGAAATTTCAAAGCCTTGTTTGAGTCCATTGAGCGCGAGCAAGAACTCCGAGGCACGCTCTGATTTACTGCATATTAACCTGAATAGTTCGAGCCCTCTTTAACCTTGCGGTTGGAGAGGGTTTTCTTTTTGGGTCATGATGGATGCAATCCAAAGACCCACATATGTCAGCCCGGCATTGAGGGCAATTAACTCACCACCAAATTTGTAGCCCGTCCATCCGGGAATCAGTTGAAGCGCAATAAAGGTAGCAATGGGTGCCGCCAAGGCTATAGGTACTACCGCTCGGCCACGAACGTGTTTTTTGGTGAAAATACCGAATAAAAAGAGCCCTATCAGTGGCCCATAAGTGAAGCCCGCGAAGAAAATCACCTTTTCTATGGCGCTAAGGTTCAATGTATAATGAAGAATTAGGATGATGAAAAACAACGCTACTGAAACGCTGATATGTACATTCTTTCTTAAGCGTTCCGCTTTTGGCTTCGGTTTTTGGTCAATGTTGAGAAAATCCACGCAAACCGAAGTAGTCATAGCGGTCATTGCGCTATCAGCACTGGAGTACGCGGCTGCTATCAACCCGAGAATAAACACGATTCCCAAAATGCCGCTGAGTTCGCTTTTGGTTGCAATCAGAGGGAATAGCATGTCTCTTCGAATGTCTCCATCGGCATTCAGCGGCATGTCAAAACCGGTATTTATTGCGAATTGGTAAAGCAGTGCACCAAGGAATAGAAATGTGAAAATGACCAACATGACGATCACAGAAAAAACGACCATGTTCTTTTGTGCTTCACGCAAGCTTTTGCATGTGAGGTTTTTCTGCATCATATCTTGGTCCATTCCTGTCATGCCGATACAGATAAAAAAGCCACCCACAAACTCCTTCAGAAAATGATGCTTATTGGCCAAGAAATCATTGAAGAAGAAAATCTGACTGAAGCCGCTGTCCATTACCGTGTCTATTAAACCCCCGTTGGGCGTGATAACATAACTATGCAGTAAATAGATGGTAACCCCCAAAGAGGCGAGCATAAACACGGTCTGAAGGGTGTCAGTGAAAATAATGGTTTTAATACCTCCTTTGTAGGTGTATACCCAAATGAGCAGAATGCTCATAATCACAGTGACTTCAAAAGGAACGCCCCAATCACCAAATGCCACTTCATGAAGGACTTGTGCTACCAACAATAATCTGATAGCCGACCCAATACTGCGGCTCAGCAGAAAGTAAGCTGCTCCGGTTTTGTAGGCAGCCAGACCGAAGCGGTTGTTCAAATAACCGTAAATAGAAACCAAATTAAGCCGATAATAAATGGGAAGGAGCACAAACGCTATGAACATATACCCGGTAAAAAAGCCCATACACATTTGAAAATAAGAGAATTGGTCAGTTGGATCTCCCACTTTGCCGGGAATGGATATGAACGTTATGCCGCTTAAAGTGGCACCGACCATTCCAAAGGCAACCAAAAGCCATGGGGCATTTCGGCCTGCCAGGAAAAAGCTGTTGTTATCATCTCCGGTCGCGGTAACTCTCGAAATCAGAATCAATACACTGAAATAAAGAACAATGATTATCAGGACTGGTAAGGCGGTCATAAGAGATCAATTTGTGTCAGGCCAAAATAGACCGTTCTTTTTTGCAGAAAAGCTGTTCTCTTTTGACATTGCCAACAATCGAATGCGTGATAAATAAGGCAAGTCCCCTGGCTAACTTGCACCACTTTTTCACCTGATTCTTTAGACTCAAATGCGCATATTATCGGTCTCTGATGCTCTAACTGAAAATGAGTTCATTGAACTCCCTTGGTCAATCTACAGCCGCGATTCCAATTGGATTCCGCACTTGCGACAAGACATAAGAAAAGTATTTGACCCTGAGAAAAACAGGCTTTTAAGGGATGGTAAAGTTCAACGCTGGCTTTTGGTCTCGGACGAAGGTCGAACCATTGGTCGAATTGCCGCTTTTGTTAATCCCGCTTACGCAGCCGGAATGCCCTACCCAACCGGTGGGCTGGGTTTTTTTGAGTGCATCAATAGCAGGGCTGCGTCTTTCAAGTTGTTTGACGTGGCGACCGAGTGGCTGCGTTCCGAAGGAATGAAAGCAGCGGATGGACCCATCAATTTTGGTGAAAAGAACATGTTTTGGGGATTATTGATCGAAAATTTCACTGACCCTCCCGGATACGGATTGGCATACAATCCGGCATACTACAAAGAGTATTTTGAGGCCTATGGATTTCAAGTTTACTACGAGCAATTCATTTACAAAAGGGATTTGAATGTGCCTGCTCAAGAGGTCTTTGTTCGCAAGTATGAATCGATAAAAGCAGATCCCGATTTTGAGATTAGAAATGCACGTGGCGTGTCGACAAGTCAGTTGTCGGGGGACTTTTTAACGGTATACAACAATGCTTGGGGCGGTCATCATGGATTTAAGAAGATGAAACCTGCCCAAGCTGACAAGGTCATCAAGGCGCTCAAGCCTGTTTTGGATCCCGACATAGTCGTATTCGTTTATCACCAAAAGAAGCCCGTGGCCTTCTACATCAACATTCCGGAGCTCAACGAGATTTTTTGCTTTGTCAACGGCAATTTGAATTGGTTGGGTAAGTTGAAATTTTTGTGGCACAAGTGGCGTAAAACACCTCGTACTATGGTGGGAATCGTGTTTGGTGTAGACCGCGCATACCATGGCAAAGGCCTTGAAGGAGCAATGGTCAAATGGACCGAGGAGAACATTGTGACACTCAAACGCTATGATGAAACCGTTTTGACTTGGATTGGGGATTTTAATCCCAAAATGATCCACATTGCCGAGAACTTGGGTGCCGAACTTTATCGAAAGATGGCCACTTACCGTTTGATGCTCGATGATTCGATTCCATATGAAAGGGCGCCCATTGTGCAATAGGTCAATGCGTTAGGTGCAGGGCAGAATTCTCGTGTTTCTGTTTGGAAAGCATGCTGAGATTCTTATACATTTGCGCCCTCTTTCGAGGGACTGATTCCGTAGCTCAGCTGGTAGAGCAATACACTTTTAATGTATGGGTCCTGGGTTCGAATCCCAGCGGGATCACCAAAAACAAAAGGGGCTGAACGAGCCCCTTTTTTAACTGACTTTTTAGCCCGGGTGGTGAAATTGGTAGACACGCCATCTTGAGGGGGTGGTGCACTACGTGCATGCTGGTTCGAGTCCAGTCCCGGGCACCATTTCAAAGCGAGTTTGGTGCTTTGGTTTGTTTGTTAAGTGAGCGGAGATCTCCTCAAAAATCTTCAGAGGCGCGAAGCCGTGAGGCCATGAATACCGAAGTGGCGGAATTGGTAGACGCGCACGTTTCAGGTGCGTGTGCCGTAAGGCGTGGGGGTTCGAGTCCCCCCTTCGGTACGGTTAAACAACGAAAAAGCCACTTTCCCTCTGGAATGTGGCTTTTTTCGTGGTCTGAGTTTTCTTCAGAGTCAAAAGACAAAGTTGATTCCCATCCCTGCTGATGCATTGCGCTGTGCATCCGGGCTAATGAGTCCGTATAGATTGTCGAAGAAAAATGAAAACTGCACAGGGCCGGGCTTTAGAATGATGCCGATACCAAAGTTCAGATCCTTCATGTTCCACAATGTTGCCGTGGGCAGAAGAGCCACCCATTTGGCGGGTTTTGCTTTGAAACCTGCGCCTATGTTGGAATAGAATTCATTGAAATATCGCTGTGCCATCATTTGCACATGGACTGAGTATTTTTCATTCAACTGATAGGCGGCCGTTGCGTTGAAGTTGACAGGAAGAGGCATATTGAACCTGTCAGTATTTTTAAGTTGTCCGAATACCCGGTTCAAAGAATCCAATGTTGCAGTAAAGTAGTCGGTCTGCTCACCTTCATTTTCGGATATTTCATCTACGTCAGGCTCAGAAAACACGAGGTTCAGGGAGTCGGTTTGATAGTTAGCATTGCGGCTGCGCCACCCGATGACTCCCACGTTGTTAACGGCCGCACTCACACTCAGTTTTTCTGTGAGTTTTAACTGCAATCCCAAGTCAACTGCAGCACCGTGGTTTTGTTTGTTGAATAGATAAGTGGCAGCAGGCAAAAAGTCCAAATCCTCCTCCAAAAAGGTGAGTGTTCCCGATGAATACATGTCAAATCTGCCATCAAGAGCGATTGTATTGGAAGCAGTGTCTACCAAGGCTGTCAAATTACTTTCTTTAGTCCAAAGTGCTCCCAACCCGTTAATATAGCGTGCGTTAATCCCGATGTTAAGCTTTTCTTCAAACAAAGGCAAGGACACGCCAAAATCCAAAGAGCGATAGTGCATGAATTGAACACCTGTTCCACTGATTGACACGGGACCATTACTGAAATCATACACATCCAAACCGCCCATTACCATCCTGAATAGCTCTCTGGGATAGTCAAATTGAAGGTAGATGTTCTCACTGACACCTGTTCGCAGCCATGCTTTACCCACCCTGAATCCGGTCATGGCGTGACTCACATTGAAGGTTGAGCCAATAAAATTGATATCCTCAAGGTCGTTGGCGGCTTGGTCGATGGAGTAGTCGGGATTTTCTGCTACCAATCTGTTGAGCTGCAGTCCGGTATTGTAAGCACCCAAGTTCAAATGCCCCAGCACGGGCATGCTAATCGCTGTTTTGCATTGCGGGTGATAGGCGGGATTGGCATAGAAGCCGCTTTGTTGAAGCTCGGGAAAGAGATTCATAACAGAATTGTGCTGAGCCAGGGTTGTATTGAGGATGCCAAAAGCGGCTAAAAGAAGGGTGATTGAGGATTTCATCTCTCGTTCGTATTGTTAATTCGTTGGAAAGGTAGCCTTCATAGAGCTTTCCTTTCTCGACAAGCCGCTTTTATTTTGAACATTTGCCCACCGCAAAGCGGTTTTGACCGGGTATGACAACACTCAAACAAAAATGGGGTATAGGAGCGGACATCATGCTCATAAGCGGGCCTTGCAGCGCAGAGTCCCGCGAGCAGTTGCTTCAAACGGCCTCAGCCCTCAAGTCCACGGGAAAGGTGCATGCGTTGCGTGCGGGTATTTGGAAACCGCGCACCAGGCCTGATTCTTTTGAGGGAATTGGCAAGGCTGCGCTACCTTGGTTGGTTGAAGCAGGCGGGATTACCGAATTACCTGTGATTACTGAAGTGGCGTTGGCTTCGCATGTGGAGGCTTGTTTGAAAGCGGGCATCAGCGGTATGTGGATTGGCGCTCGTACAGCGGCCAATCCATTTTCTGTCCAAGAAATAGCCGATGCCCTGCGAGGTGTGGATATCCCCGTTTTGGTCAAAAATCCCATCAATGCTGATTTGGCTTTGTGGATTGGAGCTATTGAAAGGGTTAAAAAAGCGGGCATCCATCATGTTGCTGCCATACACAGGGGTTTCTCTGTGCATGGAGCGAGGCTTTTTCGCAATATGCCCATGTGGGAAATAGCCATTGCGCTCCGCGCTCATTTTCCCGGAATAGAGGTGATTTGTGATCCGAGTCACATAGCCGGCAAGCGCGAGTTGGTGGGCAATGTGGCGCAATATGCCTTGGATTTGAATTATGACGGCCTGATGATTGAGAGTCATTGTAATCCTGATGCTGCCCTCAGTGATAAAGAACAGCAACTCCTTCCGGCTGATTTGGAAAAACTGATTGATAGCCTTACTTCACGAAGTACAGGCACCGGACCGGAAGATTATGCCAATGCCTTACGGAATTTGAGGGCAAGCATTGACCGCATAGATTTTCAAATTTTGCAGTTGTTAGCCGAGCGCATGGGTAAAATAGAAGAACTGGGACTGCACAAAAAAGAGAATAACATTGCCATTTTGCAAATGGAGCGTTGGCAAGAAATACTCAACACGCGCACCGAGTGGGGACGCGAAATGGGCGTCAATCCTGACTTTTTGCAGAAAATACTCGAGCAAATTCACTCAGAGTCCATCCGCAGACAAAATGCTGTTCTCAGTTCAAAGGAAAACCCATCGGAGGCCTGAGCCTCACTTGACACGGACACTCAGAAGTTTTTCTCCTTCCAGATAACAGTCCAATACATCACCTGAGACAGTGGGGCCAACACCGGCAGGAGTTCCCGTAAAAATTAAATCACCTATCTTCAGGGTCATGTATTGAGAGACGTGGCTGATGATTTGATCTACACCAAAAAGCATGTCTGATGTATTCCCGCGTTGAACGGGTGTTCCGTTCTTATGAAGTTCAAACGAGAGGTTTTGCGCTGATTTCCCCATTTTTTCTAAGGATAAAAAATCGCGGCTGACTGCGGCCGATCCGTCAAAGGCCTTGGCTTTTTCCCAAGGTAGTCCTTTGGATTTGAGCTCATTTTGCAAATCCCGAGCTGTGAAATCGATACCGATACCCACCTCTTGGTAGTAACGGGAGGCAAATTCCTCAGCGATGTGCTTGCCCAAACGGCTGACGCGCACCACCACCTCCACTTCATAGTGCAAATCACGGGTGAATTCGGGAATAAAGAAAGGCATTCCTTGAGCCAAAATGGCCGAATCGGGTTTAAGGAAAATGACGGGCGCCTCAGGCAGCGCATTGCCCAATTCGCGGGCATGATCGCCATAATTTCGGCCTATGCACATGATTTTCATAGAAGGATTATTGAACAAATTCGATGATAACTTTTCGGTCTTGCGGTGATTCGCCCGTTGAGCGGTTGTCACCAAAAAAATTGAGGATGATGCGCTCTTTGCTGATTCCGCTCAGGGCGATGTAGCCTTTCACTTTTTCAGCCCTTTGACGCGATAGCTTGAGATTGAGTGCCTCATCACCGGTTCGGTCGGCAAATCCACTGACAACTATTTGACGACCGGGATTGCGCGCCAAGATGTCAATCACCTCGTTGAGCATCAGTTGACCTGTGATGTTGAGCTCGGTCGATCCGCGGTCGAAATTGATGGCAATAGAGGCCGGAACTCCGGCTACAGTTCCCATCATTTCCGATTTGGCTTCGGGCAAGGGTAAAATTCCCGCGGCCAGACCGGTCAGCAGCGCGCGCAGCTCATCTATTTGCTTCTGAAGGTCATCTGCCCGCGCATTTTGCATCTTTATCTTTTCTCTTTCGTGCTCCAGTTTGATGGTGAAAATCTCTTGTTGCAAATAGTCCAATCGCTCATTGTTGCGCTCCAGCAGCGCCAGCACACGCGATTCGAAATCCTCGGGTAGCTTGGCCTCTGTTTCGTTGGGCAACAGGAATTGGTCTTCTGAGGCCAGAAGCGTCACTGTGGCATTGCTGAATTCGAATCGCGTGGGTTCCAGCGGATCATTTTTGGAGAAAGAATCAATTTCTTTGAGGATTGCCTCGGCTTCGGCTTGGTTTACTGTTTTTACCGCAGTTCCGCTCAGGGCCAACAGATTGTCATGGGCATAGAGCTTTAATTCAGCACTCAACATGGCTTTCAACTCACTTTGCTCTTTGCGCACCATGCTGTGGAGCAGTTTTTCTTTTTGAGCCGGAGTGGCGTTGCGGTCGTGAAATTCGGTTTTGCGCCACTCTGTGTTTTCGGTTTGACGCAAGCGTGCATCTACTCTGGCTGAGAAACCGTTGAATTTTTTGCTTCCCTTGAGATTGTAATATTTCAATGCATCATAGACGATTCGGTCGAAGTCGTCCATCATCTTTTTGCGTGACTTTTTGAGTATGGGTTTATCGTCTGCCTGTCCAATCATATTGTCCACATAGAGGCCCAGCGATCCAATGATGAGTTGCTCTGCCCGGTTGATTTGCCCTTCAGAGGCGGGCTCATAGTAATTGACCACCATGGTGCGGGTGCGCACATCGGATAGGGAATAGGGTGCCCCCGGTGGCACGCCTACTGTGTCGCCAAAGTGATTGATAACAGTGATTTCCTGAGCACCAAGGGTGTCCGCAAAACACAAAAGCAATATAGCGATGAGGCGGAGCATGGGCGTGGCACCTCAAATTTAAGCTCGGCCTATGATGGCGCGGTATTTGGCGATTAGCCACACAACCCGAGTTTTCAACAAGAAATAAGACCGTAGATGCAACCAATTGGCTCTTTTTATCAACTTTGTACCAAATCATTTGAACCCATGAACAGGATAATCTTTTTTGCCGTTTTTGTACTTGGAATGGCCGCTTGTAAGCCCGAACCGGAGCCCATTATATTCGAGCCCACCGTTCCTAAATTGATCATGAAATTCAAGTTTGATCCCACTCAAGAGCGTCTGAACAACTTGGGTCAGCCCGCTTCGATGCCTGTTGGAAATGCCGGACAGTCGCCCAGCTTCAAAAAAATGGCGGCTCATTATATTGAGTTGACCCCTGAAGCTACCACGCTTTTGGGCGATGGATTGGTGCTTTTCAAAGCAGATGAAACCGAAGATGGCGGTGCATTGGCTATTGATTTCAGCAAGTCCAATCCGGTGGCAGAGGGCGAGGCTTTCTTCAGCGTGCCCATTTCCACTTTGCAGACCGGCATATTCGAATATTTGCGTGTGTCGCTTAGTTACCAGGAATATGACATTGCCTACCGAGCTCAGGGATTTGATCTCAGTGGTCGTTTGGCCAGTTTTTTGGGCTACAATCAGTACATCACGACTTACAATTTGGATGGCGCCAATGTGGTTGTACATGCCAACAAATGGCAGGGCTATTGGGGATTCAGAACATTGGGTCAGACCATCCAAGGTCAGGTACCTCCGGGCGGTATCACAGTTCCAAATCCGCTTTTTGACTCTTCTCCCATTCCGGCCGGATCGTGCGTAGTCACAGCTCAGTTTGACTATCCTCTATACATCACAGGCAACGAAACAGAGGACATTGTCGTTACGGTCAGCCTCAGCATCAACAATAGTTTTGAATGGACCGAAGTGGTGGCTGATGGTAAATATGAACCGAGTATCGGAGAGAATGTGGTGGATATGGGTGTTCGCGGAATGAAACTCATTGTGGAATAAACGGAAAATTTGTTTCAATAAGAAGGGCGCCCTTGGGCGCCATTTTCTTTTAGTCAATGATTTCGCCCGTTTCTGGATCCACATTAGGGGGCACAATGCCATGAGAAGCCAGAATATTACTCACTGGGTTGAGATTCTCAGATGCGCGCTCATTGGCCTCTTTTTCCAGCATGAACACTTCTTTAATCTTGATATAGGTTATACCCGGCACCACATAGCCCGTGCCTGTGTTGCGCATGTATTCTGCTATGCGGTCATAAGCTCCGCGAATGTTGTCCGCAGCTACCAGAACAAAGTGCGGTGTTTGCTTTTCTCTTCCCGATTCCTCGTCCAAGGTAACAAAGGAAAGTTTTACCCGATACCATGACTCCGCTTTGTCATCCGGCAATACATCTTTGAAGGTTGTTTTGGTGATTTGCACGACTTCAAATTGGCCTTTGATTACTTGGTTCATCAGCCTGTGGATAGACGCCTCGGCCTCAGTGTAGGTGTATGAATCAAGCACATAGTCGTCAGAGGCTTTGGTCTCTTGTCCGCTTTCGTCTAGTGTTTGATAGCGCACTTTGCAACTGAACCAGTGTTTTCCTGTCATTTCTTGTTTAGATTGAAAGTATGAGGGCCAAAACTAGCCTCGCGCTTGTTCCCCTGCTCGCACCGGGAGGGGTGAGGTTATGAAAAGTTATCCCCGGTATTCGAACGTCTGCGCGGCTCAAATAGGCTACTGACAAAGGAAACGATGAAACTGAAAAGCAAGGCCCACCAAAAATTTCGCACTTCGAACCCATCGACAAGCCAATCGGCTAAAAGGATAACCAAGGCATCGACTACCAAGAGAAACAGTCCCAATGTGATGATCGTGGCGGGGAGGGTCAGAAAAATGAGTAAAGGCTTAATAAACGTATTGATCAGAGCCAAAACCGCGGCCAAGATGATGACCGTCAAAATTGAGTCCTCAATATCAACTCCCGGAAGAATAAACGCGCCAATGACCACCGCTACTGCTGTAGCAATAATTTTTCTGATTGGATGCATGTCTTTCTTCATGGTAAGGGATGTATTGATGTGCGGCAAATCCGGTGGCAAGATGTTAAATTCTTTTTGAAAGCTCGGCACCGTCCAAAGCTAAATTTGACCAATTAAAATGCTCTAAAATCCCCTACAAATGCGCTTTTTCATAGACACAGCCAATCTCAACCAAATTCGCGAAGCAAAAGACTTGGGCGTATTGGATGGAGTAACGACCAACCCTTCTTTGATGGCCCAAGAGGGCATTAGCGGCAAAGAGAACATACTGCGACATTACAAAGCCATTTGTCAAATCGTTGGACATGGAGATGTGAGTGCCGAGGTTATTGCAACGGACTATGACGGTATCGTGCGCGAAGGAGATGAATTGGCTGAATTAGATGACAACATTGTTGTGAAAGTGCCCATGATCAAAGACGGAATCAAAGCCATCAAGCACTTTAGCGAGCGCGGCATCAAGACCAACTGCACGCTGGTTTTTTCTCCCGGACAGGCTCTTTTGGCCGCCAAGGCAGGTGCCACCTATGTCAGCCCATTTATCGGCCGGTTGGATGATATCTCGTCAGAGGGGGTGATGCTTATCGAGCAAATCAGACAGATTTATGACAACTATAATTTCGGGACTCAGATATTGGCTGCCTCAGTGCGCCACCCGCTTCACATTGTGCAGTGCGCCCAAATAGGGGCTGATGTGATGACCGGGCCTCTAAGCGCCATTTTGGCTTTGCTCAAGCACCCACTGACCGATGCAGGCTTGGAAAAATTCCTGGCTGACTATCGAAAATTGAATTCGTAAACCACTAACTCCAAGCACCATGTTGTTGAAGATTCACCCCGAAAACCCCGACCCTCGAAGACTTCGACAAGTGGTGGACTGCCTGGAACGCGGTGGCGTCATTGTCTATCCCACAGACACGATTTACAGTTTCGGCTGCGACATCAATAATCAAAAGGCTTATGAACGCATTGCCAAAATCAAGAATCTGAAAGCCGAAAAAGCCAATTTTTCACTCGTTTGCTATGATTTGAGCCATTTGTCTGAGTATGCCAAGCCTGTAGATAATCATATATACAAGCTGATGAAGAGGGCGTTTCCGGGGCCGTACACCTTTATCCTTACGGCCTCGTCCCTGGTGCCCAAGCTTTTCAGAACCAACAAGAAGACCATTGGCATCCGAGTGCCTGACAACTTGATTGCGCGTGAGCTGGTAAAAATGCTGGACCGTCCCCTCATTGCCGCTTCGGTGCATGACGAAGACGAAATCATTGAGTATACCACCGACCCGGAACTGATTCATGAGCGCGTGGGCGTTATGGTAGACATGGTGATTGATGCCGGATATGGTGACATCGAACCATCAACCATTATTGATTGTACCGGGGACGAACCCGAAATTCTGAGGCAAGGAAAAGGCCCCGTGGAGGGCCTTCTCTGATTACTATTTTTTCTGACTTCAGTCGCGTTTGATCATAAGCATTCCGCTGCACCACTTTTTAAATTCGGGAGTGGTTGCGCAGTCTAAGCGCCCACCGCTGAACACATAATAGTACTGACCTGATTCCAGTTCGTCACCGTTGGACTTTTTACCCGCAAACAGCGGCTCGCCCTGTTTCATTTCATAGACTAATTGGCCCCAGCGGTTGAAGATTTGAAGTGAATATTCCAGGCATTCGGTCACAATGGGAAGGATGGTCAGCGTGTCATTGATGCCATCGTCATTGGGGGTAATAACATTGGGAATATAGAACCCTGTCAAGTCCAATGTTTGCTGCAAATCCACACTTTGGGTGCTCGAGTATGTGCAATTGAAATTGTCCGTAGCTGTCAATGTGAGGTCAAAAAGTCCATTTTCTTCATACAGATAGGTCGGTGAGTTTTGGGTTGAAATCTCCTCGTTTCCCAAAGTCCATCTATAGTTCAAAACACCATTAGGGTCTGCCGTGGTATTGAACATCTGTAATTCACTGCAAAAAAGATTGTATGAAAACGAGGGCGCAACCGGTGGAGCCAGCACATAGCTGCCCGAAGTGGTGGACGAGCAGCCATTGCCATCTGTGAAGGCATAATTGACTGTGTAATTGCCCGGATTAACCCCATTGTGGTTGAGGGTGAGGCCTTGAACAGTAGTCCCCGTCAATTGGCCACCTGCAGGAGTGGGCGAGATAGGCACAGACAATTGATAAGGGCAATAGCTCGAGGCCAAGCCCAAATTGAGATTGGGCAGTGGGTTGACTGTCAACTGCACGGTAATCACACTGTCGCATCCCGCCATTGTGGTAAGATTGCTGACATAGGTACCCGATGCCGAAACATTGTTTCCATTGGGCAAGGTGAAGCTTTGTCCTTGGCAAATGCCTTGGTTGAAGTTGAGGTTATAGACCGGATTGATGTTCAAATTGACAACCACCGTGCTATCACAACCCGCGATGCTCTGGAAATTGTATGTAAACGTGCCCGAATTAGTGGCCGTTTGGCCATCGGGCATGATATACGTTTGGTTGGCGCAGGGCGTGGGATTGAGGGTTTGGTTGAAATTGGGATTCACGGTCAAAGTAGTAGTAACCGTACTGTCGCATCCTGTTACCAGAGATGACAAGACGGTATTATAGGTGCCCGGAGCCGAGATGGTTTGGCCATTGGGTAGAGTAAATAATTCGCCTTGGCAAATCTGTGGACTTTGTGCTGAAGACAATAAAGGATTTACGGTCAATACTGTGGTTATGGTACTATCGCAGCCGGCTCCGTTGGTGCTTAGCAGCACAGGGTAGGTGCCTGATTGGTTTACGCTTTGACCGTTGGGCAACAAATAGTTCTCTCCCTGACATATTTGGATTGGGTTGTCCAGCAGATACGTTGGGTTTTGAGTCAACGCCACATTGATAATACTGTCACATCCCAAAACGGTGGTCAGCACAGTGGTGTAGTCGCCACCTTCAGATACGACAGTTCCATCGGCCAGGGTGAAGGTCTGTCCATTGCAGATTTGTTCGGCTTCGTTAACGGTCACTGATGCTGAAACAGTTACGGTCTGTGTAGTCGAGCAGCCGGAAATGGTTCCGGTGACTGTGTAAGTAGTAGTTTCATCCACAGTAGCGACCACTGTTGGGCCGGTGGTTGTGTTGAGACCCGTGCCGGGAGACCAAGTGTATTGTGCAGCGCCTACCACAGTGATCGGAACTTGCTCGCCTCCGCAGCCCGATGGGTTGGGTGGGATAAATGCTAAAACGGGATAAGCTATCACGTTGACTGTGACAAAGGCCGTGTCCACACAAGCGCCCAAGGTTCCGATGATTCCGAATGTTTCGGTGACCGGAGGCGTTGCGGTTGAAGTGGCTCCAGTGGTAGTGCTCAGAGATGGGCTGGCAATCCATTCATAGCTCTCGCCACCTGAAATGGTCAAATCAACTGATTGTCCCTCGCAAATGTTGGGCGCGGCAGGCGAAACGGCCAATATCATTCCCCCAATCGGAGTGATGGTGATCAGTCCATTGCCCGTGCCGATGTTTTGGGTGCAAGTGAATCCAACCGGCACCAAGCTCGAACCCGAGCCACCGCCACCACCGCCATTAGCTCCGGTGCAGCAACCGTCATTGCCACCGCCACCACCTCCATAAAGTCCTCCGCCTCCGCCTCCGCCCGAGGCAGTGCCCCAGAGACCGCCTTGGCCGCCAACGCCCAAGGTTCCTGCTGTGCCCCCGGGAGGCGTGCCGGCCCATGGTGTGCCACCGGCACCCCCGGCTGTCTGGGTGCCGCCTGAGCCACCGGTTCCATAGGTATTACTGCCTTGCTGACCATTGGGACATGCTGCAAATGCACCACCCACCGCATCAGACCCTCCCCCACGACCACCACCTCCTGCGGCCACAACAATTCTATTGTTTAATGCATAAGGCGTTGTGCGAATGTCTGAAGCTCCACCACCTCCACCTGAGTGCCAAGCAGCATTGCTGGCCGCATGGCCCGTTCCCCCTCCGTTGAAACCTGCTGAGTTGTTACCGAGTGTTCCTTGTCCTCCAACCCGAATTTCAAGCACTTGGCCGGCTGTTACATTCAATGTACCCGTGAGCTGCGACCCATTTCCACCATTGGTACCACCGCCTTTGGCCCCTCGAACCACCACTTGTAATTGCGTGACGCACGGAGGAACAGTATACGTTTGAACCTGTCCGGTGAAGTTGAAAGTGGTGGGTCCAAGTTGGGCCTCTGCCCACAAACCAATACTCAAAATGCCGATTAATAATAAGAGTTTTCTCATAGTTGAGGAAATTTGGTCAAGCTTTACAAAGAAAGGCAATTCACTGAGTCAACCGGAAAGAAAAAAGTTGCTCAATCCTTTACAATGTGAATCGTTCCATTACACCAATCTTTAAGTTCCGGAGTGGATTCACAGTCCAGAATATTGGTTTCGAAAGTGAAATAATAAACACCCGGACTGAGCAGGTCGCCTCCTGTCCCTTTGCCTGAAAATGGCTCGGAGGTTGGCGTCATCTTGTACACCAACTGGCCCCATCGATTGTAAATGTTTATGGTGTATTCCAGACAGTCATTGGCTATGTCCTTAATTTTCAAGAAATCATTTTTCCCGTCTCCGTTGGGCGTGATGATGTTAGGGATAAAAAAATCCGTCAGATCCAACGACTCGTCCAGCTCAACGGTTTGCGCGATTGTGTATGAGCAATCGTACATATCTGTCACGGTCAATTCTACTTCATAAATGCCTGTTTCGGTGTACAGATATATCGGGTTGGCTTGGTTGGAAATCTGTTGGCCTTCCAACTCCCATGAGTAGGTGTAGTTGCCTGCAGGTGTTCCATTCACCAATGTCAATTCACTACAATAGTTGCTGAATGCAAAGAATGGTGTCACGGGAGGCGGAATCACGTAGTTGCTTGTGGTGGTGGCTGTGCAGCCGTTGGCATCTGTCACGCTGTAGCTTGCGCTGTAGGTGCCCGGTGTGGCATTTGTGTGATTCAGGCTGAGGCCCGAGACATAAGTTCCTGTCAAATTGCCACCCTCGGGTGATGGACTCAGAGGAATGCTCAGTTGATAGGGGCAATAGCTCTGCGCTATGCCGGTGGAGGGTGTGGGCAGCGGATTCACCAACAAATTCACTGTAACTATGCTGTCACATCCGGCAATTGTGGTCAAGTTGCTGATATATGTGCCCGAGGTGCTTACCGAATTGCCATTGGGCAAAACATAAGGAGTTCCGGCACAAGTGGAAGCGTCCAAGCTGAGGTCGTAGGTGGTACTCACTTGAAGATTGATCACATAGGTGCTGTCGCAACCTGCGGCAGTTTGAAACTCGAAGACATAGTTGCCCGCAACATTGGTAGTGGTGCCATCAGGAAGTGTATAAGGAGCGTTATCGCACAAACCGGCATTAATAGTCTGGTTGAAAGTGGGGTTGAAGTCAACGATGTAAGTCACCAAACTGTCGCATCCCATGCTCGAAGTAAGCATTGTGGGGTAGACGCCTGCATTGGTGATACTCGTCCCGTTGGGCAATATAAAGGGTGTGCCCTGGCACAATTCCTCAACTGAATCTGACGCGAATTCTTCATCAGTTACCGTCACACATTGGGTGGTTGTTTGTCCTTGTGAATCGGTGATAGTTACGCAGTGCTGGCCGGCACAAAGACCAATAGCAGTCTGTGTTGTTTGGTTCTCTTGGTCATCCCAAAGAAAACTGTAGGGCGGAGTGCCGCCAAAAGCATTACAAGTAGCCGTACCTGTGCATGTAGATTCACCGGCTTCTTGACAAACTGTGTTGCAATTACCCATGGTAGGTGGTGCGGGTGGTGACCATGCTCCCCCATCGGGCATTCTTCTGAGACTTTGTCCCAAAAAGCTGCCGGCAGCTTGAGTCGTGATGTAGTTTTTCTTTTCCGGGGGAATATTTGTGTAGTTACTTAACTGGCCGTTAAAACCGCATGTCCCCAACGCAGGTGCACAGGGACTGAAATCCACGTCAGCTGCCGATGCCCAAGATACAGCGTCCTGGGGTACACCATTGTTGTCATAAAAAGCAAACCATCCTCCTGCATTGGGAAACCATAACCTCGAGCCTTGGCCCAAACAGACACCCTGCTGAACCACTATTTCTATCGTGTTGCCTCCATTTGCAATCAATAGATTTGAAGGAACAGGAGGTGCATTGATTCCTCGGATGAGTACAAAACCGGCCGGTGGTACAACCGTCCCTTGTGGAATCACAAATCCACCCGGGTGGTTGCCTGCTTGTATAGGTTGGGTGTCAAAAGCATTGTTTCCCAGATAATAACAGGAGACATCTATAGAATTGCACAAATCCGGATTGTATAGTTCAATCCATTCTCCTGCTTGAGAACCATTGCCGCCAAAAAGTGACCCATCAAACGAGGTTGGAGACATCATAATTTCATTAATCAAAATTGTAGGCCCTTCATAATCGCAAGGATTACCGTTACAGTTGGTGTTGATCTCGGTTGTGAACGTTGCAGACACTTGGCCCATAAGGTCAACTCGCAACAGCAACGTCAATGCGGCTATGAGAAATATGAAGCGAAATGCTCCGAGTCTGTGAGGCATGACAATTTGGTTTTAAAGGCTGAAAAACAGACCTGTCAAGCCTGCTTTTCGTTGTTTTCAGCGGCCAAAATAGTCGAAATTTCCTTTCGAATCGAAAGGCAAGCTGCTCAATGAGAGGTAGCCATATAAAAAATGGAGGCAAAGGCCTCCATTTTATTACTTCAGTTTGAACTCTTTTTTGACTTTGTCTACAAAGTCCAATTCCTCCCACGGGAACAATTTAACCTTTACAGATTTCTTGTTGCCACCTCCGTCAGTAAAGGTTTTGGTCACGGTCTCCGGTTTGCGACCCATGTGCCCATAAGCTGCTGTTTCACGATAGATGGGTGTTCGCAGCGCGAAACGCTTTTCGATGGCATACGGGCGTAAGTCAAACACTTTTTCAACCTTCTTGGCTATTTCGCCATCGGTCATTTTCACCTTAGAAGTTCCATAGGTGTTGACGAAAATGCCTACAGGTTGGGCCACACCAATGGCATAGGCCACTTGCACCAGAACTTCGTCACACACTCCGGCTGCCACCATGTTTTTAGCTATGTGGCGAGTTGCATAAGCAGCCGATCGGTCCACTTTGCTCGGGTCTTTTCCGCTGAAGGCACCGCCACCATGAGCACCTTTGCCTCCGTAGGTGTCCACGATGATTTTACGGCCTGTGAGACCGGTGTCTCCGTGCGGTCCGCCAATGATGAACTTACCTGTCGGGTTTACGTGGTAGGTGATTTTATCATTGAAAAGGCGCTTGTAAGCGGGATATTTTTTCAGAACAGCAGGAATCAAAATCTCTTTGACATCTTTTGCGATTTGGTCTTGCATCGCCTTTTCAGCCTTGTCGCGATCTGCTTGTTTGCTGCTTTTGGCCATCACAAATTCATCATGCTGGGTGCTGATTACGATGGTATCAATGCGCAACGGTCGGTGGTCATCACCATATTCGATCGTCACTTGGCTTTTGGAATCCGGGCGCAAATATTTCATTTTTTTACCCTCTTTGCGGATGGCCGCCAACTCAAAAAGAAGCGTGTGAGACAAGTCCAACGCAACAGGCATATAGTTGGCCGTTTCGCTTGTGGCGTATCCAAACATCATCCCTTGGTCACCCGCGCCCTGATCTTCTTTCTTGGTTCGTTCAACACCCTGGTTTATATCGGGTGATTGCTCGTGGATTGCGCTCAGCACTCCGCAAGAGTTTGCTTCGAACATGTACTCGCTTTTTGTGTAGCCAATTTCTCTGATTACTTGTCGCGCAATACTCTGAACATCCAAATACGTTTTGGATTTCACTTCACCCGCCAGCACAACTTGTCCTGTGGTCACCAAGGTCTCGCAAGCCACTTTGGACTCAGGGTCAAAAGCCAAAAAGTGATCAATCAAACCGTCCGAAATTTGGTCGGCTACTTTGTCGGGGTGTCCTTCGGAAACGGACTCAGAGGTGAAGAGATAGGCCATGTCTTTGTGCGATTTTTTTTGCGCGGGCAAATGTAGCATTACCCTTCTAATGCGAAAGACCGCTTTTGAACAGAAGTTTATAGTGCTTGTGAACAACGGATTTTGCACATATCCGGGCACACCAAACGATTTCCGTGCAACATTCCATTGAGGGGCTTTTAGTCGCATTTCCGCTATGTAAATCGTTTTGCTGGGATAATGACTACAGACTTTGTTGCCAAAATGCGCTGATTCAAGACCTCATTTCAGATTCAAAAAAAGTCAACCTGCACTATTGTTTAAATGACTAATCAAAAAACTTCATTTCCACCACTATCAGGGCATAATTCTATCACATGCGCGATAATTGAGTCTCTGGCGTCAGCTTTGAAGTCATGCTTGGTGACCAAAATTACTGTCTGCCGGATTCAATTTCGTTGTTGCCGTTTGCCGGGTAGTTCTCAAATACCTTCGCTTGACAATTTTCGCAATTCTTCTCTACATTTGCCCCCGACTTATCAAGAAAGACTGAGGGATTAGGCCCGTTGACGTCTTGGCAACCCCGAATTAAGCAGGGTGCCACCTCCTACCGAAAGCCTGAGTGCTGTCGGACAGATAAGACCGAGAAACGTGACCTGCTCACCCTCGCTTCTTTCGACATAAGTCATTTTTAATTTACAAGAAAGAATGACCCTTCAAGAAGCCGCTTCCAACCGAATCCTCATCCTCGATGGCGCCATGGGCACCATGATTCAAGCCTATCGCTTGGGAGAGCATGACTTTCGAAATGCCGAACTATCTGCCCATCCGCATCCGCTCAAGGGCAACAACGACCTGCTCTCTATTACTCGTCCTGATGTCATCTCTGCCATCCACCGTGCTTATTTGGAAGCCGGTGCGGACATTTTGGAGACCAACACCTTCAACTCCAACCGTATCTCTCAAGCTGATTATGGACTCGAAGATTGGGTTTATCGTCTCAATGTTGAAGGTGCCCGTCTGGCCCGTATAGCTGTTGATGCTTTTTTTACCCACGACCGTCCGCGTTTTGTGGCGGGCAGTATAGGGCCTACCAACCGCACGGCTTCGCTGAGCCCTGACGTCAACGACCCGGGCTTCAGAGCAGTGGATTTCGACCAATTGGCCGAAGTCTATGCCGAGCAAATCCGCGGATTGATTGACGGAGGCTGCGATGCCCTGTTGGTCGAGACCGTGTTCGACACGCTCAATGCCAAAGCTGCTCTATTCGCGATTGGCCGCGTATTTGAGGAAAAAGGAACCACTCTTCCTGTAATGGTCAGTGGCACCATCACGGATGCCAGCGGTCGAACTCTTTCAGGACAAACTACCGAGGCATTTCTGACGTCCATTGCACACTTTCCGCTGTTCAGTGTGGGACTTAATTGTGCACTCGGTGCCCGCGACATGCAGCCCTACATCGAAATCATGGCCCGCAGAGCAGATTGCCTTGTCAGCGCCCACCCCAACGCGGGTTTGCCTAATGAAATGGGGGCTTATGACGAATCACCGGCCCAAATGGCTGAATACCTTCGTCCTTTTTTGGAGAAAAACACCCTAAATATACTGGGGGGGTGCTGTGGAACTACGCCTGCCCACATCAGCGCGCTTGCCTCTTTGGCTGCCCAATTCTCACCCCGCCAAGTCACAGCCATCGCATGAGCCTCCATCCCGATTACACAGGTCATTATCAATATAAATGGCACCGCATACCTCATTTGCAGTTGAGCGGTCTGGAAGTGCTCACTCTAACCCCTGAGAGCAATTTTATCAATGTTGGCGAGCGAACTAATGTCACGGGTTCGCGCAAATTTTTGCGACTTATTAAAGAAGGTCTTTTTGACGAAGCGCTTTCCATTGCCCGCGATCAAGTAGAGGGCGGAGCCCAAATTCTTGATGTCAATATGGACGAAGGTCTGCTGGATGGTCCCGAGGCCATGACCAGATTTTTGCGCTTGATGGCTGCCGAGCCGGATATCGCCCGCATTCCCGTAATGATTGACAGTTCGCGCTGGGAAATCATAGAGGCCGGGCTCAAATGCCTCCAAGGAAAGGGAATTGTCAATTCAATCAGCCTAAAGGGAGGTGAGGCAGAATTTCTGCGCCAAGCACGCACCATTCGCGCCTATGGGGCCGCCATGGTGGTGATGGCTTTTGACGAAGTCGGACAGGCCGATACCTATCAGCGCAGGGTGGACATCTGCCAACGTTCCTATGATTTGCTGACGCAAGAGGCAGGCGTGCCACCCCAAGACATCATTTTTGACCCTAACATTTTTCCCGTGGCCACAGGCATGGAAGAGCACCGACTCAATGCTTTGGACTTTTTCCGCGCCACGCGATGGATCAGAGAAAACCTGCCCGGAGCCCACGTCAGCGGTGGGGTGAGCAACGTCTCGTTTTCCTTCCGCGGCAACGACACCGTCCGTGAGGCCATGCACGCGGCTTTTCTCTATCACGCCATCAGAGAGGGGATGGACATGGGCATCGTGAATCCGGCCATGTTGATGCTCTATGACGACACTCCGCTAGATTTGTTGGAAAGGGTAGAAGACGTGCTCCTCGATCGCAGACCTGATGCTACCGAGCGGTTGCTGGCTTTTGCCGAAAACGTCAAGGGCGGGGAGAAAAAAGAAACCGCGGTGCTCGAATGGCGCCACCGCCCCGTCAATGACAGGCTGAGCCACGCCTTGGTCCATGGCATCACCGACTTCATCGAAGAAGACGTTGCCGAGGCCCGAAAGTTCTTCGATCATCCGCTCCAACTAATTGAGGGACCGCTGATGGCTGGGATGAACATCGTGGGGGATCTCTTTGGCTCGGGCAAAATGTTCCTGCCGCAAGTGGTAAAAAGCGCAAGGGTGATGAAAAAGGCGGTTGCAATTCTAATTCCCGAAATAGAAGCGCGAAAAGTGGTTGGGGCTTCCACTCGTCCCTCAGTGCTGATGGCGACTGTGAAAGGTGATGTCCACGATATTGGAAAGAACATTGTAGGTGTTGTTCTTAGCTGTAACAATTTTGAAATCATTGATCTCGGAGTGATGGTTCCCTGTGAAAAAATAATAGCCACGGCCGTTGAGCACAAAGTCGACATCATTGGGCTGAGCGGGCTGATTACTCCCTCTCTGGATGAGATGGTACATGTTGCTGAAGAAATGGAACGCCATGGGCTCAACATCCCGCTTTTAATTGGCGGTGCCACCACTTCGCGGGTTCATACAGCGGTCAAAATCGAGCCTCGATATGTTCGTGGCCCGGTGGTGCATGTCAATGATGC
>Ga0169931_10003979_pt1 | contig 23222 bp, 24 predicted proteins | sample Kivu_15m_20L_FD_129675 | JGI IMG/M metagenome (GOLD analysis project Ga0169931, IMG submission 129675) | Freshwater microbial communities from Lake Kivu, Western Province, Rwanda to study Microbial Dark Matter (Phase II) - Kivu_15m_20L... | ecosystem: Environmental > Aquatic > Freshwater > Lake...
GTTTGGTGATACATCGTCAACATTTACGTCAATTCTTTGTTCCTGGACGATGACTTGATTTGGTACCGCGTTGCTCATCTCGTCACCTCTGGGGACAGCGTAAAGTCACCTTGAAGTATTCTGCTGACGACTCCGTTGGAGGCAATGATTTCTAAATCGTAAACACCAGAACTGGTTATTGTTGCTGTATCTGCAGCGGTAATGTTTAATTCGATTATTCCGCTTGCGCCACCAAGAGAAATTCTTCCGTTTTCTGTGGTAAGCGAAATTAGCGTCGTACTTGAATCAATTGTTCTTCTTACCTGCATTCGCGCAGTGTAGCCAGTCAGGTTCCATGGCAGATACGTTGGGTCTGCTGACGGTGACGCAGGGTCTGGATATTTAAAAGTCAGCGTGCGACCGAATGTCGAACCCTGCTGACAAGTAATGTTGTAAATACCAGCAAGCATCGACGCGCGCTCCTAACTATTGTGTCCAATTGTAGATTACGCGCCCAACGAATTGCGGGCAGTAATTACAAGACGCTTGCGGATTCCTTGTTCTTGCCGACCTTCTTTAGGCCCATTGACATGGCAACTGACAAAGCAACGGCGACGACGCCGACTTTCAAGTTGTCTGTCGATACCAGACCGTCAAAGTCAGCACCAGTGGCAAGCCAAGACCCCAGGTAACCCTGAAGAAACGTGCGCGCCGCTCTTTCTGCAACATCCCTAACGAATGAAGTAGCCATAAACCCTCCTTATGGTCATAACAATTTTACCACTTATGCAAGTGGGGCGGTGTCGAGTTTGCCGTAAAGCGGGTCATCAAGAATAAACGGCAATTCATCATATGCTTCGTGATTTAGAACAAAGCCCATCGGCTTGGTTTTCTCAATAAGTGCAACAACCTCTGGTGATGTATCTCCATTGACCGTCACTCCAGGAGTTTCGTCCAACAAGGTGTACACATTTATCTGAAAGAAACTACCGCCAGCAAAAACGTAGACAATTTTTTCGCCAGTCAATGCTTGTTTTGCGCACTCTTTGATTGCTTCTAATGTTCCAGCATTACGACCAAAATATGCGTTTTTTAGTTGCCAAGTAATCGAATCTTCTACATTTTCAATCGCTTCTGTATTTGTGCTTGTTCTGACAGTGCGATAAAGCGGCGTTCCATTAAACTGAGAAAGCCAATCAGCATATTCCTCATTTACGTATTCTGGATTAACCAACTCGCTATATCTGTACTCATTATCTGCGTTAATTAGGTCAACTTCACCATTTAAATGCTCGTAAAATCTTGAGTACAAAACAGCACTTGAAGATGCGACTTGTGTGAGTGAATGAAATAATTTGGTAAATCGATAATTTGGAAACTCGGCAGTTTTGTCCAAATCCCAAATAAAAGTTGGAATAAATTTTCTCATATTGTAGACGAATTGATTTTGTGCAAAACCAAGTTCATTCACTATCATCGGTAGTGTCAAGTATGTAACCGTTCCTCCATGGTTTGACAACGTCAAAGAAACACTAAATTCAATGTCATCTTGGTCTGTATCCACAATTCCAACATCGACCACAGGACTATACGCTGCATTCCACTTTGATACAGATAGTTCACTTGTGTGTGATTTTGAAATAGATGATAAGACGTTAGTTAGTTGGCAATTTATCGTTGTCCCAGTCCCTGGAAATACCTTACAGTGAAACTGAGCCTGACCTCCATTTATGTCGTTGTCCGTTGGTTTTATTAAGCCAAGTGAAAACACAATTGGAGATGAGTCGTCAAGTGGTTGTATTTTAAAAGAATAGTGACGAGGAGTCACATACTTCTCACCCACCACGGAAACGGTCGCGTTTGTTATTGTCCAGGAGTGGGTATATGTATCTGGAGGAATTATACGACTATTTGAATTAAACTTAAATAAAGAATTAGAGTCGGAAATAATGTTCCTGGTTGGATTACGTAATTGCATGTCAGATGGCGGTTGCGGTTATTGTTATTTTATGTTTTGAAATATTTAGACAACTTCCCTTTTTGCTAAATAGTATGTCGCTCCCACTAACGCTGCCCCAGTTTGGAAATGTCGCCGCGTACGCGCCACCAGAAGAATATGTGCCAGTGGCCGCAGAATTCACTACAGTAAATGTGTTTGTCGTAATGGCAGTTACGGCCCGTTCAGTTGAATTTAAACCGTTTGGTGTTATGCCAGTGACGGTGACCAAATCCCCTACAGCAAGTTGATGAGCCGCTTTAGTGTATGTTACGGTTTGAGACGCACCAGCACCCGCTCGTACAGCGTTTGTAACCGCACCACTGTCCGTTGTGCTAATTGTGAGTGAATCAACATCGCGAACAAAAAACTGATTAAGCAGAGTCTGCAAAACGTCGTTATATTTTAGTTTTTCTTCAATCCATTGCGCTCCGTCAGAGATTGAAAATTGTTGTACGAGAGCGTCAGTAAGTTGAATTATTAACTCTGAAGATTCAATATCTGAAAAATGTTTTACTGCTGCAGTAATTTTGCAATCTAACAAAATTGGGTCTTTAATGCCAATTTCCAAACCAGCAACAGTCTTGTTGTTCACTTCGTTTAATATATTTGTTTTCTCAGGAGTAGTCAAAAATCTTTGCGGACCGTAAACAAAAACAGTAACGTGTCCATTTACTGCTGCGTCACCAACCAAAAGCGCGGAATCAGGGTCTGTTAAGTCATAGACCTTTGACCTAGAAACGAGTGCTGGATTTTGTGTTAATACATAGTTGTTCAATTGTGTTGCGGTTACCAACCCAGAAGACATTGTTGCTATTCTGGCAACGCCTCGGTCCAAAAATCTAAGAACAGATTCTGCATCTGTACCCTGTACAAAAGTTCCATCCGCTTCAGCAGAATAAACCGTTGGAAGATACGAAAGCACGGAAAGTGTTTTTCCGCTTTCAATTTCTGGAATTATTCCAATATTTTGCGCTGTAGCCGCAACCGTTCCATACGGCAACGCAGCGCCTAATTCGTTGGATGCAATAACCAGTTGCTCGTCTGTTTCAAACGCATATGATATTTCAAAATCGTCATTTCTTGTCGTACACTGAACAATCGTCCCAATGGGTATTGTGGCGCCGTCATTGGAGTTGGCTGTAAATTTTACGTTCATGGTTGCGCGTTGTCCATCCGCATATGGGGTTCCAATCATTTTTATAACTCCCATAAACAATGAATTTGGAAGTCTGTTTATGCTTCCAACATTCAAAGCAGTCATATATGCAAATGCTTGAAACATGGCGTCTTCAATTGTTCCAGGACGCAATTCAAAATCTGGCAAAACAGTGCGTGCAACTTCGATTGCATCCAAATACAACTGCGCTGGAGATACATCCATTGGCCTTAGGTCTACGTAATATCTAAAATCTGCTGCCATTAGGTTTACCTGTTGTACACAAAACTCACGTTGAGTTTTCCACTAGGTTCGTCGTATTGATTAGAAGATGAAATGATTGATATTTCTGGTATATATTTTGCAGCCGCAAGTATGAGTTGGTCTGGAGACACGGTGGCAAACGATGGGTCGGAAATTCCAAATTCTGGGGTCAATGGCAAAATGTATGGCTCTGTCAAGATACATATACTAAGCAGTTGCTTTACGTATTCGTCGGTGCCGTCAATGACACGAACAAAATTACCCAACCCGTCAAATTTAATCGGAAATTTTAATGCGTCCATAATGTATCCATATCTATTATGATGGAGGAACTTGTTGTTTAAAGGATGACAGAGTGATGGCGGGTAGTGGTGGGACCAAGTTTGCCCGCACGGTGTTCAATTCTGTTGTCAACTGGTCAATTAGTGCATTGAGTTTCAATACGGTTGCAAATACGTCAACCTTTTTTGTAAAAGTTCCCAAGATATATAATTCTTCAGTTTTTTGGTTTGCAAAAGAACACAATACCCGCTCACCTTTGTTTAATTTAACCGTGTTTGTTGCACCAACATATGACACATCGTTGTAGGTGCAGCCATTTTCTACCTCAACCACAACTTTTCCGTTAACAAAAGACTTGACGGTTCCAACCAAAATTCCACTTTCATATTTTGACGGATGGCTAGAACCCTTTGTTCTATTTATTTGGGTTGATTGCTCATAACGATACGGCATGTGCTTATCTCCTAGTAGGCCACGGCGGAATCGCCACCGCCGCCACCTCGATTTGATGTTTGGGGAGGAAGCATACTTCCAGTTTGCGGTTGGCTAGCAACAAGACCCTCAACCAGCGCCCACGGTGTACTTCCTGGGTATATTTTTCCAACTTCAATCGGCTTGATTTTCTTTTCCTGTCGTGGTGGCGTAGCAAAACTAACCTGTACTGGGTCATTTACCAGTTCTTGAAAATCAACAGACTGAATTAAAAAATCACCAGTATGCCAAGGAACGTCGCCAACATTAACGGTCATTCCAGGTCTTAATCTTACGCCATTTGTTCTGTCCACGGTGCAAGAACCGTCGCCCTCAAGCGGGTCGTTTTCTGCTTTGTGCATCGATGGCATCTTTAAGAGAATAAAACGATTATCTCGTTCTCCATTAACTACTCTAGGTGGATAATGAAGATATGTAACATGTCGTTTTTCTGTTACGTTTCTTTTCAATTTTTTGCTATATCTTACATGGTCATATGAATCATGACCCCATTTGTGCATCAACCATTGCTGAGTGCAAAAATATAAATGCCCGTCTGATTCAAAGATAATAAACGGATTTTTGTTTTCGTCCTTTGCTTGGCCAGCCAGGTTTTCCAAAACAGTCCATACGGAGTCTGACGCCTGGTCGCTGTCCCCAGACGAAATCTGACGTGTTGCGGATGTTTTTTGCACTATGGGAATCAAGCCATATTTCTTTGCCGCGTTTTCAACATAATCAGATGAAGTTCCCTTTATTGCTCCAGGCTTTTTATCACGCTTCATTTGCTGAATGGCTTTTGTATAACACTGAACACGAACAATAGGAGCATTGCCCTGACTCTGCTCTATGCTCACATCGGCAACTTCAAGAAAGTAGCCAATGTACGCTTCGTTGGGCACTGGAGTGTACGTTGGTTTGTTTGGCAACAACCGTGCACTGTTGTGGCTCCTGTAAACCAGCGTTTGTCCAACCTGAAAATAGTTTTGTAGTGTCATCTCAAGACCAGGGTCCAAAATATTAAATGTGACCGCTGTTGCCGCCGATATGGAATAACTTACGCTTAAATCAATAATGTTTGCCCCTACCTTTGCTAGCCACGCTGGCTTTTTCTCTGACGCGGGATACACCCACATCAGGGGAACGTTTCTGTCTGTCCCCTGAATTCTTTCCATTAGTACAGCACCATCGGTGCCGCCGTCTGTTGTCTGGTAAGCGTTACTCATGTTATTTGTGGCTGAAATGGAGCATATGAGTATGTACCAGTTGCACCAGTTGTCAACGTATCAGTTGGTAATAGATATTTTTGTTCTGGCGGAGTCTTTGGTGGCACTGGTGGCACTGATTTATGATTGAGCCTTGGCATTCCTATAATTGCTGTTGACTCAACTGGTATTTCCTGAAGAGTTATGTTTGCTTGCGCGCGTGTTATTTCCATTTTTTCGTTTCGTCGCAGTGCGGTGATTTGCAAATCTTGGATGACAAATTGAATTCCGCGCGCTTTTTGGCCAGAAATAGTGTCATATCTAAATTGTTGAGTAAGCATTCTGTCAAAACCATAAAACATTACTGGATATGGCGCCTGGGACATGCGCTGTAATCTTAATATTTCTTCGGTCACGGGAATATCTATTCCGTCAGCAGTGGCTGATTTTTTGTCTGGTTTTGCAACGACTAGGAAAGTAAAAGAAATTTGTAACAACTTAAATGATTTCCAATCGATGTATGGGAAAGAACCGACTCTATCAATTTGAGTCCATTCACTGCCAAAGCCAGAGTAGTTAATTTCGTTTGGTGCAATATTAAATACAAATTCATCTCGAACTGGTCGTATTGTTCCTGTTCCTTGCGGGTCACCCATGTATACCTGATACATGATTTTTTCTGCGCCAGTGGCATTATAAATTCTTGATTGCGTATCTGCGTCAAAAAATACGTTTCTACTTCGTTGAATTGTCAGGTTTGATATTTGTCCAGGCGTATATCCTTCTGGTCCATACCATGTTTTATTGTTTGGCGTAGTCGCTCCACCAGGAGACCCACTACCACCGCCACCGCCGCCACCGCCACCGCTACTGCCAGGATTCCTGCCTGTATATGCACTGGTATACGCATCAACAGTTTGTCTGTACGTGTAAAGTGTGCGGGCATCTTTTGCCTGTTGGTTCGTAAAACCCTGTTGTATCAAAGCCTCAATTATTTTGTCATCAGTCAAGCCTTTTTCAACAAAACTTTTCCATAGGTCTACGTACCCCTCAGGATATGTTTTGTTGTTGTAATAGGTTAGCCTGGCATCTTTTTCAAATAATTGTGTAAGTGCAGAACCTTGTAGTCGTTGGTCGTATACAATGTAGTTGGGAAACGTTCCTAGAAAATCTTCGATTGTGTGGATTTCTTTTCCGATTTTGCCTGTTCCGTCATAGTACCGCAACATTGCGACGCCATCCACTTTTTGTCCAGACTTTACATATTCGTTCCATCGCATGATTAATTCGGTTGCGTTGAATTGGTAATCAGCGGTTCCTGAATTGCCCACTGTAATACTTTCGCCCGTGAGGTTGCCGCTCTGGCTGGGATTGGAAACAATAGAGTTACGCACCATTGAGACTTGATTGCGTTTTTTTAACTGTATTGTCGCGCTATTCTGGGACGGATTTGCCCCAGAGTGTGCGGAGAAAGCATCTTTTGCTGTTCTTAAAGCCGCAATCTCGGTAGCAGATATGTTGGCTTTGCTGGTGTCAACATAGGACAATACTTTCGTTACCGCATCGAACGTATCTGATGTTCCACAGAAAGGTGATGTACTATCGGTTCTGCCAATAGAAATATAAGAGTATCCCCCTGATGTCTTTTCAAACCGCAAATAGTTGGTATTCGTACTTTCTCTTTTAAACGTATCTACAGTAGTTGAATTGCCCTGATATCTATACCACACAGTCTTCTCTTGAAAGAGTGTTCGAAATGCGGGTCGTAAATTGGTTATCTCATAATCGGTTTCAATGTATGTGTACCACACTTGGTTGCCATCTATGACCATATTATTTACTACTGTCGTTTGGGGTGGTCGCAGGCTCATTGTCTATTTCCATATTCGTATAGTGTTCTTTGCAATTCTGCCTGAATCTGTGGAATGGCTTCTTTTATTCCAATACCGTTTACGTTGAGATTTATGGTTATTGATTTTGCTGGTGCTCTAGATACATCCCCACCAGAATATGAGCCCATTTTCACTGCCGCCGTTGTGTCGCCCATTGGTCCAGGACCAGGAACAACGTGCAAATGCCTGTCGTGCAAACCACCGTGAAACTCTGCAAATCCACCATTATTTTCAACTGCAGTTTTGTACATCCCAAGTTGATTCCCGATTAGGTCATATGCACGTCCAGTCACATGGTCGGAATTTAGTGAGCCAAGTCTATTGGTTCGATAAGACGACGTGATTTGTCTCTTGCCAGAAATCATGGAATCAAGAGATTCGTGCCTTGCTAGGGTCCTGCTCAAGCGCGAGCCAGTGGTGTCGCCTATGCGTCCACCTCTTGGGGTTCTTGTATCTGGAATACCAGCAGCCGCAAAAACCTCAGTTAGTGCCTGTTTGCTCCACCATTCTGGTTTTTCGGCATCGTCACCAAAAAATTTTGCCATATCTTGGGTGACTTTCAATTGTGCGTCAAGCAAAACCCCCTCTTTGGCTAGATTGTCTTTGGCCTTTGCAAAATTTGCTTCTAGTTCGCTTAATTCTTTATAACCACCGACAGCGGCGCCCATACCAAATTCGTTTAACAAAGCGTCCATGCTGCCACCAAATTGCGACAAATTGCCTGAACTCAAGATATTGGTAAATCGTTCTTGGTCATCAACGCTCATTTTGCCAAATTGTGTCCTAATAATGTCTAACTGTTCAGGGTTGGCAAATGTTCGTCCTTGTTCACCCAAAATCGCTCCAATTTGTGGAGCCAAAGTCTCATCAAATATTCGATTACCAGCAGTTTGTATAAATCCCCTATTTCTTTGTCCTACGTCACCAGAATGAAAGTTTTTTCCCATTCCGTAAAGCGGATGCCCTGGCGTCGTGAAGGCAATTGCGTCTGCCGTTCCAATTTGACGCTGCATTTCAAAAAATGCTCTGGTTGTGTCACCGCCGTAATAATTTGAAAGTTGCTCGGTGTAGGCACCAAATATGTTTTTGGAATCTTCTGCGGTAACAGTTTTATCGGCTCTTCCCTGAAAATCTTCCACAAAATTCTTAATTATGTCATTGAGAATATGTGGGGCCTGTTCTTGCTTGATTATTGCGTCAAAATGACTATCGAGAGTTTGGGCAAGGATTTCAGATACTGCTTGGTCAATTTGGTGTGCCGTTTTGACCATCAATACTCCAAGTGTACGAAGTTGTTCAACAAAGTCAGCACTGGCATCGGCGAGATTGACTCTCATTTTTTGTGCAAGAGCAATAATGTCGGTTTCGGCCATTCCAGTCATTGACTCAATTGCATCCACTTTGCCCTTTATCATTTGTTCAGTATCGGCATATGCTTCTGCATACGCTTGTGCTTTTTTCTCAAGGTCAATTAAAAATTGCTGTTGCAAATCATCGTCAACTGCTTCGTCTCGCCTAAACCTTCGCTTCTTTTTTGTCGTCGTTAATTTTTTGTATTCTGCTTCACTTATTGCTCCAGAAGCATAAAGGTCTGCGATTGCTTTCCCTCTTACTTGGCGGTCTTTTGCGTTTTGTCCACTTCTTAGGACTCCCTCGACCATACCCATGGTGCCAGCAATTATGCCCACGACTGGTGAAAGTATGGTTCCCACAGTGGCAACAAGTGCTCCTCCAATCATGCCAAGCGGGCCACCAAATATTGCCATTGCACCACCTATCCCCGCAAAGGTCAAAGCAGTAGCACCCGTACCAGTAAGAAAGTGCTGGGTAAAATTACCTTTATCTCCAACTTTTCGCTGTCCACCCTTGGCTGTCTTTTGCATACCTCTCATTCTTGCTGCTTGATTTCGCAGGGAATCATCAATTGTTGTGTCGCCACCGCGTTCTCCAGTGGCTGGATTAAATGTTTCTCGCGCTGCCGCTTCCGCAAGCGCCATGTTCACCATAAATGACGCCTGCATTCTTGCAAAAGATTGAGTAACTATTCCTTGTGCCTGTTTTGCAACTATTGCAAGTGCAGTAGAACTGGACTTTATGGCACCCGCTATGAGTCCAATAGTTCCACCGATAAAGGCGCCCGCGGCGCCAAACTCACTACCTATTGTCGCGCCAGCGACCGCCCCACCAAGACCTGCAGCCAAGGGGTCGCCACTTTTAAGAGCAAGAGTGCCACCAGCAACTCCAATACCCATCTTTGGGGCAAACATTGAAACCGTTCCAGCCAACGCCATTCCCGAAGCAATGTCTTGGTTTTCTATCCTGTCCGACGCTGCAGAAAATAGCATGGATGTTCCAAGGGCACCCATACCGCCAAACGGCTTACGAAGACCCGCCGCGTCTTTGTCGGCTTTCTTTTGTGCGAAGTAACCATAACCCCCCATCGCCGCCATTCCCCTGGAAAATAGGCTGAACTTACCTGGACTTGCGGCTGGATGTCCCTTGCCTGGTCTTACTCGAAGCGGTGTGCCAACTGCTGAACCTGAACCTGGACCTGAACCTCTACCAGATGGAGTTCTTCCACCTGGTGGTCGACCAGACAACAATCTTCCAGTCGCATGTCCCAACGCTCTTGAGAAATGACCAAGACCAGTCGTTGCTTTTGCAGTCGGCGTAACCATTGAATCAACACTTGCTGCCGCTCTTCCAGATGCAAGACCAAGACTGTCAACACCAGTCGCTGGTGCGGCTCCGCCCTTTGCTCCGCGACCAAGAAGTCTTGCAATTAAACCTGCTGGGCCACCTTTTGCCAACGCTTCGGCAGCCGCTGGCCCCAGAACGCCAGAACCAGCAGCAGCACCAGCCACACCGCCAACGACGGCGCCCTTGGGCCCTCCGATTGCCATACCTGCCTTGGCTCCAGAAATACCCCCTTTTATCGCGCCACCAATGTTGACTTGGTTTGCTCTTACGTTCATCAATTTCGTTACAAGTTCTCTGTCAACGAGTGTTCCACGTGTGGTTTTCAAACCTCTTGCCATCGCCATAAACATCATGAACGCATTGCGATTGCCAAACATTCCGCTTATCATATTGAACATCTTTGTAAATTCTTCAACCATTAATCCGATTGCTTTCACAACCCTGGTAATAAACGGAAGATTTCTAATTAGAACTTTCTCAAATACGGTCAGCAATTGAAGAAGTTTTACTGTTGAATCTCCAATCGCAGCACCGAATTCCAACAATGCTGGTTTATTTCTTTGGATATCGCGATTAAACTCTTTTGTTCGTACTTTGATTTCATTCCAAATAGGCCGCCATGCTTTTCCAAAAGTTTCTTCGACTACCCGCGCACCGTCAATAAGTGGTCTTAACGCATCGGTTACATCCTTCCACCCGCTCTTAAAATTATCCCACCATGCACCAAGGCGACGAAACATTCCTTCTGATTTTGGCAACCAGTCTCTTATTAATGTGAGGTAAAAATCAGATACCTTTTGGGTTGCATTGACAAGTGCATCAACAAAACCGCCACGTTTTTCCCAGCCAGTGACTGATGCTGTTGTTGCTGACATTGTTCTTGTAAATATTCTGTAGATTTTCTCAAAACCAACTTTTGCTTCTGGCAAAAACTGGTTTCCAAAATCAGCGAACTTAACCCTTATCAAATTAAAATATTTTTTTAGTTGTCCAACCAGCGTATTATTTACAGCATCAAATTGGCCCGTCACGCCACCAAGTTGTGCAAGCGTGCCATCTTGAATTGCCTTCAAAAATTCTTCTTTGGTATCTATTCCTTTTTTCTTTGCCTCCTCCATCGCCTTTTCCATTGCTGGTCCAAGTTCTTTTGCTGCGGCGGTGACGGCTCCAAATCCCTTCTTTTTGTCCTGAAGCGCAATTACAAGGGCTGCCGCTTTCTGCAATCCTTCCTCTACTGGTTGTCCAGCCGCAGCAAAATCCGTCAGCCCTTTAAGGATTGCCTTACTTGCTCCGTTGTAGCCAGTCTTTGACTTTGCAATTTCTCCATAGACCTTAGAAAGTGCTTCCGCACCAGCACCAGCCAGTTTCGTGTCAGCCTGAAGACTCCTTAACGCAACCTGCGCCTGCCGAGCGCCAGTTCCAAATTCGCTATGCCCCTGTCCGCGATAGGCGAACATGGCCGCCTGATATTCCCGAAGTGCCGCAGAAATTAAACCTATTGCTACCGCAGAGCCAGCGGCTGTCGCAGCCAATCCCTTGAGGGCAACGTGATACGACTTGACCAAAAATCTTCCAGTAATAAACAGAGCGTGCACGCCGACCAGGGCAACGCTCATTGCACCTATTGAGATGGTTGCAAATTTTAATCCTTTAACAAGCATTGCTTGAAGTACTGCACCCAATGTCCTCATCATGTGATGGACTTTATACATCACTCTTTCTAATTTTTTTGTTTCGTTCCCCATGCCCGCAAGTGCTACTTTTGCAACGCTTGCCGCTCCCGCCAGTTTTAGCAATGACCTACTGGCGCCATCGGCGGCCTTGGCCATTAATTTGAGCCTGCCACCAGTCTTTGTTGCGTGGTCGCCCAACTCGTCAACGCGTTCCGTTGACCTTGTGGGACCTTCGTCGCGTGTTGTTCTTACCTTAAGGGTAATATCTCTGGATGTTTCAGCCATTGTGTCCTGAGCCTGTTAAACAGTTTTAATTAACTTGGGCCGAGGGGAGTGCTACCGTTTTTTATCCAGTTCGCGCCGTTCTCGCTCGCGGTCTTGCTCTACTACTTTAGCACAAGCCATAAGTATTAACCATTCATCAGCAGAACACCGCATCAAATCAAGTGGATTGGTCCCCCAAAGTTCTCCAAGCCTTGCAGCATTAATGATTAGGGAATCTTCGATTAATTCGTCGAAGACTCCCTCATAGGGTCCTCGGTGTCAACTGTATCCGAATATCCAGCAGCCTCAAGAATTGCTACTGCCGCTGATTCAACATGTGGGTCAACGCCAAAAAATGCCCGAACGCAATCTGGCTGCGGCCTGGTCGTGTCAGTCATTGCCAAAATGATGTCTGAACCAAAAGTGAGTTCGTTGCCATCATCGTCACGCACTTCCTCGTTGTCGAACATGATGCCACGTGTTGTCGAGCCGATGACCATGCAGGCGAATCGCAACGCATCCATGCCAGCCTTTGTGTCCTCACCAGCACTTTTGCGCCAAGAGCGGATTTGATTCTGCGTTATGTTTGGGCTGATAATCAACTTGACATTGGGGCGTTCTGGAACGTTTAAATAAACGACAGGACGCTCAACCTTTCGTTTGATTGCAGAACTAAGTTGGTCAAGAAGGGTTGGTTCGCCCTTCTTTTCCTGCTTATCAGCCTTTGCTGGCTTCTTTGGTTCATCTGATGATGTGTACAGTTCGTTGTTGCTCATAGGCAAAACCTAGCACATCAAAACGCAACCAGTTGTAAATTATTAAACTAATTTACTTACTAGCGACCTTTGAAATTGAGAAAGTAAGAGCAAAGGTTGATGGTGCGCCAGAAGACGAGTCTCCGTCTGGCTCGGTCAAGCCGACCAAAAGGGCCTTTGAGTACATGCGGTCCAAGCCTGGCTTTTTGATATCGCAGTCGTACGTTTCAATTGTGATGTCGTAGTAGGCCTTTCCAACATACTCGCGCAACTTTGCGACCTTTGCCGCAATACCAGTCGCACCATCAGATGCAACTCTGTCGTCGTCGTAGTGGGCGGTCAGGGTAATGTCGCCAATATCAAATGGGGCGCACAGCACGGTGGGGAAATCGTTTCCACCCTCGTAGATTTTCTCCACCGAAGCAGTGATTTCTCCACCAGAGACTTGAGCAAAACGAAAAGTTTCAAATTTGGGCAAGTCAGTAATTTGCTGCGTGCCATGCGGTTGAACTCTTGCGAGAACTTGTCGTTGCGCTACTTTTGCCATGATTTATTCCTCCGTTGATTAGACGACCGACTTGGTCAAGTTGGACTTAATGATGTCGACTTCAATTTTGTCGCCGACGCTAGATACTCTGAGACCAACCTTTGCTTTGATAAGACCATCAGCCAATTGAGCAGTCGGGTTAAGCGACGCATCACACTTTACTGAATAACCAAAGTCGATTCTCTTTCCATTGGTATCAAATGCCTCAAACAAGGCGCCGCTAGTTCTTAGTGGCTCAAGAATCGCAAACAGTTTTGATTCAACAGCAGAAAAAACGGTGTTTCTGCCGTCGATGACGCTGAACAACAGGTCTTCAAGTGAGCGGTTGGCCTCAACCACAACCTGATTGACAACATCTTGCGCCGTGATATAGCGGAAATTCGTTGTATCAGAAGATAGCGAGCGAGCACCATAAACACGAACTGTGTTATTAATGACACGAATCGCATTGACATTTGCTTCATCAAGGGCGTCACCATTTGACTTGTCAATATCAGTCGCTACGCCATTAACAAACGAGGACACCGAAATAAGACCAGCGCCTGGCTTGTGTGCACCAACCTGAGTGTGTGCAACCGCTCTTTTCCCAGCGGCGTAGCCCACGGGTGGAATCAGTCTGTTTACGCCAGGGGTTGCCGTCGGCACATACACCCAGGGATAGAAATAGGCGACGTGTTCAGTATTTATGGCAGCCGCAGACAAAGTTTGTCCAGCAGTCGTTGCTTCCGCAATCATGTCGTCAAACGCGCCAAACAAAAACGCGATTCTATTGTATGCATTCGCATGATTTGCCAAGGCCGTTTGAACGGTTGCGTTTGATGATTCCGCGCACATTACGGCACCAGTTCCAAATGATTCAAGGAACAAATTGAGCCCAGCGACATAGTCGGCTGCGACCACGGTTTCTTGATTGTCGTCCCCAGCACTGAGTGCGACTGCCGATGCATCGTTGTGTGGTACACCTTCCGCATCAAGGTCTGTGGCGGTTACAAGTTTTGACACAGTTGGGTTGGAATTAATGCGACCGACTGCTTGTGCAACCGTCGTGACATTGCCCGTGCTGAACACAAGCGTGCCGCCATCAAAAATCTTAATGATGAAAGTACCAGCAGCAGTTCCTGGGTTTACACACTGAACGGTGATTCCAGTACTCCACGCACCAGGTCCGTTGGCGGTAATCGTCATGACGTTTGTTCCGCCATCGCCAGCCGTTGTGTTGAGGGTTCTTGAACCAGTGCTATGACCAGAACCAGCGACGCGAGCAATGTATGCTCTTGTGCCACCCTCTTCAAAAAATGTCTGCACTGAAGGATGCGTGTACGAATACGACGCGTACCCACCGTAAATCGCCTCAAACTCGGCAAGGCTCGTGACCAACTTGGCTGAACCAACTGGTCCACGCGCAGTCTTACCTACGAAGAATGCTTGGGATGTTTCAACTGCCGTTGCGGCGTTTGGTCCGACTCTTACTGCTGTTTGTATGCTTACGCCTGGCATGACACCTTCCTCACTATTAGAGAACTACGCGTATTAATTTGATTCCTATTGTACAGAACTGTTGTCTTCTGTGACAGCAACTGTTGATTCTGATTGAACTTCGACTGGTTCAACATTTTTTACTTTTGATTTTGGTGATTTTGGGGCTGAAATGGTGTGAAGTACTTGCAATTTTCCTTTTTCAATTCCCGCCTTGCAGATGGGGCACGACTCATCAACGGCTGCGACCTTCATGCTCGAAAGGATTCTGCCGTCTTCATCAATTTCAAAGGGTCCAATGGTGACGTTTTTGACGATGAGTGCTGGACCATTGACCGACGAATAGTTGCCGTTTTCAATAATTTCAAATAGATGCGACATTTTTCGCAGTCTCCTTACGTATTGCGGTATAAATTGTACCCCATAAAGGGTTAGTCAATGGTATGGGTCTCAAAGCCAGAACTGACTAGAAGGTTTGTATCGGTAACGCCTTGTTGAGAAATTGACAATTCAATCTCTGAAATTTCTCCGATGTCTTGACGGGTTACAACTTCGTTGATTCCAAGGTCGTACCCAACATAAGCACCACATAAAACTCTGTCACCTTTAAGTAGGGTGATTTCAGAAAATTCTTCCCTCATGCTGGATTCGTCAATCATTACCTGAAATGACTGTCTTGGGTCAACTGCTTGCAAACATGGGTAATCAAGAAGGGCAGAACGAACCACCGCCGTAAGTCTGTCCCTAGCAATGGTCGCCTCATCGGCGCCAACCGCCCTGCACCAAACGTAAGTTCTCATCGCGTAATTGACTCGATATAGGGGGTCTGGCCCATCAAATCCCATTCTGTCAAAACGAGTAGTTGATATAGCAACCGTAATTATTGTCGGCCAAACATCAAGAGCAAGTGGTTCGTACGTATAAAACTTAAGTGGCGTTGGTAATTCAGTATCTGATAAGTCCCAGCCGTTACGATAACGCACTGCTCGTTTTGGCAAATCGTTTTGCAAGTATGAAGAAACATAGTCTTTCGCAAAATGCGCGCCATGCATTAAGTAATTTGGCATGATTAAACATTTCCTTCAACAATGTAATCACCAATCGCATCGGCAACTTCTTGCACCCATCTTTCTGGAGCAAAAAGTATTGGGCGCGCAGGCATCTTTTCGGTGCCGTATTGATGAAAACGAGTTATTTTTCCAGTGAATGTAAAACTTGCTGTTCGTGCCCCACCATCAAGTTTTGGACCGCGTGCAATTCGCTGAAAAAGTGACCCAGTTTGAACCAACATCGGCGCGCCAGGAAATGTCCTGGTCTTCCACGAGGCATATTCTGCATCGAGCGGTTTCCACCCACCAGCAGGCAGTCCTTGGGCAGTAAAGTTTTCAATCATATAAGCCTTAAGACTTTGATGAACTTTTGGCCACACAGGACTCAAATCGCGCATCCTTTTCTTTACGTCATCAAGATAGTCCTTTGTTCCATCGTCATTAAGTTCTACTTTTATGTCGACGTTTAATTCTTTTGGTGTTGCCATTATGCAATTCTTCTTCGCGAATATTTCTTTAGTTGCATTAATTCGGTCTCTAAAAATCCAGTTTCAACGATGGCCACACCTCGTGGATTTAAGTCCTTAACACCGACAACGTCATCGTGCATGTTTTGCATTTCTCTTGTTGCCGCTCGCAAAATCATCAATTTAAACATCTTGATGTTGTCCCCATCAAGACCACCTCTATACGTAACCCTGATTATGTCGTTTGCAAAACCAGTGTAAATATCTAATCCGTATCGTCGAACTGTATATTCACTTCCGTTTGCTGTTGCTGTTCCACCCGACGTGTAAACACCAGTAACACCAGAATTGGCAATAGAAAAAGTATTAGTTGCTACGGCAGTGATTATTTTGGCATTGATATTGTATGTCGTTGGTGTTGCTCCCGTAATGGTTACGGTTTGACCAAGAGTAAATCCATGATTTGCCGCAGTGTAGATTGCGGTTCCAGATGCAACTGTTGCTGCGGTAATTGTTGCTGTTCGTTTTACCGCTTCACCAAGAATTTTATTATTTAATGTTGGTCCGTCTATTTCTACTTTGGACACAGAAACGATGGGGGTGTGTCGCATATAAATTGTGCTTGGCGGCGCAGCGTATGTAATAATGCCGTTTGGGTCAGAATCCCCAAGACCAAGCCCCTGGTTATAGAAATATGAGCCCATCGGCACATTGACGTGGTTTGCTTCAAGAATGTGAGTTTCTTCGACAAATTCAGTCACTTCTACTGGCCGACCCAAAAACGTTTCCATTTCGCTTTGAAGACCCTGCAAAATCATTTCGGCAGCATCTTGTTGTCGTAGCGACAACGTAATGTCCATATAAGTTGTGAGGTCAGAAAGTGTCACCAACATCTAAGTAACCTCTCTTGGAGCGAGAAGAAAAAGTCCTTGAACGGACGTTTTTATCGTCGCCTACCGCTTGCCAAACGTGGAACAATCCCACCAGCACGACGACCACGGAGACGACCAAGGATTCCTCTAGCAACGTTGCCAGCGGTTTCAATTGCTGTTTGCGCGGCTCGCCGAATTGGGCCAGCGCGGCCTTCGTCTTCGTCACCCTCAAGTTCTGGGTCGAGAAAACACTGAGTTTTGCCAAGTGAAACTTTGATGTTTGGCCTTCCGCCAATCGTGCGTCCTGGATTAAACATTGTTGCATCTCCTTGGGGGATGTCGTGCCTAACTATACGCAACAAATTTTATCATTATTAATGCCCTTGATGGACTATCTATCGGAATTTGGTGGCCGTTCGGTCTCAAATTTGTCAACAGTTCCCGCTGGCGCCTCAATTGGAACCCATGCGCGTGAGTATTTGTGATTTTGGATATTCAGTTTTTTGATAATTGTTCCGTCCATTAATAACTGCAATTCATCATATTTCATTGACAGCAATGCCTGAATTTGTTCCTCGGTATATTTTTTGCTGTAAATAAAATCTTTGATTATTCTAGAAATCAAATGTGCAACAAGGGTTCCCCTGCCCCTATTTATTTGCAGATGCATCATTGCCGCTTCCAAAGAATCGCATGATTTGAAAACACAAGGCACTTGCGGGAATTGTTTTTGAAAATGTTCGTTATCTTTTACCAACATCCATCTGTGGTAACCGTCAATAATCGAATTGTCTTCTTTTCTAACCAAAATTGGATAAATAAAACCATTCTCTCGGAGCGATGCGGAGAGCGTTAATAAATCTGGACGAAGAATGTAATTGCTGTGCCAATCACCCTTTTTTAACAAATCCACCGAAACGTAACTAATTTCCATTTGTCCCTTCCTCTACATCGTTTATCTCGTGAGAATCTAGTTCTCTCATTGTGTGTGCTTTTGTTTTTGGACCGATTGGGCTTGCGGCTTTACTTATAGCCAAAGAGTGCATAAACAACGAATTTATCAAAGAATAAATTGTGTACGACTTTGGGTCAGCAACATGTTTTCGTCTGTATTCAGCCACAAAAGACTTGGCACGCTTTGTTTTGCTTGGGCCAATAATATAGTCGTCAATAAATTGACTGGCGCCCGAAAAACCCATTTTTGTATATTTTCGAATAATTGATTCAACATCAAGAACTGGCCAGTAACGATATTGAGCATCCATATACGGAAAACATCGATATAGTTCGTCATAGAATTCTGGTTCAGTAGCAACTACGTCTCCAATTCGACGTATTGCCACAGAGTGCAGTGGAATACCAACTCGCGTATTACTGCCAGTTATGGCCGCCCTGTCGTAGTATTCGCAATATCGCTCACCGTGCTCTTCTGTAATGAACTTAAATACATCCGCTGTTTGCCAATCATAAATGACCTTTGCGAATTTGAGTGGCATGCCCTTCTTGGTCTTGTATGGGGTAACGATGTAATTTTCGTGCAATTTTTGAACCAGCGAACGATATCGAATCATGGATTCTGTTGCCCTAACTCCAGTAATAAAAGCAACACTTCCAGTCTTTCCCTGCATCGTGTAGTAATCAATATGTTGCGGAAGTGGCTTGCTGTTATCCAGACCAAAATGATGGCCAGTTATGGCAAACGGTGGAACTTCTCTGACCAATCGACCCGCTTTTCTTCGGGCGTCGCTCCACAAAATGCAGGATTGGCGACGACCAAGGACCCATATTTCAGAACCCTGCGGCAAGCAATACCACTCCATGTCAACCCATGGGCGGGTGCGAACATATTCAATGTATTCAAGAGTAAGAGGACTAACCATTTCTTCGTCGCGAAATATCACTTTGACTGGTCCAAGATTTCGCTCTTCGTGTACTTCTTTTGCCAACAACAGCACGGCTGTCGAATCTTTGCCGCCAGAAAATTGAACGCAGACGGTATCGAACGTGTCATAGACGTGACGAATGCGTTGGCGCGCAGCCTCTACGCAATTTATATCTAAAAATAGGCGCTGCCTAGTCATGCGTCTGTATGGGCGTCGATGAAATTTATAAGACGTTCAGACGTGGTTGAACCATCTATTGCCGCGTCGTTGCGGAGCCACCTAATAAAGTCATACCAGCGTCGTTGCTGTTCGGGTGAATCAAAAACAATCTGAACAGAAACAATTGCCTGAGGGGCAGAGCCAGGAACGGCGACAGTTGAACCCTGTAATACGACATTCTTTTGGTCCATGTCTTTTGCTGCTATTAACTTTGTTTCTCCGTCGTCGTCTTTTTGCACCAATGATGAAAGTTGTTTTTCAACCTCGTCAATCGAAGATGATGGCGGAATAATAATTACTGGAGCGACGTATGCCGTGTTGGTGATTTCGTCGTTCGCTTTTATCGCTGCCCGCTCATCCATGGCGGCCATTTCAAATTCATCCCACCCCAGACCACTCCATAGGTCACTAAAATCTTGTGAAACTTCTGTCAGCATTTTTTGCAGCATGTCGTCATCGGTATAGCCGAGTTCCATTGTTCGGTTATCTGCCAAAGCGTATGCAATCGCGCGCTTGTCATCACCATCAATAAATACAACAGCAATCTCATTCCATCCAAGTTGCTTGGCAGCCATAACCTGGTGGTTGCCCGCAACAATTGTCGCAGTTCCGTCATCGTTTTTCTTAACAACGATGGGCTTTATTTGTCCGAATTCCGCATATGACGCCGCAATCGCGTTTACGTCACCCTTGCGGGGGTTGTTGTTGAGGTGTACGAGTTGGTCAATCGGGAACACCAATGATTGCAGCGATGGATGGATGTTGCTCATACCTGCACCCTCACGTTTGCGTTCAAAGTTCGTAGTGAATCCATTGATGTTCGCAGGGAAAGAAGTTTTTCTCGTTTGGATTTAACTAGCGCCTCTGCGATTTTGTAGTCATAATCAAAGTCAGCCATTTTGTAGTCGGCCCACGCTTCGCGTTCCTTTATCGAACCCTTGGCTGACAGATATTCCTTTGCCCAATTGGCCTTGTACAACGCCTCTTTTTTCGCAGCGTCCTCAGCCAATTTTTCAAATGCCTCAGTTTCGCTTTCCAGCAAATCCATCATGCGTAGTAACTCTTGCTCGATTTCTACTTGACTTATCGGAGCAGTTCGGACCATTTTGTATTTCTCCTTAGTGCTTTAAACAGTGGTTCCCAATCTACCTTTTGTAAAGCCGCCAACTGGTCTTTTGACCAGGAATACCACGATTCGTTCAATTTGGCGTAAGCCATCTGCTCCAGCACCCATGCATCGCATTCATCATCGCTGTACTCGTCTACAAACCGCATTGGGAACTGCTTTTGTAATGATGCCAAAACGTCGGCTTTATTGGAATTGCCGTTGCCAGTGGCGAATTTTGCCCTACATTTTGGGGGTACTTCAACAATTTCAAACCCAGCCTTATGTAGGGCCACCTTAACCACACCGCCCAATTCGCCCAAAGAATGGGCTCTTGAGAATCGCGACCCAAAGGAATAGCCCTCCATGACCACTGCTATGGATTGCGCCGCCAGGGCAGAATTTACGATTCGGTCTGATATTTCCGCCAATCGCTCAACGCCACGCAGTTTCGATTTGATTGAGAAAGTTTGCCCATTAATGCTTACGCCAGTAGAGGTAAGCGATAGGTCAAGGCCCATCATTTTGGGATAATCCATTTTTGCCAGGCTGCCCATGGCGACAAGATTAGTTGCTGGGTGGCTTGTCCCAGTGATGCTTTGATAAACCCAAATCAAACGCCAATTGTGGGTATCTGCCTATCCTGTCATGACATTTTCTGCAGACGGCCAGCAGATTTGACTCATCCAAAATTGAACCGCCCTGCGAGCGCCTTACCAGTTCGTGAATGTCCTGCGATGGATTTTGCTGATAGGTAACCTTGCCATCATGTTTGGCGAATACCCCACAGGCCTGACAAAAGGGGTATTTTTCAAGGAGTTTTACAACTAGCGGTCTTCTTAGTTGATACTGCTGCTCTTTCTTTTTGCTACGAAAGCGCATTACAGATTGCTTTCGTTAATCCCCTCGAAGGCCCATTCGTTGTCTAGCGCTCGCCACAAAGCCCTATCAATCTCGGTTGCTTCAAGGTCGTACTCGTCAAGCAATGAACGGTGTTTAGCAATGGCCTTTCTATAGAAATTGGCGTCACTATTTGATGTCAGCGCATCGCGCCGAACGTGGTCAGATGTGCCAGTTTCAATCATTTGGGTCACGTCGTCAAGTCGTCGGTTGACATGAAACTTGAATCGTTCGATTTTCATTTTACGTGACTTGTAGGCGTAGTCCGCCTCTTCGGCAAGCACAACACCATCTTCGCCCATGGCGCCAAAACGACGTGCATCTGCTTTTTGGTCTGCTTCTATGTTGGCAATTTGGTCATTAAGGTTTTGGGTGAGCAGCACCAACGCACGCTGCCAACGACTCCAATTCTCTTCGGCCATTAGGGTTTGGCGCTGACGGCTGGAAATCTTGTTTTTTACGTCTTCGGATACAAGACGTGCAAACTCATCGTCTGTTATGTAGTTCATTTTTTACCCCATGCTGGACAGATTGGCTTATAGGAGCACCAATCACACAACCTAGATTTTACAGCCTCGAATTCACCAGTGTTACAACGCTGGTCGACTTCTTCCTTAATCCGCGTTACCCTGCCAATCGTCTTGGATAGAGATTCTGCCGTTACTTGTTCTGAAAACTTCACCCCATCCCTCAGGTAGATGAGTTCCAACGAAGTAACTGGGAAAATTTGCACTTCCTGCATGATGGCGGCATAAATACGCAACTGTTCAAATTTGTCAGACACCCATTCGGCACGCGGAGTTTTTCCAGTCTTGTAATCAGAAATGGTTAACCCGTTATCGTCCTTCAACGATTTCGTGTAGCGGTCGATAAACCCCTTGAGCATCACGCCCCCAAGAGCGTGATTCAACTCGCTTTCCAAACCTATTGGATGGACTTTAGTTGGGTCTTCTACCAACCAAAGATTTTCTATACAGAACCACGCTTGCCATCTAAATTTCGCAATATCGTCGGCGCGACGCAGATAATTCTGAACTGTTTCTACGTACTTATCCATATAGACACTGCGTGCTTGGTCGCGGGCAGTATCTTTCGTTCTAAATTCTGGCGAAAACGCATACAACGATTCAAGAACGTCATGCACGAAATTGCCCAAAATCGCTTCGATGCCTGGTTTATCTGGAATTTGGTCAATCTTGCTGAAACGAAATTTCAGCGGGCATTGCTCAAATGTGGCCAATGAACTTGGCGACAAATGTGGTGGAGGTATCAGTACCTGTTCACTCTTTGGTGGCAACATGACTACCACTAAATTGTAGTCGAACTGCCTCGGCCAATAGTGCGTCAAGTTCTTCGGGGGTCACCGTTTCTGCGCCTTTTGGTTTTGGTTTGTCGCCATAAGTTGCTTTCCAAAACGCGCCGATTGCCTCTTTTTGGTCCTTGTTCAAACCGACAGAAATGTTCTTGAAGTTTTCCCACTTTTGCTGGTGTTCAGAAAGAGGCGTATTTGATGCCTCAATTACCTGTTCAATTTCCATCGCCTCTTCACTGCGGGCAAGATAGAGACCCACACCAAATGTTTGCGCCGCCTTCTTTACGGCATCAGAAATGGCGCCCTTAAATTCGTCGCCCAAGTCAAGGATTGCTCCAGTCTTGGTGCGCTTGATTTTTTGACCACCAATTCCGTCGCGGGTAATCGTGCTGAATTCAGTGAGAAAATACTCAATGCGAACGTGAGCAATAACAAATTCTGGGTCGGTTGGGTCACGGTGACAACTCTGAATAGTCATTGACCACTTGTCAACGCCAAGCACTTTGTTGAGACGATTGATGACTTCGCCAACAGGAATGTAGGTGAGATTAACCCCACCCTTGTTAATTATCTTTTCCATCTCCTGCGGAAATGGTTCGGATAGACGATTGTAAATGTCGCTCATTTGTTTTTGTCCCCCAATCGGACGATGACGTTTGTTTTGTGTTCGCCTTGTTCGCAGTATAGGTCAGGGTTGATACCCAGTTCGCCCAACTTGCCAACGCGCCAGTACGAAACAGCAGCGTAATCAA
>Ga0169931_10003980_pt1 | contig 23221 bp, 19 predicted proteins | sample Kivu_15m_20L_FD_129675 | JGI IMG/M metagenome (GOLD analysis project Ga0169931, IMG submission 129675) | Freshwater microbial communities from Lake Kivu, Western Province, Rwanda to study Microbial Dark Matter (Phase II) - Kivu_15m_20L... | ecosystem: Environmental > Aquatic > Freshwater > Lake...
AACCCCTTTAAACCATCAACACAAGTAATGAGAATATCCTCAACCCCTCCTGCCTTTAAATCATTCAAACCCCCTAACCAAAAATGTGATCCTTCGGATTCGCAGGCGTAAAATCCTAAAATTTCCTTATGGCCGCTTTGAGTGATGCCCATAATATTATAAAGGACCTTAGTCATAACCTTGTTGTCTTGTTTGGTTTTAAAAAACATCGCATCTAAAAAGACGATGCTATAAATTGAGTCTAGGGGACGGTTACGCCATTCGGTGATTTGAGGCAACAATTTATCGGTTATCGCTGAAATCGTCGCTAGTGAAACATCAACATAGCTAATTGTGTCGTGCTATAAAATATCATTGATTACAGTTCTGTGATTTACGGGGTAAAACAAGAAGGTTATGAAATTACGAAAGAAGATGCATCGCGTTTAAGCCCGTACATGACTGAGCATCTCAAACGCTTTGGAGATTTCATCATTGATTTAGAAAAACTGCCAGAAAATGTAGAAATGATTAGAAATACACGCTTATTTTGGTAAACAAAATCGGTGTATAATTTTAAATATTTTGATAGGCGATTATCTCCCGGAGAAGTGCATAAAGTATAGTACTTTAAGGCATTTTTAATTCCTTATGATAATCCTAAGTACGAATCCTGGCTTCATACCTATATTACGCTCAATCAGTACCTTCAACCCGATCATCTCTACGACTAATCAAGCTAATTACGATCCTCTTTCCTTTTCACAAAGTATTCTTCATAAACCGGATCAAAAGGATTTTCTTTAGCAATGATCTTTATGTGTCGACGAATTTTCGTATCACATCAAATCTTGTTCAAAAATTATGATAATAATGAAAGAAAAAAATAATTTAAAGTCATTCAATTTTAGCAACTCGACTTTTTAACGTCGTAGTTTGCGCTTGCCCCACATTTGTGATTCAGCCATGTGCAAGCTTATTTATGGCATAATTGCGTAAATGTTTATAAATTCTGCATGGCTTTCCTTGTGAATAAAATGACCCTACATCTTACATTAGCAAGATGTAGGTAAGCTCGCTTGTAACAAAAGATATGTGGATTGCACCACGGAGTTCATTTAACTAAATGATTGTTCTAAAGAAATATTCGTTTCCATTTCCTGTGTGTTTTCAGTATTAGAATTTTTTATACTGAAAAATTTTTCGTCAACTTGCCACCAACAAATTGAATATAAAATTGCTCCAATTATATTACCAAATAAGCTGGCAGCAACTATTAAATTTGGATTACAATTAAATTTTGCGGCTAATGCAGCAATTGATATAGTAACAATATCATTGGCAAAGTGAATTATAACTGGTTCTCGTATATTACCTAGTCCAAAAAAAATTGATTCAAGGGGTGCTATGTAACTACTAAGCATGGTATTACCAAAATTATATAACATGTATAATTTTGTAAGTTCTATTGTTGATTTTGATAGATCTTCTCCTCCAAAAAATTTTATAAATGAATCTGGCCATATTAACGTAGGAATAGAAGCAGTTGTTGCGAAACTTAACGACAATATTAGAGAAGATTCTGCTAGACGCTTATTATTTCTGAATGTTATTTCTTGAGTTGATTTTTTTTCTGAAAGATTTCTTGGAATATTATTGGCTATTAATTTATTTATAGGAGAATTAGAAATCCATAAAATTGAGTTTACTTGCCTAAAAAATGCTGATGAAATTGAATACGCTTGAGGAACCTCATCTGCAGAGCTGCTAATAAATTGTGCAGAGAAAAACCTTTGAACCGACGTGACAAAATTTGATGTTGTTAATGGAATTGCATAACTCAAGTATTTTTTTAGATTTTCTCCTCGTAATGAATAAAAATTAAACAATTTGTAAGGGGTGTATTTTTCATTATAAAAATAGTAAGTTCGCAAGGTGAGCCAAGTAATCCATGCTCCTGCAGACATTGCATGTCCAATACCTTCAGTTCCTAATGCTGGAAGGCCCCATTTACCAAAAGCTAATGGATATGCAATAAGGCCAGATAAACTGGCGTAAAGACATTCATACATAAGCGGAATATAATTATCTCCGATAGCTAGAGAAAATTGTTCATCATTGTTTAAAAAAAGAGTTGCAGGTAACCCCCATGTGAATCCATTAAAATAGCTTTGCATCTGCTTTAAAATTGCAGGGTTATCAATGATGCCAATACTGCCTATTATATTTTCTGCTTCCAATAAAAAAGGAGCAGCGCAGGCACTATAAAAAATTATTGACACTAAGGCTGCCTTATTAACATTTCCAATGGCCGTAGAATGTTCTGGTGTATTTAGCTGACTTACTATTGTTAAGGTTGCTTTTAAGCCGCTTGTTGCAGTTTTAATTATTAAATATTTCCACATAGTTGTAACTGCATCAGATGAAAGGGCATAGCCACCTAATTCTCCATACAAGTGGCTATTCCATATACTATTAGCTATAAATGCAAGGGACATAATTGTATTTGGTGCACAAAAATTAATTATACTTGTTGCGGTATGCATATAAGTAGTATCGGTTGGCTCGAGTAGCTCGCTTGAATTATTTTTTAGTCTTTTATAATTAATATTAGAAAATTTATCTGATTGATCATGTTGGTAGCTTGTAATGGTAGCAGTTTCGATTTCTACACTCGGGAATTTTTGTGCATATTCTTCATCTGCAGAGATATTTTTCACAGCAGCGCATAAATCAAGGGAAGCCCATAGAGAAAAAAATATAATATGAAAGAGTAATTTATGCACTGATACCTTGATTTTAATCCAAATTGAGAGTAATTGTACCTCATACTTAAGTAATTTATATATGATTTTGCGTAAAAAAATAAAAAATATCTTTGATTAATTTTGCTATCTAAATCTTAATCTATTAGGAGAGATTGCCTGTGATATTTGTTTTTATTTTCCTGTTAAGCGCTGTGAAAATAAGCGCGGCTATAGAGGAGAGTGTGGAACTTTCTAAGTGGCCATTAATGACATATAAAAAGTTACCCTTAGCAGAATCCTTATCAGTAGATAACGATAATAGTGAAGTTGTTAGAATAGCCCAGGCAATAAATGAACAACTAAAAGAACATGTTGTTAACTTAGAAGCAAGTGAAACAGATAATTTTTATGCAAGAAAAAGTAATTTTATTAGGTTTCCTGTTGTTGCTTTTGGAACTACGGGAGGAATTCCTTTTATAGGATTGTCCAGTAAAGCTGCTGGAAATAATCAAATTTTGAAATGGCTTTATGTGGTTGGCACTTTATCTTCAAATGGATTTTCTACTATGTGGGCGTTAAATAATGCTCTTAATTATCTTGGATTAGATTCTATAGAATTACCGGGACACTCTGCAGGTTGTAATCGAAAGGCTTCTTATATTGCAAAGCATTTTTTTGTTAACTCCTTAAGTTTACTTGATAGTGTGCCAATTACTTATGCTGCTTATAAATATAATGATGGGGGTATATATCCAATACCGGCGTTTTTTTCTGAATATGGTTTTAGAATGTCTGGATATTATAGATTTATTGATGATATCTCAGATATAAGGAATAAAAATAGTGACAAGCACGTATACCTTAAAAAAATTAGAAATATATTTCCAGCAATTTTAGCATTAGATCAAGAAATAAGGGACGAATGTATCAAAAAATTGCATGCAGATAAAATAGAAGTTACTGAATATGTAGGACAACTATTTGATATAGTAGACACTAGAGATCAAGAAAGAATAGAAACTAATAATAGAATTAGAAATTTTATTTTATTTATGGCTTCGCCTATTTATGTGTCTAATGCGTTAAAGCATGCAGTTCTTGCATATAATGGGATGAGGTTTACTACTGGATCTGGTGAGTTTGCCGCATTTTCTTCATTTACAAGCACTATATATCATCAACAGCTCTAAATTTTTACATAATACGTAAAACAATTGAATCTGTATATGATTATTCCTTTCACAAAAAAAGATATTCAAATTTTACCAGTACATATTTTCCTAATTCTCAATATGTTATTCCCCTGGTATCACTTATTTTAGCAGGTTTGTCTTCGTGGAGTTTTAGCTATATCACTTATGATACTTTAAACCAGTCTTATTTTAGTAAGGAGGCTATTTTTTTTACAATAACAACAGCAATTGCAGGGGTTATTATAGACTCATTTGCGATGAGGAATCTTACAGATGAAACAGTTATGCTTGCGCGTACTTATATGGGGAAACCAAACGAAGTTGAAATTTTGAGGTTAAAGAAATCCTTAGATAACTTTTATAAAATTATTTCTGGCTTATCTCAGAAAGAATTCCTTGTTTTCAAAGAAATGATAATGGGAAATTCTTCACTTTCTAGATCTACTACAGTTACATCTCTCGATTCTAGTTTGAGTGAAGTAGATGAAAAAACTAATGTATAATGGAGAGAATTATGTGGTCACAAAAAATATTATGGTTTATCAAGCTTTGTAGGTTAAGGTTTCTTATTTACTCACCAATTATGTATTCAATTGGTGTTTCAATAGCTAGAAATGAAGAGAAAAGTATAGACTTCTATCTATTTGGAATTGGTCTCATTTTTGTTTGGAACACACATGTAATGACTCATTTTTTTAATGAATTTTATGATTACCAAGCAGACTGTAACAACAAAAATCCTTCTCCATGGACGGGAGGAAGTAGAGTTCTCGTTCAAAAAAAATTGTCCTTAGAAGTAAGTAAGTTATGGGGGTATTTCAGCTGCTTTTTGTCTTTTTTAATTTTATTAAAGATAGCGCCTAATATTTCGAACTTTTGTATAGGAATTTTGATTATTTTTTTTGGTATTTATTACAGTGCTCCGCCATTAAAATTGGAATATAGAGGACTAGGGGAACTAGTGGTAGCTTTGGTTTTGAATATTTTAGTTCCTCTTTGGGCATATTCTCTATATTCTGATAATTTTTTTAATAAATATGTTTTCCTATTAATACCTATTTCTGTCATAGAGTACGCGCGGATGATGGTTATGAATATGCCAGACCGAGAGAGTGATGAGGTTTCTGGAAAAAAGACTCTTATTGTGAGAATTGGTCTGAGGAAAGCTGTTAACGTTTATATAATTTTGAACAGTTTGTCTTATGTTTCTTTTTTATTTTTCTTTGGGTTTATTCAAAATAACATTTTGCTGACTATTTATTTAACATTTCCTTTATACGCTTGGATTGCATACCGTTTTTTAAGAGGAGACTGGAAGAGCAAATTTTCTATGTACAATATTCCTTTTCTAGCTTCTACTCATAATGGTTTTGTTGCAGCTGCTTACTTATTTGGGCTTAATTATTGTTACGTTTCCTTTAAAATATTTGACTTTTTAATGTATCCCATTTTTTTATTTTTATTTTCTTTTGTTCTATTCAATACCAAATTATTTTTTAATCGAGAGGTGGCATAGTGAATATCATTATAGGAGCAGGACCAGCAGGGATTAGTGCGGCATATCATTTGATGAAAGAAGGCAATGAAAATTTCTTAATTATTGAAAAAAACAATGAAATAGGAGGACTTTGTAAATCCTTCGAATTAGGAGGGACTACTTTAGATCTGGGGGGGCATGCTTTCTTTACAAAACATTCTTATGTTAAAGAATTACTGCAGAGCTTAACAGATGTTCCTTTTTACAAACAGCCTAGTATATTCATACGAAAAGTTTCTACCATATCCTTTTCAGGCGAACTTATATGGACTTCCTTCTAGTGTCATAGAAGATTGCTTAATAGGAATTGTAGACATAATAAAAAATCAATCCACTTCTCCTTTTCAAAATATTGAAGAATGGATTTATAGGTCTTTTGGTAGTGGAATAGCGAAACATTTTATGATTCCTTATAATCAAAAGATTTGGGCTTATCCTCTAAGTGAAATTTCACCAAATTGGGCTGCAGACCGCATTGTTGAACCGGATTATCAGTCCATCATATCAGGTGCAGTTAAAAGAAAAGATTTTAAAGATTATCCTAACTCAACAGTTATGTATCCAGGAAGTGGGGGTTATGATCAAATAGTTTTCTATTTGGCAAAAAAAATTAACCTACTAAAGAATTGTATAAAAGGAAATGTTGTAAAAATCGATTTAAATAATAAGGAGATCTATTTGGAAGAAGGTAGAAAGTTAAACTTTAGCTCTTTAACTTCTACAATACCGTTGACAGAATTAGTCGAGAAAACCGTTGATGTACCAGACCAATGTAAAATTAATGCTCGAAATCTTAGAGCATTCAGTCTTTATCTTGTTAATATTGTAATAAAGAAAACGAGCAATTGTACGGACATGCAACGAGTTTATTGTGCGGATATTAATGTACCCTTTCATAAGCTAGTATTAAACTCTAATTCATCAAAATATTTAAGAGATAAAGATTCATTTTCATTTCAGGCAGAAGTAAGTTTTTCTCCTTATAAACAAGTTAATAGAGATACTTTGCTTGCTCAAGTTGTTAATTCATTGAAGAAAATGTCTCTGTTAAAGGAAAAGGACATAATTATTGATTCGTCAATAATCGAATTGCCGCTAGCCTATCCTGTATATACACCTGAATGGTTGCCATCAAGGCAACAAATTTTCGCTTTTTATGAGTCACATAAAGTTTTTGTGCAGGACGCTTTGGAGAATGGCTATACATTAACGCCGATGATGCTATTATGCGTGGCAAAGAAGCTGCGGATAAAATTATTCAGGAGAAATTATGAAAATCCTTATTATTGTGGGACCAGCCCCTGGAATTTTAAATCATGCTATCGCACTTTCTAATTTATTGCATACGCAGGGTAATCATGAAGTTTTTTGGATCACAGGCGAAAAATCAAGAGATCACTTGAAAATGGTTGGTTTTAATTTTCCTTGTGAATATTCTTCTCTCTACGATATTAATTTTAATCGCCAAGATCCAAGTCGTAAACCTCACTTGCAGCAAGTTTGTGATTCGGCGTATTTGAATGATGGAATAAAATATGAGCTAAATTTTCTCAACAAGCAAAGTCCTGATTTGATTGTAACAAAGCATCATTACTCTCCCACGATTAGTTCGCGGGTGGCGTGTATACCTTATGCCACTTATTATACAGATGGGGGAGAGTATCTTTTTGAAGACAGAAATCCACAAAATAGAAATGATTTTATTGGATTAAGTGATAACTACAGGAGAGTTGCTAAAGATTATGGGCTAATACTTAAAAGCGAAGTTGTTACGAATTATTTGAAATCACCTCATTTGAATATTATAAGAGGAATTCCTAAGTTATCTTCTTTGTCTCTCAAGGAAATTAATAAATTGGAGGCAAATTCTACTTTTGGAGGTTTATTAACCTATGATGGGGTAAATGAAGAAAAATTTTTACTTCCCGCTAATCTCCCAATTGTTTATGTAACCTTTGGCACAATTTTTCGGAATATTGATTTTCTAAAAATGATTATAGAAGCTTTATCTTCATTACCGATTTATTGTGTTTTTTCTACTATGCAAATAGATCCGTCGCATTTTGGATCTTTTTCTAATGTATTAGCGAGGAAGTATATTCCAAATCAAAGCATAATGGAAAAAGCTAGTTTGGTTATTCATCATGGTGGACACGGGACAACGCTTTCTTGCTTTGCTAATGGAGTTCCTCAGATAATCATTCCTGATAACATTCATAGCTCTGCTCAAGCAATACATGCTAATACTGTTGTAAAATTAGGATGCGGGGTTTTTTTGCAGGCTTCTACCTTGAAAAAAACTAACTTGCAGCAGGAAGTGACAAAAATATTAGAGAATTTAAAGTTTAAAAAGCGAAGCAATCAATTAAGAAGTATTATTTTTAAGCAAAACAGAGAAGCGAATAATAATTTATTAAATAAAATTTCTTACATTAAAAATTCATTAAAAAATCAGGAGGTAGCATAATGTTTAAATGTTTATTAATTATAATTTTTGCAGGACTATCATATTTGTCAGCAATATCTAACATTTTATTAGAAAATGGGAGAGAGATTTTTAAAAAAACTGTACCTATTTTTACTACTGTAACAAAATTTAGAAGATACACAACCAAAATTGAAGATTCTATGCGTGTAATACCAATAAGTCCTTCTGAAATAAGTTCTTTTGCAAAAATAGGAAAACAACAGTTTGAAAGACAATGTAAAACTTGCCCACAAATATGGACTCCCTGTGAAGATATTAAGGATAAATATTATACCATTGTCGGAGAAAAAACTAAGAAGCCTAATATAATTATATATGGTTCGATAAAAGATCAACAGCCATTAGGATTTTTAATGGGGCAGTACATGACCCCTCCTGGGGTGTATGCACCAGGTTTAACCTTGCTAGTGCAAGAAATGCACATTGAGGATAATAGAGATTATCTCAAAATAGGAGCTCCTTTAATCAAAAGAGTACGTGAGGATGCAAAAGAAAAATCGGCTACACAATGGGTATTTATAAATGATAGCACGCAAGCTCCCTTATTTGATCATTTAATGCAGTTAGAAAAATTAACTATTTGTTCTCAATGGTGGGCAGGAAAATTTTCTAATTCTAGAGCTATCAATTTTCCAAACATTTATCCCATTACCCACGAAGACCTAGAAGAAGTGGTATAACTCAGTTCACAAAAAAGAATGGCTTATTCTTTAGTGCAGCCACTTTTTTGGAAACCTGCTTCTAATGCAAATGAAGTACAATATGAATATTTTACTGGGTTAATCAAAGAAAAAAGCACGTTAGGATATGTCTTTAAAAGAGGAAAATCAATAGAGGGATTTATTATTGGCGAAATATATCCAGCAAATCCTCTTTATAAAAAAGTTCATCTATGCAAGGTGGATGATTATACAGTAAGAGACGAACAGTGGGAAACTGTGGGTAAACAACTTTTAATGGCCTTACAATATGACGCCTTAGCAAAAGGAGCTGATTATTTATATATAGTAAGTGGGTATCATCACATTGCAAAAATGAAATTGCTTTCTGAACTAGGGCTTAAGAAAGTTTCAGATACATGGACCGGTGCTATATGAAAGATTCATCAACTGTAATAGATCCTTTATCTCTTTCTTTTCCTAAAGGAGCAGAAAGGTGGGAAGATTTATACCCTCCTTACTTGCTTTTTTCTAAAGAAAACCAAGAATGGGAAAAAAACCAATTTTGGTTTCAGGACAATATGCACCATCCTAGAGCTCTAATGCCTTTTGAAACCATTATTCCTGAATGTATTCGAGTAAGTTTAGGGCAAAATAGTTCTAGAGTTTTTACAATTCCAAATGCTTACGGAATTGAACAGCGCATCATTAATGGTTATGTGTTTTTTTCTCCGGTCGATATAAAAAATGCTGATCTTATCAAAGAAAGATCAAGAAGCTTTGAGAAAAGAACTAATTACTACTATAAAAACTGGGAAAAGGCATATGAAAATTGGAAAGATAAAGTAGAAACTCTCATTAGTCATATAAAAGAAATCAAGATTCCAGAAAATCTCCCAGAAGTTGAGGATGAGGAAGTAGTCTATTCATTTGCTGGTAAAAGCCAGGGAGGAGATTTGTTAGAAGCCTACAATAACTTAATTAATAGTATTTTCTTAGCATGGCAGTACCACTTCGAAATGCTTAATGTTGGGTATGTTGCTTATTTACGTTTTATTCAATTTTGTCATCTTTTTTTCCCTACTATTGAAGATAAAACCATTTCTTTAATGATTAAGGGCATTGATTCTTTGCTTTTTAAGCCAGATAAAAAGCTAAAAGAGTTAGCACAGGAAGCTTATAAGTATGGGATCGCCGATATTTTTTTGAGAGTAAATACTCCAGATATTTTGAAAAAACTAGAAAAGACTAAAAATGGGAAAAAATGGTTAATTAAATTTCAGAATGCTCAGGATCCATGGTTTTATTTTTCTAATGGTAATGGTTTTTATGCAAATGATGGCTCTTGGATTGATGATTTAACTGTTCCTCTGCGTTTTATTAAAAATTACATAGAAGCTTTAGTAAAGGGAGAAAACATATTAGGTGATAGCTCTGAAAAAGTTCTGTTAGAAAGAGAGAATTTAGTAAACCAGTATCGGGAGTTATTACTTACTGAAGAAGATCAAGAGGAATTTAATAAGCTTCTGGAAAACGCACGTATGGTCGCTGTTTATCTGGAAGATCATAACTTTTACATTGAGAATTGGTTACATACAATTTTTTGGCAGAAAATAAAGCAAATCGGAGTTTTGCTTAGTAATAGGAATTTTATTCAATGTTCTACTGATCTCTATTTTCTTTCAAGGTGGGAGGTAGGACAAGTGTTGTATGAATGTATAGCAACTTGGGCTTCTGGGGGAATTCCTCGTGGTTTTGTGTTTTGGAAATCCTTAATAGAAAAGCGTAAAAATATATTTGGTATATTAAAACAAAACCCTTCTCATACTATTTGTGGTACAATTCCCGACCAGATTTGTGAACCTATCACTTTGACTCTTTTTGGCGTTACTAAAGATTTAATTACTCGCTGGCAGCTGCAAAACAGTAAGAAAAAATTACTTCAAATAAAAGGTATCGGTGCAGTTAAAGGAGAAATAAATGGAGAGGCAATTGTAATTAAAAATTTATCTGATCTTGAGCATTTTAGGGAAGGAGGGATTATGATATGTGAGAGTTTAGCTCCTTCTTGGATTTCTTATTTTAAGAAAGCAAAAGCGGTAATTGCTGATATTGGAGGTATTATGTCGCATACTGCTATTATCTGCCGAGAGTATAACATTCCCTGTATTGTGGCAGCTTCGCATGCAACTAAATTAATCAAAACAGGAGACAATCTTTTTGTAAATGGTGAGCAAGGCATTGTGCAAATTAGGAATAGTTAAATGGAATTTGTATATGAATTAAATGAATCTTCAAACTTATCAATAGATATTATAGGAACCAAAGCATATGGGCTTTTTTTATTACTAAAGAATAAAATTAGAGTTCCTCCAGCTTCTGTAATTTCTACAAAAGCATATTCTTATTTTTTAGATTTTGCAAAAAATAAAACCTCTTTGGATTTTCAATGGCCAAAATATTTATTAGAAGAAGTAAAGGAAACATTTTTAAAATATAAATCACAAAACCTGTTGCCCTTAGCTGTTCGTTCTAGCGGAATAGGGGAAGATAAAAAACACGCATCTTACGCTGGTCAATTACACACTGAATTAAATGTTAAAGACTTTAATCAGTTATTAAATGCCATTTTAAAATGCTGGAAAAGTTCATTATCTGAAAATTATTTAGAATATCACTTACATAAATCTTTTGATAAAACCTCTCCTAAAATGGCAATTATAATCCAACAAATGGTAGATCCTTTTGTTTCAGGCGTAATGTTCACTGCTCATCCTGTTACCTCAGATTTATCAAAGCTCATCATAGAGACTCATAAAGGACTCGCTCAAAATGTAGTTGATGGTCGATTGAATTGTGAGCGCTATATTTTTGATAAGATATCCAAACAATTTAGTTATGAAACTTCCATTCTAAATCAAGGAAATCCTTTCCTCTCTTCAAACGAAGCTGAAAAATTATTTAAATTTGGAATTACCATTCAAGACATTTTTAAATGGCCTCAAGATATTGAATGGTCTATTGTACAAGATACTGATGGAAATAAATTTATTGATTTTCTTCAATCAAGACCTATTACTACCCTTTATTTCGCTAAAAATAGAGAGGGCATGTGATAATTAAAAATCCAGAATATCTCAAACTTTGGACTGCAACTTTCTTATCTGCAGTAGGCCGCTGGATGTACTACACAATATTAGCTGTATTTATTCATGATAGTTTTAATTCCCAGCAATTTGCGGGGTGGGCCATTTCTTATATGTTACCCTTAGTACTATTCTCTCCTTTAGCTGGATTTTTTGTTGATAAATATTGTAAAAAAAATTTAATTAGCATAAGCATTCTAACAGCGGGCCTTTTACCCTGCTTACTATTTTTATCCAAATCCATATATATAATATATTTAGTGTGTAGTCTTGATACATGTTTTTCTGTTATTTTATACCTTTCTACTCGTAGCTGGATTAAAGATCTAACCATTGATAAGCAAACTTTTGTGAGTTTTCACAGTTGGTTGGTCATAGGCCAGTTATTACCTAATATTATAGGTAGCGGCATCGGGGGTTTTTTCCTCACTAGCTTGTCTCTTGAAATATCATTGCTTATAAATCTTTTTTTATGTTTATTAAGTCTACTGATATCATTTTTTATTAAAATTAATAATATTGATGATTCTTACGTTGAAAAATTTACGACTAATGTAAAAGAAGGCTTTTTATTTATTTGGAAAAATCCTTTCATTTGGAATGCAATTGCATACTTTAGTATTTTGATGTTCAGCTATAGTTTTTTAAGCCATTTTTTTGTTTATTTTTGGGCCAATTTTTTTCCAGGAGATACTACAATTTATGGAAGCTCATTAGCTTTTTCTGGAATCTCTATTATTCTAGGAACTCTAACCTCCAAAAAAGTAACACCAAAATTTGATAACTATCATACCACTCTAATATTATGTCTATCTAGTTCTTTTGTTTTATTTTTGTTAATAAGTTTGAGCTTTTTTACTTTTTCTAAGTTAATTTTTTTCATGATTTTTATATTTATTCATTTTTTCTATGCATTTGCTCGTAATATTCACACAATTCTAATTACATTTAATGCAACTGCCGAATTTCAAGGAAGGGTACTTTCAGTAGCTTATATGTGTTGGAATGGAAGCTCTCTCATATCAATTTTATCCAGCGGTCTTGTTATTAAATCACTTGGAGTAACTTGTACATTGTTTTATTATTCCTTAATAGGGTTGCTAATGTGTTTAATTTTAGGATTTTTAAATTTAAATTTGAAATATTATGTGCATAAAAAATTTGTATAATATCTCCAAAGTCTTGTTCTTTGATCAATTAGCAGAAAAAGAATTTGACCATATTTTTATTAAGGTTCAAGGAATAATGAAGAGGCTACAATTTAATTTTATTGAAAATAATCCAGAAAATATTATTAATCATGCTAAGCTTATCGATTCATATTTTTTAAGACAATTGGTATTCCAGCAGCAGTTTAGGTTGAAATATCTTAAAGAAAACAATCTAGAGCTTTGGTTAGCACTGATTAGTATTTATTTAAATGATAAAAATCCTAGTCTGGCCTTAGCCTCTTTAAGACTATCTGGTGTGAGATCCTTTTTACACCCTAGGGAATCTAGTTTTTCTCCGTTTTTTTTAGCTGGACTATATACATTTATTCAATTGCAGATGAGAAACTTAACTACTTCATTTTTATTCAATGTTAGATTATCTCCCTTTTGCGAATTAGGCACTACCATGTCACGTACGAATTTGCTTGTTAACTTAAACAATCTTGAAAAGGAGAAGGAACTTGTAGAAGAATTTAGCTCTTTTTTTAGGATGATTCACCCTGCATTAAAGGTCGATTTTTATACAATTCCACTCAAAAACAATGACTTTACTTCGCATAAATTTATTCAGAAAACAATAAAATGCAATGCAATTCAAGAAAATAAAAGAGAAGATAAATCGATTTTTTATAAAAATTCATACTCATTTTCTTACAAAAAAATTAAAGAAGAAATTATTAATGCACAGCATATGATATTAGAAAAAGATACAAAAATTGTTATTTCTTTCTTACCCGAAAATAATCTTTCTATATTGTTTTCTTTAGGATATCCCTTGGAATCTGAAATATTTTTTGAAAAAGAAAGTATATTTCCAAAAATAGAGGATATTTGTATAAGCTCTAAGCCTCTAGCATCTATTGTTAAAAACTATCCAGACTATGGCATTGCCCGTCTAGATGTAGCTGGTTTTTTAAAAAATTCTCTCAATCAACTTCCTCCAGGAGCCACTTCTTTGCAAAATTATAGATATTATCATCAATTTTTCTTTCAAAAAATTATTCCAGAAATCGTTAAACTATATAATTTAAAAGAAAACGGCCAAATCTTTATTATGTATTCTTTGCTTGATGATTGTGCTCTTTTAGGTCCACTAAAAAAATTAAAATTAGTTGCTGAAAATCTTAAGCAATTGTATAAACAAAAATGGCAAGGATCTCTAAAGTGTGGTTTTGGGCGCATTGAAAATGGTACTACAGCGGCCGATTTATCTTTTCAATCTTTATCTTCAATGAGAGTTATATGAGCAATACTTCAAAAATTTGTTGGGAACAAAATGCTATTCACTGGTCAGAAAATCTGGATCTTGACAATACTCGTAATCTTTTTGGCTTACCAGCTTTTTTAAATTATGTGGGTGACGTTAAACAAAAACATATATTGGACGTAGGATGCGGAGAAGGAACAATTTCCCGTTTATTAATTAACAATAATGCTGCATCTGTGACTGGCGTCGATATATCTGAGTCTATGATTATGTTGGCTAAGTCAAAGGAATTAAAATCTCACAACAAGATAAATTATTTTGTCTCTTCTTTTTCTAATATGACAAACCTTCTAAAGAATCAAAAATTTGATATTGTAATAAGCTACATGGTTTTAGGTTGCTCTGATTCATTAGATAGTTTTTTTCGACAATCTTTTTTAGCCTTAGACTCAAAAGGAACCTTATGTTTTGCAGTACCTCACCCGTGTTTTCAAACAAAGCACTCCAATTGGAGTAAAAATGATAAGGATATTGTTGAAGGTTTATTGATTAGAGATTATTTTGACAAATCTCCTTATATTCGAAAATGGGATTTTTTAGCTAATATTACTAAAAGCCAAGAAAGGAAAATGGAAGAATATAAAATTCATTGGACTCTTTCAGACTACATCAATAGGCTAATAAAAAAAGGATTTCAGCTTGTTTCTATTGATGAGCCTAAACCTTCTTTAAAAGCTATAAAAAAACAAAAACGCTTAGAACGGTGGAATAAACATGCTGCTTGTTTTCTCTTTATCAAAGCAATTAAACCATAATATAAAAAAACTCTTATTTTTTCCAAAAATTGTTTTATGCCTCTTTTTAATAACTATTATTAAAGCTGAGTATGTAATGGATATAATAAGCATTGAAGATATTCCAAAAAAAGTAACGGCTATTTTAAAAAACTACGCGCCACAAGATGTTTTGCTTTTATTTGATGTAGATCTTACATTGACAGTGCCAGAAGAGCCAGCTGTTCAAATTCCTTTTATTGAAAAATATCAAGATCAACTAAAGTTGATAACCTCAGGTCTAAGTGAAGAACAAATATTTTTATTAGTCAGCCTTGCTACTAAAAAAGCTAGGCAAGTTTTAGTAGAAAAAAAAGCACCCTTAGTCATTAAAGAGCTACAAAAGAAAAAAATTAAAATTATAGCATTATCATCTTCAATTACAGGAAGTTTAGGATCAATTAAAAGAGTAGAGGAGTGGAGATATAGTGTTTTAAAAAAATTAGGTATTTGTTTTGATAAAACTTTTTCTCAAATTACTGATTTACCCATTACGGGTATTTTTAGTTATAGAAATCAGCATCCTGTATATTATCGAGGAGTTTTGTGTACTAATAGCCCAAAAAAAATTAAAGGAAAAACTTTAATAACATTCTTAAAAAAAATTAATTACTCTCCTAAAATAATTATTTTTGTTGATGATCAAAAAGAGAATTTAGCCGAAGTGTCAGAATCAATTAAACAATATAGTACAAATATTGAATTTTTAGGAGTTGAATATAAAAAAGGCAAGCAATTTACTTCAGGGTATGTATCCGAGCAAGCTTTTTTCTTATATTGGGAAAATATTCTATCTGAAATAAAACAAAAAAATCTTTAACCACATACTTGTAGAGTAACCGCCCCAGGATTACTCCCAGGGCAGTCCTAGAGGAACCCGGCGTGCCACTTTCGGGGCCCCGGGCTCGAGCATTAATGGTATGAAGCCAGTTATCTGAGATTTCATAGCTTTAACTAATAATATAATGATTTATTCTGATTTTTCTATAATTATTTACTGGCAGATAAATACTTAGTTTTTAGCGTTCAAATCTGCGGTCTTGTTGTTTTTCTAAAGCTAACTGGGTAGTTTTTTGCATATCCAATTGTTGCGATTGTCGAACCATTTGTTGAAGCTGGTGGTCTTTTTGCTGCTGATAATAGGAAGCTGCTTGGGGGTCAATGGTAACTTCATGCTTCATTTCTTGCGTTTGCTGCTCGCGTAGGAGATGAATCGTCCCGCGCACCTGTTGAGACGTTTGCTCCTGGATTTTCGTTTGTTCCACAGCCTTAATACATTCTTTAGAAAACTCACCCGGCATAAACTGACCTGTAAGCATCTGACAACAGGAAGACGCTTTAATAATCTCTTCTTGTGCTTCCCTTGAGCAACCTTGAAGGAGGGGTGATGGGGTTTCTAAGGTTTTCTTGATATTATTCGCAAGCTTTTCGTGTTGGTTCATGGCTTGGAGAAGCAGATCTTGCTCGTGTTTTACTGGAACCCCATCCATCTTCATTTTTCCGGCAATCCCCCCAATCATCAGCGCTTTCTCTAAAGAATTTGTATTATCGTCATAAGTATCTAAAATAGCTTTTGCCCAGACTGTATAAAGACTAGTTAAAGCTGCTTGCTCTTTTAATTCAGTTTCTTTTACAGATTTTCCTAAGATCTTATTCCATTCTTTAAGTTCTTGGAAGGTCTGGTTTGTAATGTAGGTGATGAAGGGTTCACGTTCTTCTTGAGCGGCAAAACTAAGTCTATTACGATCAGCACAGCGTACAATTTCTTCAAAATCAATACTAACAGTAGACGACCACGCTTCTAAACGAGGAACTTCGCTGATATTTTCTGCTTGTGCTCGCGATGTTATAGAGGAAGAAAGAATCTCTTTAGCATCTAATCCTTCTGGTAATTGATCCGCAAGATCCCATTTATGGGGCAGGGTAGAAGGTAGGTCTATCGTCTTAATCTGCTTGTTTCCATGTGTATTTAAGATCTCAGCAATTTTGGCAGCAGCATTTATACCCGGTTGATCATTATCTGGCCAGATCATGACGTTTCTATCTTTTAAGACTGACCAATCGGATTTATGAACACTTCCGCAACCACCAGACCAGGTAACTACCGCATAATCGGGGAATAATGCTTTAGCTGCCTCAGCCGTCTTTTCACCTTCTACCACTAGTACGGATGCTTCTGGTTTTTGTTTAAGTTGATCCAGACCATACAGCGGTCTATCGTTACCAAACCCTTGCCATCTCCATTGCTTTTCTCCTTTATCATTCTGGCAGTACGTCAGGGTAGGGGTGATCTTATTGCCTTGCTTATCTTCTAACCGGATGACGTACCCTAAGACATTTTCTTCCGCGTCTTTGTAGGTGTAACGCGCTGTTTCCTGACGGCCTTTAAACATATAGAGAAGTTGCGGCTCCTTTTGGAAATCGACCGAGGTAGAAGAAGCAGGGAATACCAGCATCCATTCCTGCCGTTGATAGGCGTTTCCTCTAGTGGTGCCAGAAAGATTTTGCTGAGTGTAGGTACGAATAGTTGAATCCTCTCTACCTAACCATTCCATGCTCCATTTAAAGGCCTGCTTGTGATCGCAGTTGAGCCGGTCTTGAATGAATTTTAAGGCATTTGCTGATTCGCCAGTTTCAAAGTTGCTATAGAACCCTTGTTTGTGTCCGGCTACGTGAATGCTAACAGAACCTTTGTTTCCATACCTCCATTCGGTAGGTTTTTGTTGCTGCGGTTTTCCTAAGAACTGATACGCCAAATCTTTAATGTTCGCATTGAGTTCTTGCTTAATCAGCGCTGGATCATATGCTGGAGCTGTAGAATTTCTTATGTTCTCAATATTATCATGTTGAGTATTTAAATAATTATTAGATGAATATTTTCCATAAGATATATTATCGCATCGATAATTTTTATTTATATTATCTTTTTCTTTACGTATATTATGCGATAGTTGAGAAGGATTGGCAATGCGCTCTCCCTCGTATTTTGCATCAAAGTATTGATGATTTTGACTTTCAATCATGCGCTTGCCGATTCCGTACACTCGACTAAACTCTCCAACGAACTCGCGGTGTAAGGCATAGTTACCTGCAATCGTGCGAGCCAAATCGTTCCGCTCCTGACGTAGTTGATGAAATTGGTCGTAAGAAGGATGATCATAGCATTTACTGCCGGGATGGGTTTTACGGATGTCTCTCCAGAGATCACGCGCTGTTTGTGCGGTTTCTCCATAAAGCTCAACCGTCAGCTTTGCCTTCTCTTCCGCCAAGGATAATGGACGTGCTTTGGCGCCTATCGTAATTTGTAGCATCTCTTCGGTTAAGCCCGCCTGGTTGATATACAGTTGATGTTTCTTAAACTGATTCAGAATTTCTTTACCCAAACGGAGCTGGTCTTGCTTAATAAGGCGATACGTTTGCCAATCAACATTGCCGTCTGCAGTTTTTTCTTTAAGAATCGCAGCTGCATCAAGCACACACAGACGATACTCTTGCGCCCGTTGCCATGCGGCTTCGTTTTCAGGGCGAATTGTGTAGTCTTTGACCAAGTCCTTATGCTCAAAGCGGCTAAGCTGCGACGTTAAGGCTTTAAAAGTCGAAAAGTCTTCTTTTGCATAGTACAACTGCACATCATTACGGTGACGCGTCATCGCCACATACAATCCCTTTGCATCCATTATCGGGTGTGCTGCCACCATCACCTGATCGACGGTTTGTCCTTGGGCTTTATGAGCGGTCACGGCATAGCCATGCGCAATCGCTGTATAGGCATATTCTCTTAGAGGATTTGGTGTTGGTTGACCTATCGCCACTTTTGGTGGCATTGTTAACGTGGATGGGATGGAAGTATACAGGGTTTCTGAAAGCTTAACCTGGATACTTCCTTTTTGATCAATACCTTTGATAGTCCCGTTGGTTCCATTTTTAATGGAGTAACCAGGCTGTACCATGCCGTCTTTATCCATGATCGTCAACCGTGTGCAACCCGCATGGGCTCTATCATTTTCACAAAAGACAATTCGATCACCAATAGCAAATGATTGGCCGTTAAGAAAGATACTATCTTCCTGAGGGAGAAGTCCTTTTTTCTTTAATTCTTGTCGAATTGCTTGATTGATTTCCTGCACTTGGAGGTTGGTAAACGCTAGGACAAGACGAGAAGCATCAGGATACTCCTGAAAATTTTCAACATACGCTTTGGCAATGTCTTGAGTGAGATCATTTTTTGAGGTCTGATGTACATGCCCATGATGTTCATAAGATCGCAAGGCTTCTTGCACCTCAAGGTTAGCAAATTGCACACTTGCCTCTTGCATCCACCCAGAGCGTTGACGATAAATGGTATTAAGTTCAAAAAGTGCATTCGCTCCTGAAGCTTGAGTTTTAAGCTCTCTAAAGAAATCACCCGCTTCAATCGCTTTAAATTGATGATCATCACCCACCGCAATCAATTTTGCTCCCGATTCTTTAACATGCACAAGCAATTCATTCCACAAGCGTGTGCCAACCATCCCGGCTTCATCAACAATCAAGACAGTTTTTTCGGTTAAAGCTGATCCTTCAAAATGTTTCAAGTCTTGATACCAATCCAGTTGTTTAAAGACCCTCTCTCCCATCACACTATCGAAAGAAAGAAATTTCTCCTGTGCGGCGTGGTATCGTCCCCATTGGTAGATCCAGCGATGCAACGTTGCAGCCTCAATTCCTGCTTCTTTACTTAAATTATCGGCAGCAGTCGCAGCTAAGGAGGCCCCTATCACGGTGTAGCCCGCCTCTTTATAGATATCACTTACGGCTTTAAGCGTGGTGGTTTTTCCAGCCCCTGCTCTTCCTATTAACACCGCAAAGGATTGCTGTTGAGTAAGGCCGTTAACGGCGTCATGTTGAGCTGATGAGAGGTGAGAAAAGTGAGTATGTAGATAAGATTCAACGGTAGGCTTCGTTATTTTTTCTTGCTGGAAGGCCGTTGTAATAAGATCTTTACTCAATCTGACCGCTTGCTCTTCTAGTGCATAATAGGTAGGCGACGTATACCGTACTTGGCCATCCATCCCCTCTCCCACCACGATGGATTCTTGTAGAGCTTGTTCAAAGATTTGCGCTACCAATGGAGCATCATCCCCAACACGCTTTTGGATCGCTTTAAGTAAGTGTAATTGCGTAAACGTTGCATTGTTTTTGGTGAGTTCAGGTAAAATCACCTCTGGAGTTTCTAAAAGGATCTCTCGGTTGCCAGCAAAGATTTCCGCATTCTCCGTTACTATACGAGAATCAACACCCATTGATTCTAGTTTATCGGCAACCCAGCCACGATGCTTGGTGGGGTCAAGATTGATGCCAAGATCAGCAAAACTTTTCTCGGTAATGCGGGCTTCATACCCCTCTCTCTCTAGGTAATGATTGGTTAAATCCGCCCAGAGTTTTCGAGTGGTAAGCAGTTCTTTTTTAGAACAAATCTCACGATCTTTGGTCCAAGAGATATCGCCGTTTTTATTAATGGAACGACGACTGATTTGTAAGTGAGCATGTGGATTCCCCTCATCATCATGGATGGCTAAGGTGACGACTAAGCCTCGGCTGACAAAGCGATCTTTAGCAAACTGTGTTACCAGTTCATGACAAATATCTACAGCTAATTCTCTCGGCAGAGCAACGACAATCGTTTGCGCAGTTTGTGCCGAGTTGAGATACTGTTCGCGTGTTTGATCGGTTTTATAGCGCTGATACGCATAGGTATCTTCGAAATTTTCAAAGAGATCCCACACGGTGGTTTGATGAAATTCTTTTGGAGCATCTTCAGGCGCTAAGGTAGCGGTAAAGGCGACATCACTATGACGATTTCGGTAATTGATGTTTAAGTCTCTTCTACTTTCGTGCAGTTGCTCCCCCGTAATATAGGCAGCACTTTGCACCGAACTTCGTCCAGTACTTCTTGATACAAATCCAACAGAGAGATGGTAGAGAGCCATTTAGTGTTGAGGCAGTTTTTTTATTTCTGCCTGTAATCTTTCCCAAAATCCTAATAATTTTAATGAACAATTATGCAACGTATTAATATTTTTAATCAAAAGAACAGGTTCTTGAGGGTATTCGTGCGCGATAAAATTACGCACATTGCGTAGATCTATCCAAAAATCAACAGAATCTAAAATACCAATTTTTTCTAGGTGCGCTAAAACATCTAAAAAGCGATTGTTTTCTATAGGTTCTGCCATAACGACTAGAAGATGATAAAAGATTTTTGAACCAATGAGATCTTGAAGCTTTGCATACCTAACAGCCATAGCATCTAGATAAGCATAGTCGTCGGAAGTTAACGCCTGAAGTTTCTTCTCATCAATAGGTAATATTTTTTTTAGGTAAGATAAAGCCTCACATAACCTTGCTTCATGAATTTTGGCTATTTCTACAGTACTTAATAAAAGTTGATAAGGTGTCATAAAATTTGTACTCCTGTTTCTTTAGCATGTTTATAGATAGGCAGGTTTTTAGCATCTTGGTGGCGAATCACAATATCAATTTTTTGGTCATCAAAATCTTTAAAAAGTTGACGTGCAAAGGACAATTTTGCTTCCAAAACTTTATCAACCCCCAAAGATGTTTCTACATAAAGATCAATATCTCCCCCACGCTTAGATAGGTTTGCACGCGATCCAAATAACCACAGATGATCATTTTCGAGAAAGCTTGATTGGAATGCTTCACAAATCATAGAGATTTGGGAAGGCTTTAAACGAACTTCTTTATTTTTCATAATGGAATTCCTTATTTTTTAAGAGAGCCATGAATATTTAGTCATCAATTTTTTTAAGAAATAATTGATTGATTTTATCTTTTAAAAATTCCCAATATTTCAATAGTTCTTTTGACTTTCTAAAAACGTCATTAAGATCAAGAGCAAGTTTCTCGTTGTTATCAGGGTATTCATGGGCAACAGCATTACGAATACGTCTTAGTTCAATCCAAAAACTTCCGTCTTTTATAAATCCAAATTTTTCAAATGCATTTAAAATATCAATAAATGTCTTATCACTTACATCTTCTCCAGAACAACTAAGAATGAGGGGAAATATTTTTTGTCCACAGGTATCTTGTAATTTCGCAAAACGACTTGTGACCACTTCTAAAAAAGCCGAATCAACAGCATTTATTTTTTCAAGAGATTGTGGCGTGAAAGGAACATGATGTTGTGTTTCTGAAAGAGCATGCTCTAGTTTTTTTGCGTAATTTTCGCATACTTTTACATATGAATTTAGTATCTTTAATTTGCTTTCATCGAACTTCATGTCAGCTGTATCCCTTCTGTTTTAGCGATGTCATAAATTAATTTATTCGAGCTTCTCTGATCGTTAATCACTATATCAATTTTTTGGTCTCCTAATTGCTTGATAAGCTGGATATAAAATTTATTTTTAGCTTCCATGGCTTTTTGTAGAGGCTGAATCGTTGTTTCTATATAAAGATCAATATCTCCACCACGTTTAGATAGATTTGCACGTGATCCAAATAACCACAGATGATCGTTTGCTAAAAAAGTTGATCGAAATGTTTGGCAAATTGCTAGAACCTGGGAAGGGTCTAAACGGACTCCTTTACTCATCTTAAAATTCTCACTTTTAAAAAATGTGCTCGAACAGTACGAGCAAACTCCATATATCTTTTATCATAACGTCGTTAGACATTAAAGCGCAAGAGCGCATAAGTGCGCATTTAGCAAAATAGCAAAATAACTCTTGAAAAGACTTTTGTCTTATGGTTTAGTATAGGTGAACAAAAATGTTTTAGGGGTTGAAGGTTAGTGTCCCCTTTCTTTCTTCCTTTAACACATTTTTTGTTCGATTTAAGGGGATACATTCGTTAATTAATTTATGAAAATATCGTGCATGGCTTCTTCCTCTAAAAAAGATATAAAGACATCTCAATCTCTCAGCAATAAAATCCAAAAGCTCAAAGATAAACAACTTACTCTTGAAACCAAAATGGTGCAGCAGCTCCACCGTGCTTTAAAAAGTCACCAGGGGTTTTCTCTCCCCTTTCCCACCCTTATGGGTGGACTGATCGACATCATGGAACAAGCTAAAACCAACTCTCACCAAGCGGAGGTCTGGAATGTTTCCCGCGGGAAATTTCTGCACCAACGAAATAAACAACTATCCACCATCCCCTCTTCCAAAAATAGCCCTGCAGTTTCAGAACTACCAACAGCAATGGAGAAATCTCA